>OLOB01001917.1_pt1 | contig 13025 bp, 10 predicted proteins | sample 1671911 | NCBI WGS metagenome assembly OLOB01 (sample SAMEA3136625, study PRJEB25190) | human gut metagenome | biome: human gut; feature: human-associated habitat; material: faeces | place: Austria | collected 2013
GAGCTTGATTGCGTCAAGACCATGGTCGTCCGCCTGCTCAATCACATAGGCCTTCATTTCGCCGAATCATTCTCCCCCGGCTCGAGAGCGCCGTCGGGCGCAGCCGCCGGGGCGACGGTGTCCACGGTGTCCACGGTGTCGGCGGCAACCGGTGCATCGGCGGAACACGGCGTCGCGAACGCCTCGGCCTCCGCCTCCTTGGCATGCTGCATCAGACGCTGCTCATCCGCTTCATTGAACGACTCGTCGAACCGCATGCCCGGCTTCATATCCACCGGGTGCTTCGGGTCGGCGATGGCGCCATACACCTTGAGCATGTCGTAGATGTACGTGCCCCTGGTGCGCCCCAGCGCAAATGCAATCGCCTTGCGTTCCACATTATTGCGTCCGAAGGTGGTGAGCGGCTGTCCATCGCGCAGCTTGACGGCCGCGTTGAGCATGTCACGCACGTCGTATTCGCTGTTCCACACCTCAGGCACGCCACGATCCACATCGCACAACGTGTACACGGCCTCCATGCCGGTGCGCATCGAATATTCCGTGGTGAAGATCGTGTCACGTGGCTCCTCGGCGAACTGGCCGATGAACGCGAAGTTGACGGCACCGTCCGGCACGACGTCGGGGCGGTCACCGAGTTCGCGCGGCATGAAGAACGCGTCGACATACGGCATCATGACCGGCACCGTGTTGCAATGGTTCTTCGCGAGCTCCTCGATCTGTTCTTCGGGCACTCCCATGTGGTAGAGCCATTCCTCGCAGATCTCCATACCGGTGCAGTCCTGCATCGGCTTGCGAATGTAGTTGCCCGGCTTGTCGGGGAACAAACCGTAGATCCACGCCGAGATCATGTCCTTCGGCTGGTTGCGGAACTGCTGCTGCCGGTTCACGGTCCAGCTCATCAGCCAGTTCGCATCCTCCACGGTCACGATGCCGCCGGTAACGGTGTGACCGCCGAACGGCGAGCGTCCGGTGATCTTCTCGATGTAGGCCGGAATCGTGTCGTCAAGCGTGGTAGCGGTGGCGCTCATCCACTTGGTGAGGTTCGGATCGTAAATGAACTTCTCCGGGTGGCCGAAGCTCGGGTCGACGGCGGCAATGCGGTTCCACATGTCCCAGCCGTTGCCCGGCTTGAGCGTCGGATCGAAGCCGGCCGGCGTGTTCTGGTCGCCCTCGGTGGTCGACTCCACCAAGCCGCCGTTGGTGATGAACACGAAATCGTCCTCGGTGAGTTCGATCGTCTTGCGCTCGTTCTTCACCAGGTCGGTGATTACCAGCGTCTTGGCGACCTTCTTGTTCGGCGTGCTGTACGGGTTGCGCGGGAATGCGCCGTTCTCTGCTTGGGCGCGTTGGGCCTCGTCCATCGACACATTGGTGAACACATTGCGGACCGGGCCGTTCTCGTGGTCGCTGATGGCGAAGGTGACGTCGTCGACGGCGGTGCCCATGTGGAACTGCACGTCGTGCGCCTTGAGGTAGTTCATGAGCGGCAGGATCATCGACTCATACTGGTTGTAGCGGGTAAAGCGCAGGGCTGTGAAATCAGGCAGACCGCCGATATGGTGGATATAACGCTGCAGGTAGCGCTTCATCTCCAGGGCGCTGTGCCAGTTCTCGAAGGCGAACATCGTGCGCCAGTACATCCAGAAATTGGTGTTCAGCACCTCATCGTCGAAGAAGTCGGTGATCTTTTTATCGTACAGCTTCTCATCCGGGGTCATGAACAGCTGCAGGATCTCCATAGCGCCCTTGTCAGACAGGCCGAATTTGCCGTCGGTGTGGGCATCCTGGCCGCGGTTGACGGTGGCACGGCAGAGACTGTAGTTGGGGTCGTCCTTGTTCAGCCAGTAGTACTCGTCCAGCACGGTGTGGTTCTCGTCCTCGATGGAGGGGATGGAGCGGAACAGGTCCCACATGCACTCAAAATGGTTGTCCATTTCACGGCCGCCGCGCATGACGTAGCCGATGTCCTGATACTTATAGCCATCGCAGGCACCGCCGGGGATGGGGTCTTTTTCCAGAATGTGGACATGCTCACCCTTCATCTGGCCGTCACGCACCAGGAAGCAGGCGGCAGACAGTGCAGCCAGGCCGCTGCCGATCAGATAGGCGGACTTGGCGTCGACGCCTTCGGGCTTTTTGGGGGTAGCAAAAGCTTCATAATTACCGCTGGAATAATACATACAAAAACCTCCTTAGGTTTCATGCTTACGTTGTTTTTGGGGTGTTGTTGCTTGGGATGCTTATAGTATAGCCCGCGGGTGCCCTGCTTACAATCAGCAAAAAATCCCCGGTGATAAGTTTTTTATCACCGGGGATGAATTGTATAGATTATGAATGATTTATGACAGTGACGAGCAAAACGCTCCCTCTGTGAGGGAGCTGTCAGCGAGGCTGACTGAGGGATCGTCCCGTCTGCGTTGTAAATCGGTCTACACCGTAAGGCTGCAATCCCTCCACACGATTGCGCCATGCCACCAGCTTACACGTCGGGCCCCTCTGTCGCTTTGCGGCATGCAGGGCATCAGGTCCTCGGTGCCGGGGATGATCCACACTTTGGTGCGGCCCACCCAGTACCAATCAATATACAGGCGGTCAAACACGCCCACAATCAGCAAAATGGCGCCTAAAACGCCCTCTTTGACCAGTACATTCATGCGAACCCTCCTCAAGGTTGCCACGTCAAGGTTAGCATAACATAACTCGACGCAAAACACCAGCCCCGCAACATTTTATATACAACAAAAATCCCCCTGCCGGACGCGTTTCTGCGCAGACAGGGGGGGGTAAAACTTATTATAACGTAAAGGTAATCAGCTGAACATGACCACATCCTGGGCGGGCTTTTCGGCAGGCTCCACAGACAGGGCGGTCAGCACCGGGCCGGTGGAGTCAGGGGTCTGGCCCTTGTAGATGGGGTGGTACTTCACGTTGATTTTAGCGGTGATGGTGATCCAGCTGCGCTGCTCCAGCGACTTATAGTCGTCGTACTTGCAGGGCATGCCGACGAACTGGATGTCCTGCACGCAGCAGGTCATGGCGAAGCGGCCGGGCACAAAGGCACCCTTGCCGGCCTGCGGGGTCTGGCAGACCTGGGCCAGGTATTTCACCGTCTTGCCGTCGTATTTCTTCGGGTCATCCATGCAATCCATGTACCACACGCCAAAGAACTCCTCCGGGATCTCGATGACCGGGGCATTGATGTCGAAGGGCAGCGGGTCGGGGATGTCATCGTAGGCTACGCTGCCATCCTTGAACTCATAGGCGATGTCGCAGCGACGGCTGGCCTGGCGCACCAGCTTGTGGATGAGCTGACGGCTCTCGTCGTCGTTCACGGCCTCGGCACGGTTGACCACCAGCAGCTCGCTGCCGCGCAGCTTGTCCAGCAGCAGGCCGCGCATGGCGTTGTCGCCGGCGTAGGTCTTGATGGTGGTGCCGTCGGCGGTGGCCAGGCACTGGTACACCAGCCAGTTATCCGGCATGGCGTCGTACAGTTCCTGCACCAGCCACATGCCGTTGTACTCGATGATGACACGGCCGCAGCCGGACTTTTTCTCCAGCGCGGTCAGGTTTTCGGGGGTCAGCTCGCTCTTGTCCTCGATCTGGGCGACATGCACGCCGCCGAAAGCGAAGCGCGAGGGATCATATTCCAACTCGCCCTCCTCGCAGACAAGCAGCAGTGTCTTGTCGCCGGAGTCGAAGTTGGGGTCTTCCATTGTTTCCTGGATGAACTTGGTCTTGCCGCTTTCCAGCTGACCAACAAACAGGTAAACCGGGATCTGTTTTGCCATGGTGGAAATCCTTTCGGTAAATCGTGAAGCATGCGGTCAAAGCAGGTCTGCCCGCACGGAGATAAATTGCGTTTGAATATCAGACGTGAAACAACGCGGCGATCTCGTGCTCCTTCAGGTCAGAGCCGATGACGCACAGCTTGCCGGTGACATCGGGGCCGCAGGCGCGGATCTCATGCTCGCCGGGAACCATGTCGAATTCATACCAGGTGTCGCCGCCATCGACGATGCCCTTGGCGCGCAGGATCATGCCGTAAGCGCAGCTGTCCAGCTTTTCCAGGGCGCTGTCCAGATCCTCGCGGCTGTACTTGTGGGCGGTCTCTTTTCCCCAGCTGGTGAAGATCTCGTCGGCGTCGTGGTCATGATGATGGTGATGATGGCCGCAGCAGCAATGCTCGCCATGCTCGTGATGATGCTCATCATGGTCATCATCGTCGTCATGGTCGTGATCGTGTTCGTCGTGGTCATGGTGGCAACAATGCTCGCCATGCTCATGATGGTGCTCGTGCTCATCGTCATCATCATCGTCGTCATGATGGTGGTGGCAGCACTCATGCTCGTCGCCATCCTCGTCATGGTGGTGATGATGGTGGTGTTCGTGCTCGTCCTCATCGGCGTGGGCCTCGTTGGAAGCTTTGGCCTCGGCCAGCAGCTCAGCCACCAGATCGCGCTTGCCGTCCATAACGGAAACGATCTGGGCACCGGTCAGGGCGGTCCAATCGGTGGTCACGATGGTAGCGGTGGGGTTCTTCTCGCGCAGCATGGCGACCGCAGCGGCGATCTTCTCTTCGCTGGCGGTCTGGGTGCGGCTGAGCAGGATGCAGCTTGCATGGCTGATCTGGTCGTCGTAGAACTCACCGAAGTTCTTCATATACATCTTGACCTTGTTCACATCGGCCACGGTGACAAAGCTGTTCAGCTGCACATCCAGGTGCTCGGCCACGCCTTCCACGGCGCGGGTCACGTCGCTCAGCTTGCCCACGCCGGAGGGCTCGATGACGATGCGGTCGGGGTGGTACTGCTCCACCACCTGCTGCAGGGCGGTGCGGAAATCACCCACCAGAGAGCAGCAGATGCAGCCGGCGTTCAGCTCATTGATCTGGATGCCGGACTCCTTCAGGAAGCCACCGTCGATGCCGATCTCACCGAACTCGTTCTCGATCAGAACGACCTGCTGGCCGGCAAAGGCCTCCTTGATGAGTTTTTTGATCAGAGTGGTCTTGCCGGCGCCCAGGAAGCCGGAAAAAATATCAATTTTGGTCATAGTTTGAATGCCTCTTTCTTTGTTAGCAGACAGAGCCGCAGAGCGCTGGCCCGTAAAATCTTACATCTCTATTATAGCAAGCCTGTCAATGGGAAAACGGCCTTTTTCAAGAAAAAATTGTAACATTTTTTGCAATTTGGTTGCGTTTTCGCGTTTTGGACGACAAATAAGGGGAACCGGCGGCCCCGGCGGGCAGCGATTCGGCAAGGGGCAGGCTCCGGCAGAGGGACGGATGCCCCCGGACGGCAAGACCCCGCCAACGGACGGTCAACGACCGGCAGGCGGTCCGCCCCCGCAGGATGCAGGCGACACTGCGGCGGCTGTTGACAGCACGGCAACCGTGTGAAGAAAAAACGCGCAGCGGTCTTTGCGGGCCGCTGCGTGTTTGCGTCCGGAACAGCCGACACTCCCGCATTGCATTCTTTGCGCCGGAATGCTACAATATGCAGTAGCAAACCACCGCCGCCGGACGTTCTTCCGGCAAATATGAGAAAGAAGGCTTTTCTATGAGCATGAATACAGTTCCCGAACGGCTGGCCGCTCTGCGTGCTGCCATGCAGGCAAACGGTGTGGACGTGTACCTGATCCCGGTGGGCGACCCCCACTCCAGCGAGTACCTGCCCGACCACTACACCTCCCTGACCTACTTCTCCGGCTTCCATGGTGAAAACTCCAACTTTGTGGTCACCATGACCGAGAGTGCTGTCTGGGCCGACGGCCGTTACTTTGTGCAGGCCGAGAAGGAGATCGCAGGCACCGAGATCCAGCTGATGAAGATGGGTGAGCCGGGCGTGCCCACCGTGGAGGAATACTGCGCCAAGGTGGTGCCTGAGGGCGGCAAGCTGGGCCTGTGCGGTCTGACCGCCAGCTGCGCGCTGGTGAACAGCGTGAAGAAGGCGCTGGAAACCAAGAACGCCGCCATCAAGACCCTGTTCCTGGAGGATGAGCTGTGGACCGAGGGCCGCCCGGCTCTGCCCGCTACCCCGGCCTGGATCCTGCCCAAGGAATATGCAGGCTTCTCCCCCGCCGAAAAGCTGGGCCAGCTGCGTGCAAAGCTGGCCGAGTTGGGCTGCACCGCCCAGCTGGTGGGCAAGCTGGACAACCTTGCCTGGCTGCTGAACCTGCGCGCCATGGACATCGAGTGCACCCCCTACGCCATGGCCTACTGCTATGTCACCCCGGACCGCGCCGTGCTGTTCATCCACACCGCTCGCGTGACCCCGGAGGCAAAGGCGGAACTGGAAGCCAACGGTGTGACCCTGGCCGAGTACGACAGTGTGCTGGACTTCATGGCCGCTGAGACCGAGCCCCAGACCGTGCTGGCAGAGAGCGCCACCGTGAACTATGCCGTGTATCAGGTGCTGGAGAACAACGCCGCCCTCATCGTGAAGGACCTGGCCGACCCGCTGCTGCCCATGAAGGGCGTGAAGAACGAGGTGGAGCTGACCCACGACAAGGAAGCCCACCTGCGCGACGCTGTGGCTATGGTGCGGTTCCAGATCGAGCTGGAAAAGCGTCTGGAAGCCGGCGAAGAGCTGACCGAGCTGACCGTGGACGAGATCCTGCACAAGTACCGCAGCACCACGGATAAGTTCATCGTGGAAAGCTTTGGCACCATTGCGGCCTACGGCGGCAACGCAGCCATGATGCACTACCACGCCACCCCGGAGGACCACGCAAAGCTCCAGCGCAAGGGCTTTTTGCTGGTGGACAGCGGTGCCACTTACATGGACGGCACCACCGACATCACCCGCACCTACCCGCTGGGTGAGCTGACCGAGGACGAGCGCAAGTTCTACACCTGGACCCTGCAGTGCCACATCGACATCGCCAAGGCGGTCTGGCTGGACTACTGCGACTGCCATATGATCGACACCATCGCCCGTGAACCGCTGTGGCAGCACCTGATCAACTACCGCTGCGGCACCGGCCACAGCGTCAGCTTTGTGGGCAACGTCCACGAAGGCCCCCACGCCCTGAACGGCCGCAACACCACCCTGATGTGCCCGGGCATGATCGTGACCGACGAGCCCGGCGTGTACGAGACCGATCTGGTGGGCATCCGCATCGAGAACGAGCTGGTGTGCGTGCACAAGGCCGACAATCAGTACGGCACCTTCCTGGGCTTTGAGCCGATCACGTTCGTGCCCATCGCCACTTCTCCCATCGTGCCCGGTGTGCTGACCAAGGACGAGCTGGACTGGCTGAACAACTATCACCGTCAGGTGTTCGAGAAGCTGGCACCCCGCCTGAACGACGAGGAGCGCGAGTGGCTGGCCAAGAAGTGCGCCGCCATCGGCTGCTGAGCACCCGGCCGCTGAACATCGCATAAAAAAGCGGGAAGCCGCGCCGGAGCGTGCAAGCTCCTGCGGCTTCCCGTTTGTTGTTTTTGCTTATTCTTTGGGGTCGCTGTCGTGCCGGGCCTTCCGCTCGGCACTGCGTTCCTGCGCCGTTTCCCGCAGCTCCTCCCGCATGCCGTTCCAGCGCTCGCGCGCTTCGGCGGTGCGGGTCTGCACGTCCTCGCGGGCATCCTTCCAGTAGGCCTTGGCCTCGTCGATGACCTCCTTGAAGGGGCCGGAAGGGTAAGTGCTCTCCGCAATATCCACCAGGAATTTGTACAGCTGCGGGCGCACCTGCTCGTACATGCCCAGACGGGTGTACAGGTCCTTGTAGTAGCGGAACACCTGGATCTTGTTCTGCACGATGGTGGCGGGGTTGATCTGGGTGTGGCAGATACTCTGGGGGTTCTGGACATAGTAGTACCCTGCCTCCGGGATGGACACCAGCACGTTGGCGTACTCCAGGTACTGCATATTGAACACCAGGTCCTCGGCCCACCGCACCTCGCTGGTAAACTGGATCTGGTGGTCCACCAGCAGGTCCCGGCGGTACAGCTTGTTCCACAGCACCCCGTAAAAATAGGAGGCAGGCTTGTCCATCAGATGCCGGGCAAACTCGTCCTGGGTGTAGACCCCGGCAGGCAGAAAGCCGTACTCCCGTACCTCCGGGGGCCGGGCCACGGTCATGACCCCCAGCTCGTCCTGGAGCTTGTCCAGCACCTGTTCCGGCTTGGTGGCCCCGGCGGGGATCACCATCTTGTAAGGTGCGATGACCAGGTCGGCGTTGTTCTGTTCGGCAGCGGTGACCAGATGCTCGGTGAAGTCCGGGTCGATATAGTCGTCGCTGTCCACGAACTGCACATACTTGCCGCTGGCCAGCTTCAGGCCCAGGTTGCGGGTGTCGGACACGCCGGAGTTGGCCTTGTCCACCAGCACGATGCGCTCGTCCTTTGCGCGGAACGCTTCGCACACGGGCAGGCTCTGATCCTTGGAGCCATCGTTCAGCACGATGACCTCGATGTTCTGCCAGCTCTGGGCGCAGATGCTCTCCAGACAGCGGGCGATGTGGTTCTGGGCGTTGTACACGGGCAGAATGATGCTGACAAGGGGCTTTGACATGGCGGCGTCTCCTTTGTTGTTTTTTGATTACTATACCCCCGCACCGCGCAAAATGCAAGGGCGGGTTTGAAGAGGAGGGATCCTGTGATCTTTCACATTGCGGTGTGCAGCCCGGACGCGGGCCTGCGCAGCGGGCTGGAACGCCAGTGTATGGAATTTTTTGCCCGGCGAGCGGACGCCTGCATCGTGGAACACCTGCCGGACACCGACGCCCTGCTGCGGAAGGACGGGGAGGGCGTGCGGTACGACCTGTACCTGCTGGAGCTTTCCGGCTCGGCTGCGCCGGTGGGGCTGGCGGCTGCCGGGGAGCTGCGCCGCCGGGGCCGCCGGGCCCCGCTGGCCTTTGTGGCCCGCACCACGGCCCACGCTTACAGCGCCTACAAGGTGGATGCGCTGCAATATCTGCTGCTGCCGGTGCGCCAGCGGGAGCTTTCGGCCCTGCTGGCCCGCGCCACCGAGCCGGAATACGGCCCGGCTGTCACGGTGAACACCCCCGAGGGCCTGCGGGCGCTGCCCTATGCGGGCATCGAATATCTGGAGTGCACCCACCACATCGTGCACTTCCACCTCACCAGCGGGGAGGACGTGCCCACCCTGTCGCTGCGGGTGCCGTTTTCTGCGGTGGCACAGCCTCTGCTGGCGGATGGGCGCTTTTTGCAGCCCCACCGCTCCTATGTGGTCAATCTGGCTGAGGCGGACCTGCTTTCTGCCGGGGAGCTGCGCATGCGCAGCGGGGCCCGCATCTCCATCCCCCGCGGGCGGGAGGGTGCCGTGCGGGACGCCTTCCAGCAATGGGTGCAGCAGCAGAAATACAGCCTGAAATAACAGCACGCCGGTGCTCCCACAGCGGGAACACCGGCGTGTTTTTGCGGAAAAATTTCTCAGATCTTTGTCCAGTCCAGTGCGGTCCAGTCCGGCAGGAACTGGTCGCACACCTGCGCCATGGCAGGGGCGTCGGCGGCACTGGCGGCGTCCCGCACGCCCAGCACGGTGAACCCGGCCTTGTGGGCCGTGTCGGCGGCGTAAATGGCGTCCTCGCACACGGCGCAGGCGGCGGGGTCGGCCCCGCCCAGCCGGTGCATGCACTCGAAGAACACCTCCGGGCGGCTCTTGTGCAGCACGCCCTGCGCCTCCACGATGAAGGAAAAATAGTCCGCGATGCCCAGCCGGGTGAGCACGGTGCGGCACTGGTCGGACCAGGTGTTGGAGCACAGGCACAGCCGGGCCCCCTCGGCCTGCAGCTTTGCCAGCAGGGTGCGCACACCGGGCTTCAGGTCCACCGTTTCGTACAGCTGGGCGATCACGTCCCGCATCACGTCGTAATATTCCGCCTCGGTCAGGGGCAGGTCGTATTCTCGGATGAGGTAGCGGGCACCGTCGGCCATGCCCATGGTCAGCAGCACGTCGTTCAGGTCTGCTTTGGGCGTGCGGCCATAGCGCTGCAGCAGCGCCAGCGGGGCACCCCGCCACACCACGGTCATGCTGTCGGTGAGGGTGCCGTCCATATCAAAGATCCATTGCTTGCAGCGCATGGGGCAAAGTTCCTCCTTCAAAATGATTCCTGCCCAGTATACCACGGATCTTAGCCGTATAAAAGCCGTGAGGAACCAAAAAACGGGGAGAAATTTTCCGGAAAATATGGTATAATTTCAGCAAAGACAGACAGGGAGGCAGGCAGTATGGAAAACCAAACCACTCCGTGCAAAGCGCTGGTGCTGGCCGGCGGCGGAGCACGCGGCAGCTATCAGGTGGGCGTGTGGAAGGCTCTGATGGAGCTGGACTGGCACCCGCAGATCATCACCGGCACCAGTGTGGGCAGCCTGAACGGTGCCATGTTCGTGCTGGACCTGTACGAGGTGGCGCGGGATATGTGGCTGACCATCCGCAGCAAGGATGTGATGGAGCTGCCCGAAGAAAACGCCGACCTGTCGGCCCTGCACAGTTTTCTGCGCAGCGTGGTGAAGGCCGGCGGTATGGACGTCTCGCCGCTGGAAGAGATCGTGGAACGGGTGCTGGACGAGGACGCGCTGCGCCGCGCCAACATCCGCTTTGGCCTTGTCACGGTGGAGCAGCGGGGCCTGAAAGCCCGGGAGCTGACGCTGGACGAGATCCCGCAGGGCCGCGTGAAGGATTACCTCATGGCCTCGGCGGCCTGCTTCCCTGCCCTGCGGGCGCGGGAGATCGACGGGGTCAAGTTCCTGGACGGCGGCTACAGCGACAACATGCCCACCGGCCTTGCCAAAAAGATGGGTGCCGACGAGCTGGTGTGCGTGGACCTGGAGGGGGTGGGCATCACCCGCCCCAACCTCACCGGCCTGCCCACCACCATGGTGCGCAGCTACTGGGAGCTGGGCGACATCCTGCACTTTGACCCCGATACCGCCCGCCGCAATGTGGAGCTGGGTTATTACGACACCCTGCGGGCCTTTGGCCGGGTGCGGGGCTGCGCCTATGCCGTGGACAACGGCCCGGACAGCAGCGCCGATGCTGCCGCGTTCCGGGCACGGTTCGACGCGGTGCAGAAGGCCGTGCGGGAGAAATACCCCGTGACCCTTACCGCAGACGCGGCCCTGCTGCTGGCCCGGATGAAGGACGCCGAGCTTGCCCCGCTGGAAACCGTGGCCGAGGACGTGGGGGTAGACCCCACGGTGTACTACACCACCCGGACGCTGGAACAGGCGTTTCTGGACAAATGCGACCGTGCGCGCATGGCCGGGTTCGCCCCGTTGTTTGCAGGCAGCGCGGACGCGGGCCGGGCGGCGCTGGCAGCCCTGCTGCCCAATACATTCTTGCAGGCGCTGGTCTGGCAGGCCCTGACCGCGCCGGAACTGCCGGAGGTGACCGAACATGAAGATCTGTAAAGGTGTTTCTGCGTCCCCGGGCCTTGTGCTGGGGCAGGTGAGCCGGTTGGAACGCCATGTGGAAACGTTCAGCACCGGGCCCTTTGACCCGGAACGGGAGCTGCGCCAGCTGGAAGATGCGGTGCGCACCGCCCAGAGCGAGCTGGACTGTATGGCAGAGCGGGCCGCTTCCACCGAGCAGGCCATCCTGCAGTTCCAGAGCATGATGCTGGACGACGAAGGCATGATGAACGAGGTGCGGTTCTGCATCAAGGCAGGCATCAGCGCCGCTGCCGCCATGGACAAGGTGGGCCAGCGTTACGCCGACCAGCTGGCCAACATGAAGGACAACCCCTACATGCAGCTGCGCAGCGTGGACATTCTGGACGCCACCAGCCGGGTGATCAACATTCTGGGCAACCGGCCCCGCATGTGGCTGGCACTGGACCACCCGGTGATCCTGGCCGCCGACCGCCTGATGCCCACCGACCTGTTCAGTGTGCCCTCCGGCATGATCCTGGGCGTCGTCACCACCGAGGGCAGCGGCCAGAGCCATGCCGCCATCATCGCGCGGGCCATGAACATCCCCGGCATCGTGCAGGTGGGGCCGGAGTTCCTGGACGACTGCGACGGCCGCACCGTGATCCTGGACGCCACCAAGGGCGAGTGCATTCTGGACCCGGATGCGGTGGCCCGCCAGCAGGCAGAAGCCCGCATCTGTGAGCTGCAGCGTGAAAACGAAGAAATGCGGGTGCTGGGCCGCCAGCCCGGCTACACCCGGGACGGCGCAGCCTTTGAGCTGCTGGCCAACTGCTTTGGCCCGGAGGATATCGACACCGCCATGCAGTCCGGTGCCCGGGGCGTGGGCCTGCTGCGCAGCAGCTACATGATGCTGCCCGGCCGCATTCTGGACGAGCAGGAGCAGTTCTACTTCTATTCTTCCTGCCTTGCAGCGGCACAGGGCTGCCCTGTGACCGTGCGCACCTTCGATTTTGGCGCCGACCGCACCATGGCGGACGCCTATCAGGGGGTGCAGTCCTCCAAGCTGGGCCTGCGGGGCATCCGCAACAGCCTGCGCCAGCCCCGCCAGTTTGAGACCCAGATCTGTGCCCTGCTGCGGGCCGCCCACCGGGGCCCCCTGCGGGTGATGTTCCCCATGGTGACCGATGTGGAGGACTGGGACGCCGCCATGCACATCGTGGAGCACTGCCGCCAGAGCCTGCGGGAGCGGGGCGTGCCCTTCAACGAAAAGACCCCCTTCGGCGTCATGCTCAGCGTGCCGTCGGCCTGCCTGACCGCGGAGGAATTCGTGGCCCACGGGTGCGATTTTCTGGTCATCGGCACCAACGACCTGACCCAGTACACCCATGCCGCCGACCGGGAGCTGGCCAGCGCGGAGCGGTATTACCGCCCGGCCAGCCCGGCCATGAAAAAGCTCATCGCCATGGTCATGGAGGCGGCAAAGGCCGGCAATGTGCCGGTGACCATCTGCGGCCTGGCCGTGGGCAACCCGGTGAACACGGTGCAGTACCTGCAAATGGGCCTGCGCAGCTTCTCGGTGAGCCCGCAGAACCTGCTGCGTACCAAAAAGACCCTGCTGGAAGCCGACGCCCACCCGGACGACACCGAGCTGGAATAAAGCGATAAAAGAAAGGGGCTGCTGCACGCTGTGCAG
>OLOB01001923.1_pt1 | contig 12995 bp, 10 predicted proteins | sample 1671911 | NCBI WGS metagenome assembly OLOB01 (sample SAMEA3136625, study PRJEB25190) | human gut metagenome | biome: human gut; feature: human-associated habitat; material: faeces | place: Austria | collected 2013
CACAGTCCCGCAAATTGAGGGACAGCGTTGTTGATATTACCAACCAACTGCTTAATCAGGCGGTAGGAGATGACTCCGGTCGCGTCTGGAACCTGATAGCGCCACGGTTGCCGTCTCTTGCAGAGGCTGCGCCGCAGCAGTTTGTTGATATCGTCATAAACAATCTGGAGCAAGATTCCTCCTCGTTGCTGCGAGCATATTATGCAGATAGTAACGACATACTGTTTAGTGATCCTTGGTTCCATCCGCACTTGCTGTGGGCGCTCGAGGTACTCGCTTGGTCTGAAGAATACTTCGACGACGCTGTCGAGTGTCTCGCCTTACTTGCTGCCAATCGGGCGGATGACAAGCAGCGCGGTAATCGGCCTGATGAGAGTCTCACCGCCGTACTATGCGGTTGGGCTAATTTTACGAAGGTTCCGTCCGATGAGAGGCTTGCCGCGCTTGATTCCGTCAAAAGGATTTCGTCACCTGTCGGGTGGGATCTTCTGTTCGCACTATGGCCCGACTATTCGGCGGTAATCACGCCGCCAGCCACGCCTCGCTTCCGTACAGATTGGTGTCCACTCACTGACAAGCCGGTAAAGAGGGAAGAGCGGAGTTCCTTCTTCCAGGGGCTCGTCGAGCGTGCGCTTACCTGGGGTGATGTCACACCATCAAACCTTAAGCGATTGGTCAATCACATCAATCGTGGCATAATGCCGGAAGACAGGGCGAAGATTATCGATTACCTCGATGAGTTGGCGTTCTCGACTGAGTATAATGACGACGATCGCTACTTAGTATGGCACACGTTGCGTCAGCTAGCTACCAGCCATTATCACCACAGGGCTGCCGAGTGGTCGCTGCCGGAAGAGGAAGTCAATCGCCTTTTGGAGTTGTCTGACAGGTGGAAGCCCACCTCACCTGTTCTACGACACCTCTACTTGTTCAATCACAATCCTGGTATGCTCGATTGTGCACTGCACCGCGATCTCGATGACTACGACCAAATAGTAGAGCAGCGTCGACAAGACGCGCTCAGCGAGATACTCTCGGTGCCGCAGAAGCTCGACGACCTCGAGACACTTGCGTCGCGAGCCGTCGCGTCGTGGGTGCTGGGGCAGATGCTGGCAGATCGACAGGAGCTCGATTTCTGGGATATCGCGCACTGGGTGGACAGCTCCGATAGCAAGCTGACTGCCGTTGTGGATGGCTACCTGTACCGAGCGCTACGCCAACGTGGTGCTTCCTGGCTGCAGGACGTGCTCGATGATCCGCGACTCACTGCATTGCAGCGTGCTGCTGTCCTGCGCTGCGTGCCGGCTGAGTGGGGCTATTGGGAGGTTGTTGCGCGCAATCAAGACGATGACAACGCTTATTGGCAAACTGCTGAAATGCGTGTGTTGCCACCAGATCACATGCGGCATGCTATCGAGCGGCTGGTTGCGTGTGGGCGGGCGTGGGATGCGATCGACAGTGTGTCGTTGTCGATTCGCTCCGCCAAGCAAGAGGACGTTAAGACTGACTTGACGGCAGATGTATTAATCGGCCTGCTTCATGTCGCATGCACCCAAGAGTCGGTAAAGATCTCCTCGCTGTCATATGAGGTCGGTCAGGTACTCGATCATATTGTTGAGCTAAAAGCTGATCATGTGGATGTCGCACGGTTAGAACTCTTGCTTTATCCGCTCATTGGCGATTATCGAGAGCCGATAGTTCTCCATCGCACTCTTGCGACTGAACCCCACTTGTTTGTTAGGCTTATGGAGGTGGCGCATCGGGGAGAAACTATGCTCGGAATGGATAGCAGTGCTTCATTTCGCATGGCTACGAGCGTGCTCAACGGCTGGCGTGGCTGCCCAGGCATGACGGCAGACGGGGAAGTTGACGCGGCGGTGATGCAGCAATGGGTTGAGACTGCGAGACAAGGATTGGCGGCTGCGGAGCTTTCTGATAAGGGCGACCACCAAATCGGTAGACTTCTCGCCAACAGTCCGGAAGATGAGAATGGAACGTGGCCGTTGCCAGCTGTTTGTGCGCTAATCGACGAAGTTGGAAGCAGGAATCTTGACAAAGGCTTTATCGCCGGGATGTGCCGCGGCCTCATGTCGAGCGTGCGCGGCGTCTACGACGGCGGACAGCAAGAGCGGGAGCACGCCCAGCGATACCGCACGTGGAGCAAGCAGATACGTTCGACATCTCGTCATACTGCTCGATTGCTAGGCAAGGCAGCTGAACGGTACGAGGAGCAAGCGGGACGGGAGGACGAACAGGCCCTGGCACGGCAAGATGAGCTGTAAGGGCTCGCTGATCGTCGTTCGTCGGGGTCGGCGCAGTGCTGTCGGTGCGCTGCGCCGATCCTTCTTCTACATCTCCAACCCACTCACCAGCCCACCGGCGTCGGTGTCGAGGGCGTGGGCGATGCGGAGGATGTTGTGGAGGCTGAGGTTGCGTTGGCCGCGTTCCACCTGGCCGATGTACGACCAGTGCAGGGTGGTGCGCTCGGCCAGCTTCTCCTGCGACAGCCCCAGTTGCTCGCGGCGGGCGCGCACACGCCGACCGAACTCACCAGTGGCTGGTGAGAGCGGCGGCTTGCGGTCTGTGGGCACGGCTCCATCTCAACCGGCCGAAGACTCCCAATCCAGAGACTATGTATCTCAAGACGATGTATCCTGTGGCTGTCCGTAGCGGTCGAGTAGGTGAGGAGGTGAGCCTGATGGACGGTGGAAGCTGACTATCCCTCAGAACTAGCCCTCTCTCGAGGAGGCGACTGCCTCAGACTGCTCGGTCTGGGGCAGCTCGTCGTTGGTTGCCCAGGTGAAGGCCACGCCAGACCGGGGGAGGAGCCAGCTAGAGGCCTCGACTGCGATGACCTTGCCCGGTACTGCTTCAGGTGAGCGAGTGATACGAGCGGGTGGTGTCGGCGAGATGGTGTCACTGACCTGGACTTCAGCAATGGTGGTGTCTGTGTAGTCCAGGCGCAGTGACCAGCCCCGTGTCGGCTGGGCAACGGCGAAGTACAGCCGGTGACTCCACTGCGGGGTGATGGTGCGGAAGACCTGGCGAATGCGGACTGGCTCACCGCTCCTGGCGTCTTCGTCCAGGTCAACGCTGTAGGTCTGGCCGGTAGCACGCGTGCTGCGACGGATGGGCTGTGGCCGGCCATCGACGGTCAGCTCCAGCAGCTCGTAGGCCTCCCGGCGGCGGGCGTCCATACCGGGGCGCGGTGCCATGAACCAGGTGGAGGTGGCTGGGACGTCCTGGCGTAGCTCGTTGTACTCATCCTGGTTAGATACACAAGCGAAGCGGCGGGCAAAGCGACGCTCCCTGCCACTGGGCACGGTGGTGTACTCCCACTCCACGGTGACGTCCAGCAGAGGAGTACCTGCGGTACTCCTCTCTACTGCAGTAGAGAGCCGAACGCGCACCGCCACGTCGTACCACCGCTCGGCGGCGCGGATGGCTTGGTCGCGGATGTCGCGGTAGATCTCGCGGGCGAACTGCTCATCGCCCAGGCGCAGCGCCATCACGTTGGCTGCGATGTCGTCCAGCAGTTCCGGCGTGGCCACACGCTTCAAGTCCTCTGGGTGGATGGCGAAGCCCTCCACCACCGCATCACGCATCGCTGGAGCCTCTTCGCGGATGATCTGGCGGAAGCGGGCCAGCGTGTGCGCCTCCTGATCCCGCCGGAAGGTGTACTCGAAGAACGTCGATAGCAGCCCCGCACCGAACAGCGTCCCACCCAGCTCACCCAGCGGCAGGGCATGCAGCCACTGCCAACTTCCCAGCTGCAGCGGAGCAAGCCAGGCGTTGAGCATCATGAGGAGGATGCCTGCCAGGGTGAAGGAGACGGCGAGTAGGGCGGCCTTGAGCCGACGGAGGCGGTGGTGGGGAGAGGGGGAACTATCGGACATTACATTATTAATTTTAGCACTTTTATAGTACACTTTGAAAGGTCGGCGTCTCAGAGTCGCATAATGTTGCAGCTTTGTCACGGCACAACAGAGATGGCTTGACGGGGCGATATCTTGTGAGCGTGTTACTTCGTACCGGGGCAATGACGACCAATGGAGACATTTGCGTAGGGGCAAGCGTCACCTAAACTGCAAGGCATTCGTTAAGCCGTTAAATACATTAGTAAAGCAAAAAGGAACGTTATGCGTCTCACGCGAGTCAAAGTCGAAAACCACAGCCGTCTCCAGGATCTAGAGCTGGAAGTTCGCCAGCATATGGTGCTCATCGGCCCAAACGACGTTGGCAAGTCATCGCTGCTACGCTGCCTTGACCTCTTGCTAGGTGCTAGCACCGGGCAGCTGTACAACCAAATCACACCTGAGGATCTTCGCGAGCCAGGTCATCCCTTTGCTGTCGAAGCCGATCTTTGTAACTTCTCGGACACCGAACAAGCGTTATTTCCCGATGAGATCACGGTTGACCCAAACGGTGAGAAAGAGCAGACACTCACGATCCGTCTTGAAGCCAGCTTCGACGACAATGAGACGCTTTCGATAACGCGCACTGCACCGAACAAGAACACCGGACGACAGATCTCACGCAACCAACTCCAAGCGATCGGATGGACACTACTCAACGCCAACGATCGTGCCCGAAATATGAGTGACGATCGCCATTCTCTATTTGATGATGTGTTGGCTGGTGTGGAACTTGGCGATGAGCAAGCTGACTTTGATGGCTTGATCGATGCGATTCGTGGCCAGCTCCAGAGCTCAAATGCACTCACTAAACTTCGGGAGAGGATGTCTGAACAGCTCAGTACGGCCTTGCCAGAGAGAGTTGCACAAAACGATCTGACTTTTGTGCCTGGGGCCGCTGCGGACAACAATGTGCTGGACGGTGTGCGGCTTCATGTCAACGATAAGTCGATCAGTGAACAATCGGACGGTAAGCGTGCTATATATGCGATTGCTTTGTACGACTTGATCTCGAATGGCGCGAATGTCGTCGCCATCGACGAACCCGAGATTCACCTCCATCCTAGCAGCCAGCGTAGTTTGGCGCGGCTGTTGAAGAATGGGAGGAATCAGAAGATCATCGCAACGCACTCGCCGGATATTGTCAGTGCTTTTGATCCTGAACTGATTGTGTCTGTGCGTGAAGGTGGTGAAGCAGTCCAGTCAGAACGAGATTTTCTAACTGATGATCAACGCATGACATTGAGGTGGTGGGCACGTGATAAATTAGAACCATTGACTGCGCGCCATGTGGTGTTTGTTGAAGGAATATCTGATCGTATAGTCATTGAACGCGTTGCGGAACTGACGGGAAGAAATCTGGATCGTCTTGGAATCAGTATTGTTGAGACAGGCGGAGCAGGCGACATGGGGCCAATATGGAACCTGTTTGGCCCGAATGGCTTCAACACGCCACTCTCGTTATTGATCGACGAAGACGCTATTGTGAAGACAGCTAACAACATAGGGATCACCGAAGAAGAACTGAGGAAGTTTCCAATATGGATATCGCGTCGAGACCTGGAGGATGAGTATGTAAGGGCTGTAGGCGTTAGCGCATATTGGGATGCTCTTTGTACTTCCGATCAGTTTGGCCGCAATGAGCTGGATGAACTGAAAGAGCATCTTGAGGCAGGAACACTGACTGAAGATGTATTGGCCGAATACTGTAGGCAGAAAGGCCATAAGGGTCGTAAAGTACGGGCAGCTATTGTCGCAACGGAGGTACTCGACAAAACTTCAGCATCACTCATTACGAGTGTCAATGCACTACTCGATTCGGTTGAGGCTTAACGTCATGGTCAGTCCAACACCGAAACAAGCGAAAGTCCGAGACTACCCTGGGCTCTCGCTCCTCATTATCGCACCGGCTGGCTGCGGCAAGACCGAGACCTTGGCACTGCGCGTGAAGGGACTGCTCTCTCAACAAATTGTCAAAGCACCGCAGCGCATTCTGGTGACGACGTTCACCAATCGTGCACGCGATAACATGCACGAACGCTTGCGTCACTATCTCACACCGCGTGAGATGCGTGAGGCGATCACTGTGTGCAACTTCCACGGGCTCTCCGCCAGGATCATCCAAGCTCATGGTAACGTCATCGGCCTCGACCCAATGGCACTGACGATGCCGCAGAGCGATTGGGTTGGCAGGCGTTGTCGTAAGCGAGGCCTGAGCGGAAAAATGATCAATGACGTACAGAATAAGATTGGGTCGGCGAAACGCCAAGGACTGACCGATGAACAAGTCTTGGTGGCACTTGAGCGTTCTGGCAACGAACACGCACTTGCGGTCGAGAAACAGCGGCAAGCAGATAACCGCTTGACCTACGATGACCTGCCACGGCTGGCTGAGTTGATCCTAACCAACGACGAGGTGGCAGCGCTCTATCGGCAGCACTTTGGAGCAATCATCGTCGACGAGTTCCAAGACCTGACTCCGCAGCAACTGCGTATCGTCCAACGCATTGGCTACAGGAAGACCACCTACGCAGGTGACCTCGCGCAAGGTATCTACGCCTTTGCCGGAGCAGATCCTGAGTACGTCAAAATAGAGCTAGAAGCGGAATGTCCGGAAACCATCGAGTTCACCGAGTCCTTCCGCTCCTCTCCAGCCGTGCTGACTGCAATTAACTCACTCAACAGTCTGACTGGTGGACAGACGCTGACGGCAGCTAATCCAGATTCTTGGCCAAGCGGAGGTTTGGCGGGACTCTTACATTTTAGCGATGCGAATGAAGAAGCTTATTATATCACACAACTTTGTGAAGGTGTCCTATCTCAAGAACGGGCCCCACAGCAACGAATCGGCATTTCTGCACGTTCCAAGTCGCGGCGTCGCTTTGTCGATGCGACGATCGCAGGTAGCGGCCTCCCGTCCTATACTTGGGATGACGGCGTGCTTGATAAGTCGGTGGCGCAAAAGATACGAGGCATGTTGAGAGGACTCTCATTGGAGGAGTTTTACAACGCAACTGATCCACTAGAATTCCTACGCCAAGCTGTCTCTTTCGACAATGAACAGGACCCCGATGAACGAACCGCGCTCTCGAATGCGATCGATTGGTGCTGCGATCTCCTGCAAAAGAGCATAGGCCCGGATGTTATCCAAGGGCGCATCCAAATTGGTGACAACGACTCGCTCATTACTCGCAACGGAGTACACCTGCTCACTGGCCATGCCGGCAAGGGCCAGCAGTTTGACTGGATGGTGGTCATTGGTCTTGAGGAAGACTACCTGCCCAGTTACCAGGCGATACAGGCTGGCGATAATTCTGCCATGATGGGTGAGGAAGCGCGGACACTCTCTGTCATGCTCTCCAGGGCACGGCATGGGGTATTGGTGACCACCAGCGATGTTGTACCGGACAACTTCAACCCCAAGCGAGTTAAGCAACCATCACGGTTTCTGACCAATCTGTTCCCCGCCGTAATGACTGATCCCCAGCATATCCGTGGGTGGCTTGCGAATGCGGATTGGCAGGCGATCGCTACGAAGTAAACCAACGGACACCGTTGACAATACTCTAGTAAAAATGTGATTGACTATTCTTGTCGCAGGTAGTACGAGACTATACTACCTGCGACAAGAATGAAATCAGGGACTAGGCTACCTAGCCTCGCTTCGAAGCAAGTAGCTCGAGAGCTCGCTCCAAAGTAATGGTATGTGGATTGTCGTCGATGTCTAGTGAAGCGCTAACCTCTCCGTCTGTAACGTAGTATCCTTCGTGTAAAGTTACCGGACGCCCAGGACTTACACCTAACGCCCTTAATGGTATAGTCTGCCTCAGTCGACTGAGCAGATCATCTAGAATACTTTCTAGAATATCTATTGCCTCAATTTTGACGTCTTGAGAGCCTCTCTCATCTTCCTCATTCTTTCGATTCCTGGCCACAAGATCGTTAAGGTCGATGTCATTAGCAAATCTACTTGAGTCGTCTGACCGTCTGGTTGATGATATCAGATGATAAATGTCGTCAAATGATAGTTTCGGAAGCATTTCCTTAGTTCGTTTTAACAAGCCAATCAATGCCAATGCTGAATCGCGATCAATGGTGCTTGTGCTGTTTCGTCCGTAGACCGTGTCATCCAGAGTAGAATCGTATTCTTTATCCATAATATTTGCGACACTTCCCTATCTATCGTCGTCGTAATTGAAACTCAATGCGACACGCTTTAATACAACATACAGAATGTCAACATGTAGATACTGTAGGGTAACCGTAATTTATGCAACCTCCCATAGCTGACTGAAAAAGTTGAACTCACAAGTCTAATAATCTCGCATTTGCAAGTCCATCGCTCAATGAGGCCGGAATGCTCGAGTCCTTGCCTTCAGCCCATTCGCACACTGACGCAAAATATCTGTTGTATGCAACGCGAAAGACCGAGTTATCCAGTGGATGAGAAGGCTGCGCGCGCACTGCAGATGCAGCCTGGTCGGTGTACAACACCTCACTACCATTCTCGTGAAATATTTGCAGAGTGCCAGATCCGTTACGATAGCAGAATTCTGCCACGCCTTCTGTCCCTTCGACGCGGAATTCGAGAGAGCGCGTTGCCCTGCTGATCGATGTCGTGCGTATCGCCACACGTGCCTGATTCATCACAAACGAACAATCAAAGCACTCGTCAGATGGCCGCTGTCCTTTTGGCATAGTTCCACGCCACGACCCGCGCCTTGTTTCTGCGCTGCATTGAAACTCGTGGACACTCGAGTAGTTGCCGCCGAGCAAGAACACGGCGAGGTCAAGAAGGTGGCTTCCCATTGCCATACGCTGTCCACCGCCAAGATCTGGCGTTGTCATCCATGACGGTAGCGAATCTGCCCGCAAAGCAGCGGTGCGTTCAAAGAGATCAATTGAGCAAATATCACCAAGCGTGCCCTCGTTGATCATCTTGGCAACAATCTGGAATTGCTCGAGGCCACGAAGCTGAAAATCAACCACGCAACGATCTTTGACGGCATCAAAATATGGAAGCGACAAGTCGTCGCCACAGACTGGCTTTTCTGCCAATATAAAACACTGTTCGTGAGCAAGCCGCTCCCAGTACTCATCCCGACAGCAAACTGGTGTTGTCAGACAAACGATATCAGGTGACTTTGCCATTACATCATCAAACGATTCAGCAAGGTCTTTGTCGTATCCATGAGACTGTAGATGCTGTGCGGCTCGTTCCTTTGTCGAGCCAACGACGCCAACAACTTCCACCTTAGGAAGGAGACTTAGTCCCGCAAGATGTGTTCGTATACCGACGCCAGTACCTATTATTGCAACTTTCATTGGAGTCCTCCCTGTCTCATTATTTGTGCGGATAAGTACGATGATATTTATTATAGTGTAATCTCGCCTCGGAAGGCAAGCATGACAGTGTTTTCGATGTATCTTCGACCTCAATGATTATTGTATCTTTGGCACTTAATCCAAATCCGGTAACTTCCATTAGAATTTGTGATGAGGGGTGCGCCGCATATGCACTGAAGTCGTCAGTGGAGGCGAATCGCTTTTTGATGTCAAATTCAATAGTTGCGTCGGTAGCTATCGTTTTTGAAACAGAATCATTGTTTGCGTCTACGTTGCCGGCACTGAGCAAACGGCATAAGACTTTACCACCGCATGACGAGTAGTTGTGCAGGTTGACTTTTATTGACAAATGGCATTCTATATCAGTGACTTTGAAGCAAGAACTGCTATTACATTTAATCCTATCGTCGATAGTGGCCTCAATTGAATCGATGACAAACTCCGGCAAGTGGGGGACCGACACATGGAAATAGGATTCCGCGGATGTCACGACTATGTTCGGTGTCCGTGAGTCCAAATAGAACCTATTGCTCGAAGTTCGTTCTTCACAAAACAGTTTCCATGTAACCCATAAATAGGCGACCGTTGAAATGGCGCTTATTGTTGCAGATACTGCCGAGATTAGCGTAGACCATTCTAGCAACATAGTCTACCTATGCTGCGATGTGATTTGCGCAGTTAACATGAGCATAGTAATTCTAGTTGGTTGAATGAGCTTGAAGAAAGCTCATCCCTATTTCGGAGGCCCGGAATGCTTCTAAGATTGGCCATTCTTCAAATTCACGTAGACACATATTCGGCCTTCCACTTGGTTCGACTTTTTCGATGAGTACATTAGCCACGTTAGCCGCCTCGTCAAATCTATCCAGCAGTATTAACTGAAGAAACTTATATCTCTCATGTATACCTGAGACGTCCCACGTCTGCACTTCCTCGACAATATCTTCGCCACACTGTTTTTTAGCGTACAGCATGTTAGCAGTTAGCATATGTGTGCCGTCTTTATGCTCCTTACCGTTGATTTCGTTGACAGCATAAGACAGTTCTTTCGCGACGTCCGCAATTTCTGCGCATACACGCCAACGCTGCTCATCAAGTAGTATCCTTGTGCAGAAAAGTGCATTCTTTCTAAGTGACCCAAGGGAAGCTGAATCGTTATTAGCTACGCCAAACCAAGTTGCGTATCCTGCCGTTAACCCGAAGATCACCATTTCATCACATGCAGCCTCATATTCATCGCTGTAATAGTAGGGATTGAAAGGATCTGGAGATAGTTGTGATTCTCGACAAAGAGTAGTTTCAATTTTGTTCCAAGACGCGTTCAATTTTTTGCTCAGCATTGGAGGATCGCTGACCAACGAACGTATTTGATTGAGTAATAATTCAGGGTCGTCGGGTGCCGAGACTTCTAGTAGTCTCGCTGTTAGGCCATTCTCGGCTTCTAAAGCCATTAGTGCATCGATGCTTTGTTTTCCGCGAAGTTCAATAACTGTAGATGGTGTGCTTAGCGCTGCGGCAGATAGTAAACGCGTCAAATGTAGCTTCAGTTCTACTGTATGCATGTGTATCATGTCACGAGCAAACAACTCATCGGCGCGAGGTAGCACGGACAAACTTGCGAGTTCCGTTAGAATATCCCAGGCATACGTTATAGTCTCGAATGATCCTAAAAAATCCGCAGCAGGCAGCTTAAGAACTCGTTTTAAAGCTGGATTATTGCGCGGTAAAATTTGCGTGGATGATTCGAGGCGCTCAAGAACAAGCTCCTTGTATTCATCTGTTTCTTGGAGCACTTCGTGAGTTGGAACTACGCTTTGCCCTTTGTTGTCGGTACTTGCTATAGAGTTAATTTTCCTGTGAGCTGCTTTTGGTGCGGCTGCCTCCAAGATGTTGATAAGGCGATCTGTTCGCTCTGGCTGATCTTCTCTTAAAATAGTTTGACGTATCCGACGCGCGTATACGTTTGATACCTCTAAGAAACGATCAATGTGCTTAACAAACTCGACCTGTGCTTTCATTGTCGTCTTTCATTAGTAAATGCGACTACGCCGTGCCCATTCGATAGCGGGACGGCTTCTCATGAAGAACGGTATTCCGGTGGTGTCACTCCATTGTTTGCATACTTCCTGGCTTTGTAGACCGTGATACACTCGCCATGACGCATTGTTATTGTCGAAGGGCATTTGCTCATGTGTGTATTTTGTTACTCGGGAATTACTTTTCAACACTTTTTTCTCAAGTTCTCCTTCTTCATCCATGTACCATGACTCTCCAAGTACGATATCGATGCTGTCTTTGCATAGTTCTAGTATTTCTTTATGCTCTGAAGGTGTGACGATTGGTAGAAATGGTCTCATTGCCAGTATTGATATTATCCCAAGTTCCTTAAATACTTTTAGTTGATTTGCACGCTTGACTGGAATCGCAATAGGATGAGGCTCGAGATGTGGATGATGTAACTGCGCTATGCTCACACATCCGAATAGAAGTATTCTACGCTTTTTACACTCCATTGCTAAGGATTTTAGCTGCCTAGTTTGCTCTTTCGAGAATACCATGCGTGTAGTGAATAGAATGTCTTTATTTAGTTTTGTGAGTTCGAACAATAAATTTAATCCGGCCTGAGTCCTAGGTGGCGCAAATGAGTCCGTGTCTCCACTTACGTATATGACATCGTATGACTCTGTGGGAAGGGAGCGTAGCCAAGAGATTATGTCGCTCTGCGATAACTTTGGATAGGAAGCAAAATGAGAGTTAACGTAGCAGAAAGGACAACTGTATGTGCAATGTTTTCGATTTGTTAGAGGGCCAAGCGAAACCATTGCTCGGTGATCTCGAAGATCAAACCCTGTAGTTCTATTAAGGATGTCACTCATTTTATACCAGAATCGACTCTATTGTGTCATAGGTTAGGCTGAACCCTTTAGGCGAAACTAGTTTAAGCGATAATATATCTATTCGATATAGAGTACTTTTTACGTCTATTTTTAACATGTCTTCGATAGGCAAGAATCTGTTTCTGGATCCGGGGAACGTGTCAGCATACAACTCTATTGCTTCTTGCATCTCGTTGTATTCTTCAATTCTATGGCATATTGCGCGCGCTTGAATCCCTTCTTTTTCTAGATAGGAGCTGTTGTGGTCGTAAATTGCTAGGCATATTCTTTGATCATTGCTGATGGCTTTACCATGATCGCTTGCTTGCGTGAATTTGCTAAATAGCGTGTTTCCGCTTTTGGTTGCGTAGAATACGGTCGCTACTTGAGTTGGCCAATCTTGGGCAACTGTCGAGATGCACGCAACTGTATTGCGTTTGATGATGTCTAGGGCTTCGATGATTGTCTGCTGGTCTGCGGGGCGTGGATCGTACATGTTGGTCGTCTTTCTTGGGTGGCGTCTGACTTTTACTCATAACTGATTTATTGAGTTTGTGTTGACGATATAGATGTTGTGTTTGTGCAGACGTTGACAGGTATCCCACTGTATTGACGTGAGTGCCTACACAATAAATGTCGACATAGATTATGTTCGCCGAGATTTTTTTCGTCTCATCCGGTTATTTTACCGCCAATCCGTATCGTGTCTCGCGTTTTGCGGAATTTTTCAGCGGTTCTAGAGTTTCGCCAATAAATCTTGTGGTTGTTGTATCAATCATTTTGCGTTTATCCACTGCGGCCACTGGTTTTTCTGGTCGCTCGGTTGCCTGTCGTCATCAACCGATGTCTGAGGATGCCT
>OLOB01001937.1_pt1 | contig 12934 bp, 17 predicted proteins | sample 1671911 | NCBI WGS metagenome assembly OLOB01 (sample SAMEA3136625, study PRJEB25190) | human gut metagenome | biome: human gut; feature: human-associated habitat; material: faeces | place: Austria | collected 2013
GGCTGCAGCATTATTATACGCAGGCCCCGCACTGCAATATGATCATACAGAGCTGGGACTTGCCGTTTAAGGACAGCGAGGGCAGCGCGAAATGTGCCGGATTTGTTATGGGGCGCAACGGATCCAATATTTATATTTTTGACCTGGTAAATGACAAGATGAACTTTGTCCGGAACGCGCAGGCCATAAGGGACATGACGGCCAGATGGCCCAAAGCTCGGGCGAAGGTTGTGGAGGATAAGGCAAACGGGCCGGCTATTATGGATTACCTGAAAAAGGAAATACCTGGCATGGTGCCGTTTAACCCAAAAGGAAGCAAGGAAGAAAGAGCAATATCAGTGACGCCGTATTTTGAAGCCGGAAACGTATTTTTCCCGGACCCGAATACGGCGTCCTGGGTAGCAGATCTGCAAAAGGATTTACTGATATTCCCAAAGGGAGTATACAAAGATACGGTTGACGCTCTGGTACAGGGAATACTGTACCTGATGGATAAGCCGTCACAGACAGGGCCGCCGGTTGAGATGAGCGAGGGCGGCAAGAGAAGTTATTGGAGAAAGTGAGGGACTGCATATGAATCCGAGTAAAAGACAGGCCATAGGATGCGCTGTTGCAGGCATGGGCGGTTATGGCTGCATGATGTACAACGCAACAGGGGCAGCGACAAAGTTTGAGCCGGAAGTGGAAAACCGCCATATTGCCGCGGTTCAGGCATTGACAGATACAGTAATTTCAAGCGTAGCGGCTGACTGGACAGCGCCTGCGGATGTGAATGGTTTGGAACTTCCGGCGGGAAATTGCCTGTTTGTAAAGGCTGCGAGCGTGACAATTACAGATGGCGTGGGTGTTCTGTATTACGGGCTAGGCGCCGCTGTAGAGCCGGAGGAAGCAGGTGGTGAATAATGGGCCTTACATTGATGAACCGGCTCAATCGAAAAGGCGGACGGTCTGGCGATGCCGGCGGAGACGAAGGAAACGGGAGAAATGCCAGGATAACTGTGACGATGGCAAAGGCCGCGCAGAAAATGGTATATAAGATTTGTGGAAGGAAAGGAGGGCTATCATAGTGTCTATAATGAATGAACTCCGCCGCATAGGGCAAAAGCGCTATGGCGGCTTTTTTACGAGGAATTTCTGCGGGAGCTGCAGGGGCGTAAAGGCGTAGAAGTTTACCGGGAAATGGCAGACAATGATGACGTGATCGGAGCCATTTTATTTGCCATTGAGATGCTGATCCGGCAGGCAACATGGAGTGTGCAGCCCGGAGGGCCGGAAAAAATCGACCAGGAGGCCGCAGATTTTGTTGAGAGCTGCATGGATGACATGCAGGACACCTGGACCGACACCATTTCGGAGATACTGTCTTTTTTGACATACGGATGGAGCTTCCATGAAATTGTATATAAGCGCAGATGTGGGAAGAATAGTGATTCCAGATTGAACAGCAAATATGATGATAAGCTGATCGGATGGGCGAAGCTGCCGATCCGGGCGCAGGAGACGCTTTATCAGTGGGAGTATGATGACCAGGACAATCTGATCGGGATGACGCAGCAGCCGCCGCCAGATTACGGCCTGCTGACTATACCCATTGAAAAGGCCCTTCTTTTCCGGACAAAGAGCAGGAAGAACAATCCGGAGGGGCGGAGCGTGTTGAGGAACGCATACCGTTCGTGGTATTTTAAGCGCCGGATCCAGGAAATTGAAGGAATTGGAATCGAAAGGGACCTGGCGGGGTTCCCTGTATTGACCGCTCCGGAGGGAATGAACATATGGGACACCGATGATCCGGACATGCAGGCCATACGTGCAGGAATGGACGGTATTGTGAAGAATGTGAGAAGGGATAGCATGGAAGGGCTGTCCCTCCCGTTTGGGTGGACATTTCAGCTGCTGAGCACCGGAGGACGCCGGCAGTTTGATACCAACGCTATTATTGAAAGGTATGACACCAGGATGGCGATGACTGTCCTGGCTGATTTTATTTTCCTGGGGCATCAAAGCGTGGGAAGTTTTGCACTGAGCGACAATAAGACGGAGCTGTTTGCCATGGCAATCGGCGCATACCTGGACATTATCTGCGAAGTATTCAATAACCAGGCGATCCCGCGGTTGATCAACATGAATGGGGAGCACTTTTCCGGCATTACTGATTATCCGACCCTGGAGCACGGAGACATTGAGGATGAGGATATTGAAAAGCTGGCGGCTTACATTAAAGACATGGCCGGCGTAGGAATACTGACACCGGACAGCCAGCTGGAAGATTATATCCGGGAAGCCGGACATCTGCCTGAACGGCTGGAAGAAGATACTCCGGGAGTTCCGGGAAACGGAGCCCACGGGCGGGCACCGGGACGCCAGAACAATCCCAGAAGTGGAACCGTGGATCCCGATGGAGAGGAAGAAGAGGATCCGGATGCAGTGACAGAGGAAGATGAAAAAGCTGTACAAGAGGCACGGAAAAGACTGGGGAGAGATCCATGATAAGATTTAAAAAGATAAAGATTCGCAAAGCTGCAAAAAGCGGGAGCAAAAGCGCAGGAGGGCAGGATGCCCTGAATAAGCTGAACAGCTTTCTGAACGCTTCCGCGGCAGAGCCGGCCTATATCCTGCAAAGCACCTGGGGGAATCAGCAGAACGCCATTACTTACAAGGAAATACGGGAAGCGATTATCAACGGGCACATGAGCGAAAACACATTCGCTCAATGGCAGCAGGATTACAGCAAAATGGTGAATGATAAGCTGGCGCCGACCTGGATCAGCGCCATGGAAGCGGCCAGCCAGGGAATACAGGATGCGCATGACGGTTTTTTCTTTGACCATACCTGGGTGGGAGTTACCAGCTGGGTGAAGGACCACGGGGCGGAATTTGTTACAAACATAAGCACGGAGCAACGGAACGCCGTGAGCGCCTTGATTGCCAGGGCATACAGCAAGGGAGAAAGCCCGGAAGAACTTTCCCGGGCAATACGGCCATGCATCGGCCTGACCGAGAGGCAGGCCATTGCGAACGCAAATTATTATGATCATGTTAAAGCGGAGCTGCTGAAAAACAACCCGGGAATGAAGGAGGCCACAGCGGCAAAACGGGCACAGGAGGCTGCAGCAAAGTATGCGGCGCAGCAGCACAGGTATCGGGCGGATACGATTGCAGAGACGGAGCTGGCTTATGCTTACCAGCGCGGGGAGTATGAGGCAGTGAAGATGGCGCAGGCCCAGGGTTATCTGGGGACCGTAGAAAAGATATGGTCAACTGCCTATGATGATAGAGTGTGTGGCATTTGCGGCGCCCTGGACGGCCAGACAATAGGGATTGACGATGATTTCGGATTCCAGCCCAGCAAGATGCTGTTCGCAGGTCAACGCCTGACACCGCCGGCGCACCCGAGGTGCAGATGCGCCGTGGAGTACAAAGAAACGTTTCCCCCGGTGATAAAACCGGCCCAGGCACAGACAATGGCCGGCGGAGTGAGTTTGCCGAGTATTCCAGATCCGGCGGCGCCGTCAATCCCAGGAAAGGCGCAGATGCCTTCGGGAATGAAGGACATATGGGCGGTACGGGGGAAATGCATCTGTGCGAGGATGCCTCCGGAGAAGAGTGGCTATTTAAGCCGGCGCAAAGCAAGAGCGGAACCCCAGAGCCTTTCCGTGCTTATGTGCAGGAAGCGGGATACCGTGTGCAGGGCATCGTAGATCCAGACACCGCTGTACAGGTTGGGACCGGAAATGTAGGCGGAAAGTTCGGTGCATACCAGAAGAAAATTGATGTTGACCCGTCTGGATTCGACTATAAGGCATGGCAGCAATACGGGACACAGGGGCTGACACCGGAGCAGGTACAGCAGATTCAAAGGGAGCATGTTACTGACTGGCTCATGGGGAATTTTGACAGCCACGGGGGAAATTTCCTGACAGACACCAAAGGACGGCTGATCGGAGTAGATAAAGAACAGGCTTTCCGGTACATATCGGATGCGGCCAGCGGCAAAATGACGTATTCCTATCATCCAAACAGCGTATATGGTGAAACGGAGCCGCTGTATAACACGGTTTTCAGAAAGTATGCCATGAAGGAGCTGGACCTGAACCCGCAGGACACCCTGACATACATTAAACGGGTGGAGGCTATTTCCGATAAGGAGTACCGGGAGATTTTCAGAGAGTATGCTGAGAGCCTGAAAGGAAAAGGACAAGCCGCGGAGGATCTTCTGGATGCTATTGTGGAGCGCAAGCAGGCGCTTCGGGAGACATACCGGACGTTTTACACCGACCTTCTGACGGAGCGAACAGGAAAGAAGCAGGCGGCATTTGTGTGGGCTGATGAAGCACAGGCAACGGCAAAGACAATGCAGACGGCCACCCACAGCGTATCCACGCTCAAGAAAATGAGCAAGGCTGACCTTTTGCATATGGCAAAGACGCAGAATATAGCTTATTGCAATAACATGAATAAGCAGCAGCTTATCGACAGCCTGTCGGACCCGGTGAAAGCCAAACAGTGCAGCAAGGATGTAAGGGATCGGCTTGCTGCCAACCAGGCGGCCAGAAATGCCAAAGCAGTGCCGCAGGTGAAGCCAAAGCAGAGCAGTAACCTGCCACATGGCACATTGACGGCGGATGATCTATTTTCTGACCTGGACAAAGTACACCCAGGACAGAAGCAGGGTTGGGCGGTATGGAGCGATGCCGACAAGGTCGAGGGAATGAACCTGACAACCAGGAGGATGCTGATTGACGGTGACGTGCATTATGAGATCACCGGGAAGCTGCGGGCAAGTACCTGGGATGATGTGTTGAGCAAAATGGATGGAACAGGCGCAACGGTTCCGTCCCGGCGGATCAATATGCAGTTTGAGACGACCTCGCCAACATCCCGCGCATGGACAGCCAATCGGCTTGTGGACACGCACAGCAACATTCACGGGGTAGTTACATACCTGGATGACCTTGACCCGCAGTATGGATCATTTGAATTGTATAGCGGCAAAATACAGGGGCTGCATTCCTGGGATGGATATTTCCGGATCCGAGTGAGAAGCAGCGGGGATGGCGTGGCAGACGCAAAAAAGGCGGTCGAGCTTTTGAAACGTGTCGGCCTGGAAGATGTTGCGCTGACACCGACAGCGGCGGCGGAGGAAACACTGAAAAAGGCGCGGCTTGTATGGTCGCAGGCCCCCGGTCGAGTAGATGAGCTGAGAAACCTGACCGGTCAAAGCCTGGTGAGAAAGCTGGACGATATCATAAGCCAGGAAAAAATAGATCCTTCACAGCTGGCCAATATGGCACTTCGGAGAGAATACAATGGGTATATAACCTATGCGGTTCCGGGAATGGCAAAAGACCTGGAAAAAGCAGGCGCAAAATATGTGTACCACAGCGTAAGCCGGGAAGAAGATGTGCTTAAAATCATCGAAAGCGGAGGCGTATCATCTACCATGAGCAGAATCAGGCAGGGGATTGAAAGGCCCGCCGGAGCCAGTATGCTGTCGGATATGAATACCGGCGGGGCAGACAGCGCCTTTACCCGCATAGTTACCGCAAAAGCTCAGAAAGACGGAAAGCTGTTTTCCAGCGCCAGCGTTTCGGGAGATTACCAGATCAAAATGAGTCTGGATGTAATGGAACGCACGGACTACTACTCATACACCTTTGATAATTTTGGTAATGCTGGGGATATATCGGGGAGTGGGAAAAGCCCCGTTGATCTGGTAAAGAGCCTGAACCGAAGTTTTGGCAGCAGTAATGAAATCATGTTCAGGAACGGCGTTGACAGCAGATACTTCATAGAAATTATGTGCAGGACAAGGCAGGAACGGCAAAATTTATTGAGCGAGCTGAGAGCCAGAGGTATACTGGACATAAACGGTATTGCCATTGAAAAGTTTGTTACCGTAGGAAGGAGCTTGTGATGAACAGCAAAAAAGCATACTGGTTTGAACAGCCATACCTGCAGGGAGTAAAAAACATTGCGGTTTGCCCGATTGTAGATCCGAGGGATGGCAGGCTGTATTTTTCCGTGCCAGGGAGCGGCATATGGGGGTTGTATGGGGCACTGATTAAAGACACAGAGGATTATGTCGAGTTTCGGTGCGATGATTCCCGCATGGGAAGCCGCGGAGGGACTTATAAACTGCACGCCCTTGACATAAAAACATTCCGGAAGGACACTGCAAAGTGGGTTGCCTCCGGAAGTGAAATCGGCCAGGCCTGCAAAAACACAGATGATCTGCATTTCTGGTATCGAAAGAATTGGCCGAATATGAAGGTATTTGAGATCGGAGAATGGGAAATGCAGGAGAACAAAAGAAAAGGGAAACGAACGGATATTTAGTATTCCGTTTTACGCTGAGCGTCTGGAAGAATCCGGGCGCTTTTTTGTGCCAGAAAGGAGAAAAAATGCAGAGATTTAGCGAGCTGATCCGAAAGCGGGCGGACCCCGAAGAAAAAGCGCACCGCTTCCGGATACAAAAGGTTGACGAAGATAAAAGATTGGTTTTCGGGTGGGCCAGTGTGTCTGTAACAGTGGATGGAACACTGGTTGAAGATCTGCAAGAGGACATGATTGAGCCGGATGTGCTGGAAGCAGCGGCATACAAGTTTGCTGAGCTATACCGGGACGGCGGAGAAATGCACGAGCGGACCGGCGTGGGCGTCATGGTGGAAAGCGTGGTACTGACGGCTGAGAAACAGGCGGCTATGGGGATACCGGTGGAGACGCTGCCGGTGGGATGGTGGATCGGATTTCGGATAACGGATGATGATGTGTGGGAAAAAGTGAAATCCGGAGAATACAACATGTTTTCCATTGGAGGAACGGCAATCCGGGAAGCGGTGGAAGAAGAAACAGAAGAAAGTTCAGAAACAATAGAATAGCTGATAAATAGAGGCGCTGGGAGACTGGCGCCTTTTATTTATATATCACAGCAGATGCAGAAAGGAGGATATGGTCAAGTGGCAAAGACCAAACTGAAACAACTGGAAGTGGATGAGGTGAGTCTGGTGGACGCTGGGGCGAACCAGGGCGCGCATGTGAAGCTCTACAAGAACCGTGACGGGAAACCGGGTGAAGGATTCGTACCCGGCCAGGAAGAAAAAACCAGAAGCGGCCTGAGAAAGCTGTTTTCAGCGATAGGCAAAGCGCTGAATATACCGGATGACGATATTGAGAGCGCTGCGGACAGCATTGAAAAAGCCGATACATTCAGCCAGAAGATGGAAGAACGGAAGCTGCGCCGGATCACAGACGAGATCTGGGATGTGTGCTATGCGCTGGAAAGCAGCCTGGGGAGTATTATGCGGGATGAGGAAGTTGTGGACAAAACGGCCATGATGAACCAGAGCATCGATGAATTTACGGCAACCATTAAGGGACTGACCGCTGCCTGGGGCGCAGGAAAGTCTGCGCAGATCGCTAAGGCAGATATATCCGTGGACCATATGCAGGAATCGGCAGAGAGGCTGGAAAGCATGATCGCCAAGGCAAAAGGGAAATGCGAAAAGGAAGAGGATGACCCAGACGATCCCGCTGATCCGGAAGATCCAGAGGAAGAGGATGACAGTGGAAATCCACAGCCTGCAGGTGGATCCACAGGAAAGAAAAACGGAACCACCGAAACCAAGAAATCCAAAGAAGGAGGATACACAGACATGAAATTTAATGAAACCAACATGACTGCGGCTGACCGGCTGGCTTTTGAAGAACTGAAAAAGCGGTATGGCATGGATGACAGCGCAGATAATGGCACAAAACCCAGCACCGAGGGAGTGGAGAAAGGTGCAGGCACACAGGGCGCCGAAGGAAGCCAGGGGCAGGGAACTGACGGGGATGACATTTACAAGGGCCTGAACCCGATGGTTGCAGCTGAACTGAAATCTCTGAGAAAGAGAGCTGACGAGGCGCACGAAAAGGAACTGATGGACGTGGCAAAGAAGTACGAGATCCTCGGAAAGAAGCCCGAAGAACTGGTACAGACGTTCAAGTCGCTGGAAGCTGCCGGAGGCACCGCATACGCTGATATGCTGGGAACGCTTGATGCTGCTGTGGCCATGGTAGAAAACAGCGGAACGTTCGCAGAGATTGGCAAGCGCGGAAACGGATCTGGGAACAACAGCGCCGATGCCTGGTCGAAGATTGAGAAGCACGCCGAAGAGATTCGCAAAGCGTCTCCGGAGCTGAACTATGCAGAGTCTATTGACCGCGCATGTGTACAGCACCCGGAGCTGGTTGCTGAATACGAAAATAATAGATAAGGAGGCTAACTATGAATTATTTTGGAACAGCTATCAATGAAAGCCCTGTTATCGTCCTGCAGGCAGGGGAAGCCATGACGGAACCGCAGTTTCTTGCGGTGACAGCGGACGGAAAACTGGCAACAGCCGGGGCAAACGCTATCGGAATCATCACAGCGGACTGTGAGGACAAAGTGGCCGCTGGCGATGATATTACCGTGCAGATTAAGGATATTGGCGCCTGGATCGCAGGGGGAGCCATTACGGCGGGCGCAGAGGTAGCGGTAGGAACCGGAGGAAAAGCTGTAGTTGCTACAGATGGAGCTTTTATCGTTGGTATTGCGCTGACAGCAGCGACAAAGGCGGACCAGCGCATTACCGTACAGATTGTTAAGGCTGGCTATAAGCCTGCGGCAGATTAAGGATAGGAGGAACTAGATCATGAGAAATGCAATGAGCACCAACGCTGGTATTGCGGCAGAGATCGCAAAAGGTTGGAAACCTAATCAGTACCTGACCAACATGAGCCAGGCATATTTTACTCAGCCCGGGGATTTTGTTGCGCCGGCAATTTTCCCTATTTGCCCCGTGCAGACAAGTTCCGGGTTTTATTACACATTTGACAAGGCAGATCTGGCCAGAGATAACGTAGGCCGCAAGCCGGCTTTTGGAAAGGTTGCGCCGGCCATTATGGGTACCGGAGAAAACCAGTACGGATGCAAGGTGGATCAGGTGATTGTCGGCATTGACCAGATCGCCGCACTGAACTATCAGCGCACCCGTGCGCCGGGAGTGGCGGACCCCAGACGCGCAAAGGTGAGATTTGCCAATGAGCAGATGAGCCTGCACCTGGACATTATTTTCGCAAAGAACTTTTTCAAGAGCGGAGTATGGGCTGATGAGTGGACCGGAGTGGCAAGCAATCCTTCCGGAAAGCAGACCCTGAAATTTAACGATGATAATTTTGATCCGGTAAACTTTTTCGATGAGCGCCGCCGTGATATTAAACGCCGCGGCAGAAGGAACCCGAACCGTCTTGCCCTGGGGAGTGAGGCGTTTACCGCCTTGAAAAACCACCCGGACATTATCGAGCGCGTGAAGTACACCGGATCCACGGCGAACCCGGCAATCGTAACGGAGGCAGCGTTGGCGGCTATCCTGGGATTTGAGCAGGTGAAGGTGCTGGAATCCACATACAACGCAGCTGCGGCAGGAGAGGAAGCTGACATGCAGTTTATTTGCGACAGTAAGTCTGCCCTGATGTGCTATGCAACGCCTACCCCGCAGATTGACGAGCCTTCCGCCGGATACATTTTCACCTGGGACATGCTCGGAAACGGAAGCTATACCGCTATGGATCAGTATGAAGGTGAAAATGGCACGCACAGCGAGTTTATCGAGGGTCTTATGTCCACCGATATGCGCAAAACGGCGGATGACCTGGCTACTTTCTTTAGCGCTGTGGTGTAAAGGAGGTAACTATGGGATATGTGGCAGTAAAAGCCCTGAACCTTTGCGGAAACAGATACTTGCCTGGCGAGCATATCCTGGAAGAACACATTTTGCCGACCAGGACGCGCCGGCTGCTGAACAATGGCTGCATTGCTGAGGTGAATGAGCAGGACGCGGCCGTTTCTGCCGGCCTCCTGGAAGCTGTCGGGGATGAGAGAAATATCTCCATCCCGATTGTACAGGAAGCCGATGAAAACGGAGAGGCAGAAGTGTTTTCTATCCCATTGACTGAGGGAGACGTGCAGGAAGTGTTTGCAGTAATGCAGATGACGGTTGATGAGGCGGCGAAAGCCATTGAGAAGATTGAAAACGAGAATATCCTCATTGTGCTTCATGGAGCAGACAGCCGCCAGGGCGTAAAAAAGGCTGCAAAGAAGCAGGCGGAAAAGATAACTGAAACGGAGGCCGAAGAGCAGCAGGAGGGGTGAGGTGATGGTAGATGACCAAAAGGGCGTACACCTATGACCCGGAACAGCTGGGGGATAAGGGATTGAACCAGATGCGGTTTGAGATCGGAGACACGATGGGGGGAGAAAAGGAAACATGCGCCCTAAGCGATGAAGAATACCTGTCCATCATAAGCACAAGAAAATCCTGGAAAAAGGCAAAACTGGCAGTGCTGGAAAGTATTATGCGGCGGTTTGGCATGGAGGTAAACACCACAGTCGGGCCGTTAAAGCTGGAAATGCAGGCCAGAGCCGACTTTTGGCGTAAACAATACGAACAGCTGAAAGCGGAGTGCGGAGCAGACATCGCCCCGACTGCCGGGAAAGCATCGCCGGAGTCCGGAAAGGACGGCGGCCATTATTTCTATGGCGGTATGCATGACAATGAATATGCAGATAACGGAGGTGATCGCAATCTTTTATTTAAGACCTGGTAATCTTTTCAAAGATTTCCTCGTGGCAAAAAGTGGCGGGGGAGTAGACAGCAAAGGGCGTGCCGCTAAAAGCTATGACACAGATAATGCCACCATGATCCGCGCCGTGCTGGCCCAGGCAACGCCGCAGGAAAAAGCCAGATGGGAGCAGATACAGCATCCGATCACCCACACGATTGTAGACAGAGGCCGGCCAAAGGCAAAAGAAAACGATCTGATGACCTGCGGAGATCGGAAGTTTTTTATCCAGGGAGTAGACGAACCCGGACAGCTGGGGCTGTACACGATCTACTACGTGGAGGAAAGGCGGGATTTATGAGCGTACCGGATATTAGTGTTATGGTGGCCGACAAGGTTACAAAAATAGGAGTTGAGATGAAGTCTCGGGCGGTGCGTGGGAGCAGGGCATTGAAAAATGCAGAGCTGAACGTGCTGCGAGGACAGCGAGGTGGAAGAGTATACAGAAAGGCACATACCAAAAGGGCAACCTATACTGCTTCCGCTCCAGGCGAGCCGCCGGCTGTGCGCACTGGCAAGCTGCGCAGGAGCTTCCGCCCCGTGGCGAGAACCTACGGGGGAAGCGCAGCGTTTGGAGGGGCTGCATCTGTTTATGTTTCTATAGAGACAGACACGCATTATGCCGGATACCTGGAAGATGGAACGAAGAAAATGGCAGCGCGGCCCTATGTGGAAAAGATAAAGCAGGAAGCAGAGCCTGAGATTACCGCTATCTTTTCCGCCCCATACAACGTATAGGAGGTGCTTATGGGATGCATTAAAGAAAATGAAGCACCTGTTTTTGACCGGGAGAAGGTGCGCAGGGGTGATCTGATCAGAGCAAAGCATGAGCTGTGGGATGATTACAAGAACGGCGTTATCGTTGGTGTGACAGATGATGAAGTAATTGCCCTGTATTACACCGGTTATGGAAATGTGTCAAACCATTTTTCCATGTTGGCGAGCGAAGTAAGCCGCGGGGAATGGCAGGGAAGCATTACAGCAGATATGGATGTGATTTCCAATATTACAGACCAGAAGAACGACACGACAGGCGGTGAAGCAGATGACACTTGATGAGCTGATTTATAAGCGCCTGTCAGATGACAAAGCAGTGGTGGAAAGCCTGGCCATATTTGGAGATGTCCCGGCCCTGTTTCTCCAGAAAGCGCCAGATGATACGGCGGCGGGATGGGGGCAGGAAAAATATCCCCGGGCAGAGTACCTGGTAGACATGACGGCAGACCCAGAACGGCACAGCAGCGGCGTTGTGAGTGTGCATATTTACAGTGACGATTCCGGGAAGCCGCCGGAAGAAATTGCGCCGGCGGTACGGAAAGCACTCTGCGATGTGGTAATGCAGGCCGATGATGGCGCCTATTGCGTAACCTGGGATCGCACAGAACTATTTGAGATGGAATCCAGCGTAAGTCCGAACACGCTTGTAAACGGATGCTCACTTACATTTCTGCTGATCGCCTTCCCGTGCCAGCAAACAAAAGACCCTGATCCCGTGCTGGGGATGCAGGAATATCTCAAACAACTTGAACCGGAAGCTCTTGTGATAGGCAAGGATCCGGTGGAAAACTTTTATGAGCCGAGTGCGAAAGCACCGGCTTTTTATGTGCGCATTTTTACGTACAAGACCAACCGTCAGACCTATGCGCTGACCTGGCTGGATTGCACGATTGCGCTCCATGTGATTGCGCCGACACCGGAAGCCCGCAATGGATGGGCGCGGTATCTGGCTGACTGCCTGAATATTGCAGGAGATGTGACGCTAATGGACGGAAGCCCCATGCTGGTGCGAGAGGTTACTGTTGATAATTCGGCTGAGTACCTGACAAAGGGGCAGATCAGCATTAAAGCGCAGTATGCAGTTACGAACATCGGCGGCTATGTACACCCGCTGAGAAAACCCTATTTCAACCAAGAAGGAGGATAAAGGCATGGCAGTAAAGAAAGCCACAGAAGCCGCAGAGACGGCTGAAAAGACACAGGCGGAAGTTTCTACGGATGAAGCCAAAAGGACCGAAAACGGCGGCACAGCGGCTGCCACAGGGGCAAATAAAGCCGTTACATACACGGCAGAAGAATTTGCCAAGGCGGCAGGGATCGTATTTGACAAGCCCTACAACCAGGACATTGTAATGGCTGCTTTCAAGATGGCCGGGAAAACCGAAAGCACAAAGGCGGAGGCGGCAGAGATTGTGTCTAGATTTTTGAATAAGGAGGTAAAGGTAAAATGAGCGGATTCTACACAGTAGGAGAAAGAAAAGAGCGCCCCGGCGTTTACCATCGCTATGAGAAC
>OLOB01001943.1_pt1 | contig 12895 bp, 12 predicted proteins | sample 1671911 | NCBI WGS metagenome assembly OLOB01 (sample SAMEA3136625, study PRJEB25190) | human gut metagenome | biome: human gut; feature: human-associated habitat; material: faeces | place: Austria | collected 2013
CGGACAACGGGTGCCTTTTTCAATATATGCCCCGTTCAGCGAATAGATTTTTTCACCAAGGGTAAAAGTCTCACGATACTGGAAAGCAGAGCCGAGAAGGAGCACTCTTATGACCGTTATTGAGTATTGCCGAACGAAGACCGAGGTAAACGAGCTTGTGATTATCCGCAGCGGCGGGTATAGGACATGCGCAGCATTTATCGACTATGAGGACCTGTTCCGCCTGCCTCCCGATATTGCAAATGCTGAGGTTATGGATGCCGGTCACGGTTTTATCGCCGTTGCGGGGCCCGCGAACACGTCCTGCAACACGCCGTGTGTCTATCTGGATATCAAATAGGGAGCGCAGACAGTGGTTCGAGACGGTATTGCGGTCATCATTCCCTGCTATAACGAGGCCTTGACTATCGGCAAGGTCATCGATGACTTCCGCAGCGAGCTTCCCGAGGCGACCGTCTACGTCTACGACAACAACTCGACCGACGGCACCGCCGAGATCGCCCGCACGCGAGGCGCTATCGTCAAGTATGAGCCTCGCCAGGGCAAGGGCAATGTCTGTCGGCAGATGTTCCGCGACATCGATGCCGACTGCTACCTCATGGTCGACGGCGACGACACCTACCCGGCGGAATCGGCGCGATCGCTCTGCGCTCCCATCCTCGCGGGCGAGGCCGATATGGTCGTCGGGGACCGTCTATCCAACGGTACCTATGCGCAGCAGAACGCCCGCGCCTTTCACGGCTTCGGCAACGACCTCGTGCGCGCCATGATCAGATGGATATACGGCTACGGCTTCGAGGACGTCATGACCGGCTACCGTGCCATGTCCAGGCCGTTCGTTAAGACCTTTCCGGTCCTGTCCGAGGGCTTCCAGATCGAGACTGAGCTATCGATCCATGCCGTCGATCGCCGCTGGCGGATCGCCGATGTCCCCGTGGAATACCGAAACCGCCCCGAGGGCTCGGTCTCGAAATTGAACACAGTGAGAGACGGGCTGAAGGTAATCGCCATGATCGGCACCCTGTTCAAGGACTACCGTCCGTTGAAGTTTTTCTCGCTGGTCGCCCTGCTGTTCTGCATCGGCGGCCTGTGTGCCGGCATCCCGGTCGTGACCGAATACCTCGCCACCGGCCTCGTGCCCCGGTTCCCGACCGCGATCCTCGCCGTAGCGCTCATGTTCATGGCTGCGCTCTCGCTCGCCACGGGTTTCATCCTGGACGCCGTGGCGAAAGTCGAGCGCAAGCAGTGGGAGCTCCGCGTATACCGCCAAACAAAGAACGGCTGACGCGATTCGCCAACATCCCAGCCCCCGCCGGAAACCGGCGGGCCCAACAACGAACCCAAGCTGGCGCCCGGACACCGGGTGCCTTTTCATTCGATAGACCCCCCAGCTCAGCAAATAGATTTCCTCCCATCCGGGTACAAGTCGGGCAGTTTGCTACATCAACCACTTAACAGAAAGAGGAAACCCAAATGGACGCAATGGTAGAAGCCCTCATGCCTTTCGTAATGTTCGCTGCTGTTCTTTGGGGCATTGAGGCTATCGTCACGATGCTTATCAGGGATCACAAGAAGGCGAAACGAAAGCAGGCACGTGAGAAGCGCCGCTTGGAATATCAGGACCGCCGCATGGCCAACGATGCGGAGCATGCCAAGGTGACTCGCGCGATGCGCTACGACGTGCTCCGTCGCGATGATTTTCACTGCGTCCGCTGCGGGCGCGGCCGCGAGGACGGCGTGAAGCTCCACGTCGACCATATCGTCCCCGTATCGCGCGGCGGCAAGACGGTGATGTCCAACCTCCAGACCCTATGCGAGGACTGCAACTGCGGCAAGGGAAACCGCTACCTGGAATAACAGGTTGAATCATGCTGATACAGGCACAAAAAAGGGCCCGTCCTCCCTCGGTGGGGAAGGCGGGCCCCAATGGGCGCCGGTAGATTCGGGTCATTCGCCTGCGCTGAGGTCTCTTAGACGCAGCGACGGCAAGGCGCCGCGCCACGCCTTCGGCTGGTACCTGCCCTTGAAGGCCGACTCCGTCTCATCGAGGCTCTTCGTCAACCAGCGCCCGTCGCCCTGTGTGGCGACCAGCTTCCTGAGCGCGAGCACGGTGACGCGCCGCTCCTTGCCGTCCTGGTCGAGCGCGTCGACGAACTCGCCGAGGTCGTCGCCCACGATGAGCCACATCATGCCGAACTCGTCCTTGAACACGCGCCCGGCCATCGACTTCGTCCTGCGCGCGGCGCTGCCGTCGTCGAGCTCGGCCAATCTCGCATCGAAGTTGCGCAGCACGTGCTTCGAGAACAGCCGCTGCAGGGGCGCTACGTCGCGGGACAGCTTATAGGCCCCGTGCTCGAGGTCGACGTTCACCAGCCGGTCGAGGTCGCGCCCCTCGGATTTCTCGAGGACCTCAACGCCCTCGATGCTCGCCGGGGCCAGCGCCATCGACGGGGATGGCGCGAGCACGCCGGCGTCGTACCTCTCGAGTGCGACATCGCACCTTGTTGGCGTGTCTCCCGCCTGCAACGCGTACAGTGGGTTCATGTCGATGTGCAGCTGCTCGGAATCCTTCACGTGCTCGAGCAGCTTCGGGAACGAATCGAACGTGCCAACCCATCCGTACTCAGGCGAATAATAGAACACTAGCGAGCCGTCGGCAGGGTTCACCATGATGTGATGGGAGAAGTTCACGTCCACGATGAGGCCGTGGATGTTCCCCGAGAAACCGAGTCGCTTCAGCTCGCCAGAGACCTGCTCCTGCCTCTCGCGCAGCGGCGCGAGCGCGGCGAGGTACTTGGACACGACGGTGTCGAAGTTGTCGTGCGCCCACTTGATGTCGCGGTGCGTGCTGACCCTCTTCGTCTTGCCGCCGTTGACGATGGACGTCCCGTTCTCGCCCACGAGGAAGAACCCGTAATAGCCGTTGGACTTGATGACGTGCATGTCGTTCTTCTCGCAGCGTTGGCGAATCATCTTGCCCGTGCCAGCGTACTCGCCGATGAACCGGTAGAAGCTGAGGTACTCGTCGGCCGTCGTTGGGTAGCAGCCGTCGGCGAGGTCGGCGTAGGGATTCCTCGCGCATCCGGTCGTAGCCCTCTTGAATCGCATGTCCCACCTCGGGTCGAAGCCGCCCCTCTTATGGTAGCCGACCTGGTTGTCGGCGTAGATGACCGCGTTCTCCGACCTGAGATACCTGTTTTGGTGCGTGTGTCCCGAGAAGTAGACTGCGTCCCTGTCGATGCGCCCGAGGCAGTCCTCCGCCGGGTAGTGGGAGGGGCGGATGAAGCATTTGCCCGCCTTTCGGGCGCGTTCGCGTGCGGCCTCGTAGCCCTCCACGAACAGCCTAGTCTGCTCGACCTCGTACGCCCTCGCGCGGGCCTTAGCCTCCTTGAGCTCGGCCTCAGCGCCGGGGAGGCCCTGCGCGGCCATCGCGAAGAGCCCGCGGTCGACCGTCATCGCGTCGCAGCACACGAGGTTCGTCGCGTTGTAGCGCTCGTTGTGCGCCGCGAAGCCCGTGCCGCCGTAGATGACGCACCTGTCATCCTCGATGCACTCGTTCTGCAAGACGGCATATCCCAGGGGCTCGAGGCTCTCCTTGTAGAACGCGACGGCGGCGTCGACGTCGGGAAAGCCGACGTACTCGTGGTTGCCGAGGATCACGATGCCGAGATAGTCGAACGAGGGGCTGTATCGATGCAGGTCGAACCTGAAGTCGCGCAGATCGATCGGCTCCTCGAGCGCGAGCTTGTCTTTGAGGTTGGCCTTGATGCCCTCCAGCCGGCACAGCTCCTCGTTCGCGGCAGCGGCGTCCAGAATCTTCTTCCTCGCGGAGCGCGGAAGATTGCGCTTCTTGTAATAGCTGCTCGCGAGATATGCCTTGATACCATTGATGCCGCCCTTCGGCGCGATGATGCGACTGTAACTCAGATGCTTATCAACTTTGGCCTTCAGCCGCTTGAACTCGTCCTTCTGGGCGCTGATGCACTTGTCGATGCTTTTGACGCTGCGCTTGATGTTCGCTTGCCTGCGCGCCGACTCCGGGCTGGGCCGCGACTCCATCAGCCGCGCCTTGTACTCCTTGTACTGGCGGTATGCCACTTTCAGCCAATAACGTCTGTAGAACTCGACGGTCACGTCCCTGTCGGACGCGACGTCGCCGAGGAAAATCGACTTCGGCGCAATCCAGCCCGTCTTCCAGTTCGTGTAAAACGGGTCGGCGTGGGATGCTCGGATGTTCCTCGCCGCTTCGTCGACGGTCTTGCGGATGTCGCCGCCGTAATACCTCACGTGATGGAGCAGATGCATATCCGAGATGTACTCGATGGCGGTCTTGTCCCCGTTGCTGCCGCTCCCGCCGTAGTACAGCAAGGGCTCTTGCCTCTCGGTCTTCGCGACGAGGTCGGACCCCGCCTCGCGCACGGCCAGCCCGCGCTCCTCATCCATGGCCATGCCGTCCTCTCGCTACTCAGGCGCGTCGGTACGCACCAGCTTGCCGCCCTTTGCCTTGTACAGTCGTGTTTACGCCGAAGTATAGGCGAAAGGCCATCTACGGCCAAATCAGGTCCGACATAGGGGAGATCCTGAGGAGGCTCTGCGAGTACAAGGGCGTCGAGATAATAGAGGGGCACCTCATGCCCGACCATGTGCACATGCTGCTGGCGATACCGCCGAAGTACAGCGTGTCGAGCGTGATGGGCTACCTGAAGGGCAAGAGCTCGCTCATGATCTTCGACAAGCACGCCAACCTGAAGTACAAGTTCGGCAACAGGAGGTTCTGGGCGGAGGGCTACTACGTCTCCACCGTCGGGCTCAACGAGGCGACCATCGCGAAGTACATCAGGGAGCAGGAGGCCGCCGACATCGCGCTGGACAAGCTGAGCGTCAAGGAGTACTCCGACCCGTTCAAGAAGTAGCCGGGGCCCGCCGGTTCGACCGGCTCGCCACGGGTCAAGGGCAATAGGGCCTGAACAGCGTGAAGGCCGGCGTCTTTAGGCGCGCGCCGGCCTTCCATGGGTTATACCCTAAGAGCAAACCACCCGCTATGCGGGTGGTCCTGATTTGATTATATGCAGATGTCGCTACAGCTCGATCGGCTTCCACTCCTCGTGGTTGCAGACCCATGCCTCGGGCTCCTCGACGCTGAAGAACACCAGCGTGGGGTCGTCGGGGCCGTCGTAGCTCTCGCCCAGGCTGCACAGGTGAGCGTAGCCGGCGTAGCGCATGTCGGCGTTGGCCTTGTCCTCAAGACCGGCCTTGCCGCGCAGAATCAGCCAGCCATGGCCGGGCCACCAGCTGGATGCCTCGAACTTCTGGTTCTGCTGCAGCTCCTCCCACACGTCCTTGGTGGTGGCGGTGACGAACCAGATCTTGCCGTCTTGCTCGGCGGCGAAGCTGAACGGGCGCACGTGGGGCTGGTCGTTCACGCTGGTGGCCAGGTACCATGCGGGGACGTTCGTCAGATACTGCAGGATGGTCTCGTTGCCGGTCATGTGATCCTCCTAGTCTTGGAAACCGGTCGGTTATAGAAAGTAGCCGATAGCTGCGACGCAGCCCGCCAAAACGGCCATGAATGCGGCGGCAGCGGCGTCGCGCGGGGCGAAGCGAAGAGGATGCAGGTGCGTGCGTCCTTCGCCACCGTGGTAGCAGCGCGCATCCATAGCCGCCGAAAGCGTTTCGGCGTGACGGAACACGCTGGTGAACAAGGGTACCATGAGCGAAGTGAGCATACGCACGCCGCGCGCGGGGCTGTTCGACAGACGGGCGCCGCGGCTGACCTGAGCGTGGTAGACCACGGCAAGCTCGTTAGCGAACTGCGGCATGAAGCGCAGCGCGATGCCCATGATCATGCCCAGCTCGTGGGCGGGCACGCCGATGCGGGCGAAGGGCTTAAGCACCCACTCGAACGCCTCGGTCAGGTCGATGGTCATGGTGGTCAGGGTGATCAGGCTCATTCCCAGCATCATGATGGTTAGGCGCGCGCCCATGAACAGGCAGGTTTGCACGCCCGCCTCGCTGATGCGCAGGATACCCCAGTCGACGAGCACCTGGCCTCCTTGCGTGACGAACAGGTTCAGCACCGCCACGATGACCACGATTGCCATAAGCGGTGCCAACGACCGCGCCGCCTTGCTCGGCGGGATCTGCGCCAGCGCATAGCAAAGCGCCGTGAACGCCGCGCATACCGCTAGGGCCGCCGCGGTTTTCGCGCACAGCAGAACCACGATGAACGCGCAGCCCGCTATGAGCTTCGTGCGCGGGTCGAGCCGATGCACGCAGCTGGTGCCGGAAACGTGGCTGCCGAAGGAAAAGCCCGGGTTCATTCGATCACCTGGCCTTCAGAGCCGGCCGGGGAAGGCCAGGCGGCATCGTTTCCGCCGCTGCCCGCGCCGCATGCCGCGGCGATCGTGCCCGCCAGGTCCTTCTCCGCATACAGTTTCCCCTGCTCAAGGGGCCATCCGCCTGCGCGCAGCGCTTCTGCGAACGCCTGCGGCTCGGTGGTTCCCAGGCCCACGTCCTTGAGCTTATGCGCGTGCAGGAAGAGGCGCTCGGGTGCGCCGATGCCCAGCAGGCGACCTTCGTTCATAACGGCCACGCGGTCGCACATGGCAGCAAGGTCGTCCATGCAGTGCGACACCATGACCACGGTGAGGCCCTGGTCATGCAAACGTGCGATCATCTCTAGAAACGAGCGCTTGCTGGCGGGGTCCAGACCCGCTGCCGGCTCATCGAGCACGAGTACCTGCGGGTCCATGGCCAGCACGCCGGCGAACGCCACGCGGCGCTGCTGACCTCCCGAAAGCTCGAACGGGCTCTTCTCGGCCAGCTCGTTGAAGGAAAGGCCCACGCGATCGAGCGAGTTGCGCACGAGCGCATCAACATCTTCGCCCGAAAGCCCCAGGTTGCGCGGCCCGAAGGCGACGTCTTCTGCCACGGTTGCCGCGAAAAGCTGGTTTTCCGGGTATTGGAACACCACGCCGACGCGCCCGCGTACGTCGTTGGCGGCGCCCTTTTCCGCAATGTTGCTCCCGAAGGCGACGACGCGGCCGCTTGTGGGGTGCAGAATGCCGTTCATGTGCTGGATGAGGGTGGACTTGCCCGATCCGGTGTGCCCTGCAATGCCTAAGAACTCGCCTTTGCGCACCTTGAGGGAAACGTTGTCGAGCGCCCAGAGCGCCTCGGGGGAGTTTCCCCATTTCGCCTGTTTAGGGGCAGGTTTTTTGCCTGCTTTGCGCTGTCGGCGCGCCTCTGCGGCGTCGTAGGTGAACGATACGTTTTCCAGCCAGATGAGCACATCGCCGTCTGTGGGCTCTGCGGGAGAAGCGGGGAACTTCGCGCCGTCGGTCGCTCCTGCGGCTGCGTCCGCTTTGGGTGCAAAAGGCGATGCGGGTGCCTTCTCAGTGAGCGTTTTTGCTCCCGATGAGCCTTGGGGCGCTGCATTCTCGTGCGCACTGCTTGCGGCAGCTGCGTGCGAGGGGAAAACAGAAAACATGCTTTTTGCGAGAGCCTCTTCGGTCACGGCGGCGATCACGGGCACCCCTGCTCGGCGTAGCGCCTGGGAAAGCTCGGCTGCGAAGGGGACCTCCAGATTGAGGGCCGAAAGCGCATCGACGTCGATAAGCACTTCCTCGGGCGTGCCGACGCGCGCCACCTTCCCCCCGTCGAGAACGATGACGCGGTCGGCGAGGGCTGCCTCCTCCATGAAGTGGGTGATCATGACGACGGTCATGCCCTGATCGTTGAGCGAGCGCACGACGCACATGAGGCCCTTGCGGCCCCGGGGGTCGAGCATCGCGGAGGCCTCGTCCAAGATGAGGATCTCCGGGTTCATCGCAAGGGCGCCCGCGATGGCGACGCGCTGCTTCTGTCCGCCGGAAAGCGCGTGCGTCTCGTGCTTCTCAAACCCCGAAAGACCGACGTCTTGGAGGCGTTGGGCCACGCGTTCGCGCAGCTCGGCGGTGGGAACGCCGAGGTTCTCGGGCCCGAAGGCAACGTCGTCTTCCACAAGGGAGGCGACCAGCTGGTCATCCGGGTTCTGAAATACCATGCCGGCGCTCTGACGAATCGCGTAGGTGTGCTGGCGCTCGGAGGTGTCCATGCCGCAAACCTCCACCTGCCCCTTATCGGGAACGAGCAGCGCGTTCAAATGCTTCGCGAGCGTCGACTTCCCCGATCCGTTGCCGCCGAGGATGCACACGAACTCGCCGCGCTCGATCTGCGCGCTTGCGCCCGAGAGCGCGAACGCCTCGCCGTCGTAGGTGAACGAGACGTCGCGCATACAGATGATGGGCGCCTCGGTGGACGCGGGGGCGGAATTATCGACGGGTTCTTCGGGCAGAGGCTTCCCAGTCATGGTTTAGCGGCCTTTCACCTGGTTTTTCTTCGGGGTGATGAGGTTTGAGATCGCCTTGTACACGATGAGCGTCAGAAGCGAGTTCAGCACGGTCTTGATCAGGTTGAACGGGAGCACTGCGGGCAGGATGAGCGGCATGATGACATCGGCGCTGCCGTACCAGAACGCTACGCCAATCGTGAGGTTTGTGACGATGGCGCCGGCGGTCGCGCACACGACGCCCACGATAAGGCCGAGGATGGCGCCTTTGAGGGTGCGCTTCTTCTTGTAGATAAGCGCTGAGGGGACGACGAAGAACAGCGTCGCACAGATGTTCATGAGCGACCCGACCCATTCACCCAGGATAAGGCCGTGAATCACCGCGGCAATGGAGCCGACGACGAAGCCCGCGCCCGGGCCGAAGGCAAAGCCGCAGACCATCGCGGGCATGAGCGAGGGGTCGTAGGTGAGGAAGGGCGCGGCGGGCAGGAGGGGGATCTGGATGAAGGAGAACAGCGCGGCGATGGCGCACATGAGCGCCATGGTGACGAGCTGGCGTGTGCTCCAGCGGTTCGTGTTCTTAAGTTCGACCTGCTTGGTTGCTTGTGTGGCTGACATGACAGCCTCCTTCTCGCAAGGTGGGTTTCTGCGGGTCCGCTTCTCACCCTGCACAAAAAAGCGGGCCCGTATGAATTCTTTTACATACGGGCCCGCGAATACGCAGTGTCGACACGCCTCGGCAATGCCATGGCGCGCTGCGATTCTCTGCCTCTTCCATCCGGACTGTAACCGTTGGTCCCGGATTCTCACCGGATCAGCCAAGCGAACGAAGCGCTGGGGGCGCCTCATCTGCTCGGGTCGCGGACTTCCAGCTTGACATGCTGCCTTCTGGTTACCGCCAGTGGGGAATCTCACCCCGCCCTGAAACAGAATTCATCTAGCACGCATTGTATGCGCGAAAGCGGCAGGCTTCAACCTCTCTGCGGAAAGTTTTTGGAAGAGGGAGGTGATAGGGTGATTTGAGACTGGCGGTCCGCATGCCCCGTGTCGCGAAAACGGGGCATGCGAAGAAAAGACGCGCCCCTTTCCAACCTTAACTTGGATGAAACGCGCGGGAAACATGCATCGAGTATCTTTGGGAGGTCGATACGGGAGGCCGCGCGGAAAGCGTCTGCGCGAAGCCTCGCGGTATCGGCGAAATGCAACGCTGTTCGATTACGGCGTAACGCAAGACCGCACGACGATGAACACCCTAAGGCGGCTCTGCGGCACGATGCCCCCAACCCACGTGCCGCACCCGCAAATTTCTTTTGCTGTGCAGTTGCTGCACAGAAACGGGGCATATTTGCTCGTTTTTCGAAGGGGAAGACCCTCGACCGCGCACAAGAACGCTCCCGCTTCCCGTGGTTCTCGGCGTTAAGGGTTTGCCTGTGAGTCTCCGCCGTCGGCGGGTTTTGTGCACATTGCCGATATTGCAACCTTGCGCTCTCCGGCATGCACTACATTGTTAAGGCTGTGTAAAGAGCGGTCTGCGTGAGGCGATATGCCTCGCGCTTGACACGCACGGGACCAAGACGAACTCCCGAAAGGGCGTTCGACAACATAGACGGGGTTGCACGTGGCGTTTACGTTCGTAGATTTCTTCACCCAAGCGATGGCTCAGCCCATCCTGTTCGTGATTTTGATCCTCGTCATCGGCGTGACCGCCGTTTCTGGCGCCACTGACGCGCCGAACGCCATCGCGACGGTAGTTTCCACGCGCTGTCTTACGCCGAATGCCGCGATCGCGCTCGCCGCAGTGTTCAACTTTGTAGGCTTGGTCGGCATGACGTTCATCTCCACCGCCGTCGCGAAGACGATGTTCGGGATGGTTGACTTTTCAGGAGACACGAATGCCGCGCTTTTAGCCCTGGTAGCAGCTATGATTGGCGCAATTGCATGGGGTATCGTCTGCTGGATTTTCGGTATCCCGTGCTCGAAATCCCACTCGCTTATCGCAGGCATCACCGGCGGTGCCATCGCGCTCAACGGTTGGGCGGGAGTGGTTCCCGTCGAATGGGCGAAAGTCATCTACGGCATGGTGTTCTCCCTGGTCGCTGGCTTCATCTTGGGATGGGTGTTCACCAAGGCGATCGAGGCGCTCTTCCGCAGTGTGAACCGCATCTATGCGAACCGCTTGTTCATCATCATTCAGGATCTGTGCGCTATCGCGCTTTCGTTTCTCCACGGTGCGCAAGACGGCCAGAAGTTCATGTCCATCGCCATGCTCGGCGTTGCCCTGTCTTTCGGTAGCTCGACGCCCGACTCGAGCGGCTTCCCGATGTGGATCATGATCGTGTGCTCGGCCGCCATCTCGCTCGGCACCGTCGTCGGTGGCAAGCGCATCATCAAATCCGTCGGTATGGACATGGTGAAGCTCGAGAAATACCAGGGTGTCGCCGCGAATTTCTCGACCACGTTTACGCTCCTGTTCGCAAGCCTGACGGGCATGCCCGTCTCCACGAGCCACTGCAACACCTCCGCCATCATGGGCGTGGGCGCCTCGAAGTCGTTCAAGCGCGTGAACTGGGGAATCGCGAAGAACATGCTGCTCGCGTGGGTCATCACCTTCCCCGCGTGCGGCGTTATAGGTTTCGTGCTGGCAAAGCTGTTCATGCTGTTCGCGTAGGCGAGCGCCTGCCTTTTGCCGCATGCTTGTCGATTGGCTGCATCGAAGTCTTGCCTAGCAGGTGATCTTGCGGGCTTTCGGTTAACCCATTTCCCCACGTCAACGCGGGAGGCGTGCTCGTTGACGCAAGCGCGAGCTGATTTGCGCCCCGGGAACTTTCGGTCTCGCTTTCGAGCGAGTCGGCCCCTTCCGCTATGCGGCGTTTTCGATGTGCGCTGCCCGCTTCTGCTCGCGTGCGGCGATTTTTGCGCGCTCCTTCGCGTAGGTGCGCTTCCTTGCGAAAAGATAGAGTGCGATCATTGTAGCGCCGGTGACGAACCAGGTCACAGGGTAGATGTTCAGCAGCGCCTCGAAGCTGCCGAGCAGCGGGAACAGCGTGAACACATAGATGACGCGCAGCACGCACGATCCGATGATGACCACGACCGTTGGGAGGATGGACCAGCCCATGCCGCGCAGTGCGCCTGCCGTTATCTCGTAAGTGCTGGGAAGGCATTCGAGCAGTTCGACGTGCCAGAGCCTCGTGGTCGCGAAAACGAGGGCGCCCGCCTCGGTGGTAAAGATGCTCAGGCCCGTGTTTCCCAGGCTGACGAGCACAACCGATACCGCAAAGGAAAGCCCAAGGGAGAGGCCCATCGACCAGGCGACGATCTTGTCGCAGCGTGAAAGGTTCCCTGCCGCGAAGTTCTGCCCGACAAAGGTGATGGCGGCCTGGGAAAACGCGTTGATGATGAAGTAGGTGTAGTACTCGAAGTTGAGCGCAGCGGTCGAGCCCGCGATCGCATCGGTGCCGAAGCTGTTGATTGACGTCTGAATGATGATGTTCGATACCGCGAACACAACGCCCTGTAAACCCGAGGGCACGCCGATATAGAGAATCTGGTGTAGGGCCCGCTTGTCGACGCGAAGCTCCCGCACGTTCAGGCGGAAGTCTTCCTCTTCGTGCATGAGCATCATGATTACGATCGCCGCGGCGAGTGCGTAGGCGGCAACGGTAGCGGCGGCGATACCCGCGGCGCCCAGGTGAAGGACTGACACGGCGAATATGTCGAGCACGGCGTTCACCACTGCGGAGATGGCGAGCGCATAGAGCGGCCGCCGCGTGTCGCCCTTTGCACGCAGGATTGCCGAGCCGAAATTGAACACGAGGAAAAAGGCGACGCCGGCGAAATAGATTCGCAGGTAGCTAACCGATTCGGCGCGCGCTTCATCGGGGATCCCCACGCTGTCGACGAGGAGGCCTGCGATGGCGATGCCGATCACGGTTACCAACACGGCGGAGACAATCGCGATCACCGCGGTGGTATGCACGGCGGTGCGGATCTTCGAGCGGTCGCCTTGTCCGATGCGTATGGCAATCGTCGCGTTCGTGCCGATCGAGACTCCTACGAAAAAGCTGATGAACAGCGCAGTGAGCGGAGCGACGCCGCCGATTGCGGCGAGCTCGGTGGAGCCGAGAAGGCGTCCGGCGACGATGGCGTCGGTTGAGTTGAACAGCTGCTGAAATATGCTTGAGAAGCCCAGCGGAATGGCGAAGAGGAAGAGCTTGCCCACAAGCGGCCCATGCAGCATATCGATGCTGTTGCGGTTCGCCTTCTTCTCCACAGTGTTTTGCGACGACATTCGAAATCCCCCAGATACTTCGATCGTTTGATTTTGGCGCGCCCGCATATTCGCATTATTTACGCAAATGCGCAGTCGCCGAATTTCCTTTGTACTGCGACAAGGAAGCCTGTGCAAGGGAGAAGCGGCATGAACTTAAGCGAGCGGTACCTTTATGCTTGCGGGGATGATGACGTCGTAGCGCACCGCCTTGCCGGCGAGCGAATGGCTCGGCTTCACGCCTGCGAGATGCGGGCCCTTCGCGGGGCGCTTGACGACTACTTTGCGCGGGCCGG
>OLOB01001953.1_pt1 | contig 12822 bp, 6 predicted proteins | sample 1671911 | NCBI WGS metagenome assembly OLOB01 (sample SAMEA3136625, study PRJEB25190) | human gut metagenome | biome: human gut; feature: human-associated habitat; material: faeces | place: Austria | collected 2013
TCGTGGGTACGATGCGCGGCGCGGTGAGAGTCTGGACCCTTGCGGGCCGATCTCGGTCAGCGGTTCAGGGCCCGCTCCTCGATGAGGGCGCGCAGGGGAGCCTCCTCATTGTCGATCGTCTCGACCTTCTGGGGCCGGGCGAGTAGGTCGGCGACGACGTCGGGAGTCTCCGGTTCGCTCCCGAGTGCCTCGGCCACCGTCTGCGGGAACTTCGCGGCCTTGGCGGTCTCCATGACGAGCGTGGGGAAACCGGGCTCCATGACGCGCAGGGCGACCGTGACGCCGTCGGCCGTGTGCGGGTCGATGAGCCGGCCGGAGCGCTCCTTGACGCTGCGGATGGCCTCCAGCCGGTCGGCGTGCGTGGACGTGCCGGCCATGAAGCCGAACTCTTCGCGCAGGCGCGGGAACTGATCGCGCAGGTCGAGTGTGCCGGTTGTCTCCAGCTCTGCCCAGCGCTGCACGAAGACCTCGGGCCCCAGCAGTGCCCAGATGAAGCGCTCCAGGTTGGAGGCCTTGGAGATGTCCATTGACGGGCTGGAGGTGGCCAGGGTGTCCTCCGCGGAACGGGGGCGGTAGATGCCGGTGGTGAAGAACTCCTCGAGCACGTTGTTCTCATTGGTGGCCAGCATGAGGCGGCGGATCGGCACCCCCATGGACCGGGCTAGGAAGCCGGCGTAGATATTGCCGAAGTTGCCCGAGGGCACGCACACGTCGACCTGGTAGCCGGCGCGGCGCCCCTCCTCCACGGTGTCGGTGACCCTCAGCCAGGACCACACGTAGTAGACGGCCTGCGCTGCGATCCGGCCGATGTTGATGGAGTTGACGGCGCCCAGGTGATGAGCGGCCTTGAACTCCGCGTCGTTGCTCAGCGCCTTGACCAGCGCCTGGCAGTCGTCGAAGACGCCGCGCACCGCGATGTTGTGGATGTTGGCGTCCTGGAGGGTGTACATCTGGGCGCGCTGCACCGGGCTCATGCGGCCGGCCGGCGAGAGCATGAAGACGCTGACGCCCTCCTGCCCCCTGAAGGCGTGCTCGGCCGCAGAACCGGTGTCGCCGGAGGTGGCGCCCAGGATGTTGAGCACCTGTCCGTGCTTGGCCAGCACATAGGGAATTGCCTGTCCCAGGAACTGCATGGCCAGGTCCTTGAAGGCCATCGTTGGTCCCTCGGACAGGCCCACGAGGGTCAGGCCGTCGGCGACCTCGTCAAGCTCGGTGACAGGGACGACCGGCTGCGGGAACCGCTGCGGGCCGTAGGCGGCTCGGGTGAGCTCCGCCAGGTCCTCCCGGGGAATGTCGGTGGCGAACAGGCCGATGACCTCCGTGGCCAGGTCGGCGTAGCCCAAGGGCCTCCAGGCCTCAATCTGCTCGAGGCTCAGGGCGGGCAGCCGGCTGGGAACCGCCAGGCCACCGTCGGGCGCCAGGCCCGCCACAAGAACGTCCGTGAACCCCGCTGCCGCCATCTGGCCACGGGTCGAGATGTACTGGGTGTGCTGCATGTGCCGCCTTCTTGCCGTGTCGCATGCCCTGGTGCCGCGTGCGAATCCGGTGCGATTCTACGGGGCCGTGACGGCAGGTGACAGGTGCGGTGTCAGATGCTGTGTCAGATACGGCCTCGCTGAGGTGACGGACCGCCTAATGACGGAACCAGACATCAGATAACCGCTGGGACAGGACATCGGCCCCACCGGGACGCCGCGAGGGGCGGCTCGGTGGGGCCGATGCGTGAGAGTCGGAAGACAGGGCGGAGGCCCCGGCCTCAGGCCAGGACCTTCTCCACCTCGGCCTTGAAGGATGCCTTGGGGCGCGAGCCGGCGAACTGGTGGAAGACCTCGCCGTCGCGCACCACCGCGAAGGTCGGGATGGAACGCACGCCGTAGGAGCGGGCCGTGGCCGGGTTGGCGTCCACATCGACCTTGACGAACTTGACCTTGTCACCGAAGTCGGCAGCGACCTCGTCCACGATCGGCGCCATCTGGCGGCAGGGGCCGCACCACTGGGCCCAGAAGTCGATGACGACGGGCACCTCGGACTTGAGGACCTCCTCCTCGAAGGTGGCGTCGGTGACGGCGAGAGCCTCGGACATGATTGTTCTCCTCGAACGTTGTGGGTGGGTGAGTCAGGATGGGACGGGGCCGGCGATGCGACGTCGGCGGAGCCGACCCCACCCTGTGCTGAGTGGAGGCAGCCGGCCCTCAGGCCTGCAGAGTGGTCAGGTAGTGCTCGGCATCCAGGGCCGCGCGGCAGCCGGAACCGGCTGCCGTGATCGCCTGCTGGTAGGTGGGGTCGGCGACGTCACCGCAGGCGAAGACCCCGGGGATGCGGGTGCGCTGAGAAGGCGCTTCGACCTTGATGTAGCCGGCCTCGTCGAGCTCGAGGACGTCGGTGACGAGCTCGCTGCGCGGCACCTGTCCGATGGCGACGAACAGACCCGTGGCCTCGAGCCGGCGGCGGTCCCCGGTGACGGTGTCCTCCAGGGTGACGCCGGTCAGCGAGTCCTCGCCGTGAAGCTCGACGACTCGCGAGTTCCAGGCGAAGGAGATCTTCGGGTCCTCCTGGGCGCGCTTGGCCATGACGGCCGAGGCGCGCAGCTCGTCGCGGCGGTGGACCACCGTCACGGAGCGGGCGAAGCGGGTCAGGAAGGTGGCCTCCTCCATGGCCGAGTCCCCGCCACCGACGACGACGATGTCCTGGTCCTTGAAGAAGAACCCGTCGCAGGTGGCGCAGTAGGACACGCCGTGGCCGGAGAGGCGCTCCTCCCCGTCGATGCCTAGGTGCCGGTACTCCGAGCCGGTGGAGATGATGACGGTGCGGGCCTCGTAGACGTCGTCAGAGGTGGTGATGCGCTTGACGTCGCCCTCCAGCTCGAGGGCGGTGACGTCCTCGTAGCGGATGTCGGCACCGAAGCGCTCGGCCTGCTCCTGCATCTGGGTCATGAGCTCAGGGCCCATGATGCCCTCGACGAAGCCGGGGTAGTTCTCCACCTCGGTGGTGTTCATCAGGGCACCGCCGGCAGTCACCGAACCGGCCAGGATGACCGGATTGAGCTGGGCGCGGGCCGCGTAGATGGCGGCTGTGTAGCCGGCGGGACCGGAGCCGACGATGACGACGTCGTGAATCATGACTCTCCTGACGAGCGGATAGGGGCCGCAGTGCGCGACTACCTGAGGTAACTGGTGAGCAGTACGGACTGTTCCCAGGGAAAGTCCTATTTGATTGTGACCTCAGTCACCGTTGCCTTGTAGGGGAACTCGGTGGGATCACTGTTCTTGGGCAACTGGGTCACCCTGATGACGATGGTGTCGACTTCCTGAGGGTTGTCGACCTTGAAAGTGGTGCTTCCCGAGGTGAAGGCGCCCTCGGCAAGGACCGTACCGCCGCCCGCGTTGCTGAGGTCCGTGGCGCGGATCTCAAGCCGCCCGCCCTCGTTGGTTCCCTGCAAGTCGATCTCAGAGACCTTGGCACGGCTCTTGAGCTTGATCTCGATGTCAATCGGCTGGATCAGGTCCGGACTGCCGGTGTTGTGAGAGAACCAGGGGCGGCTGGTGTCGCCGTCACTGAGGTACTTTTGGTTGTTGTCCGCCTGAGTACTCAGGTTGTTGGCAACGCTCACGCCGGCGATCTCGGGCTTGGCCTCAGCCGGCTGGGGCGCGGGCTGCTGTCCGCCCCCGCCGCCGTTCTCCTGGGCACTGGCCGAGGGGACGGTGTCAGCGGCCGCGCGGTCCTTGTCCGCGAAGGGGATGCCGATCGTCTGGTACACGATGTAGCTGGCCACCACGAGCAAGACGATGACCATGAGGAAGAAGGTGACCAGGACCGAGCTGGTCGTGCGCTGCTCGCGGCGAGCGGCCTCGGGGTCGACCTCCTCGTCCTCGTCGTCATCGAAGGCCGGGAAGCTGCCGGTGAAGGGCTCGGCCGGGACCGGCGCCGGCCCGGGAACGGTCTCGGAGGCGGTTGACAGGACGTTCGGGATCGGGTTCGTCGGCCCGGTGACCTGGACGTAGACGTCGTCGGCGGACTGCTCCTGCGCAGCCGCCGACTCCGGCAGCTGCGGATCGGGGGCCTGTGTGGCCGGTGTTGTAGCAGCCGAGGCCGCCTCGATGACGGAGGTCTGCTCGGCAGGTGTCTCGGAGGCGGTAGGCACCACGGACGGTGCCGGCTCCGGCTGAACCGGTGCGGGTGCCGTCTGCCCCGCCGGTGCGCTGACCGTGGCGCTCTTGCCCGCACCACTGCGCCGCAGCCGGTCCAGGACTCCACGCGCCGCGTTGGCGACACCGGCTCCCGCAGCACTGACGGCGGCCGAGGCACCCGCAGCGCCACCATTGCCACCAGTGGCGCCGCTGCTCGACGAGGGGTGCTGGGACGAGGGGCGCTGCGCCGGCCCGGACTCGTGGTAACCGGCCACCTGGTCCCAGGTGCCCAGTGAGCGCGCCACCTCAGCTGCGGAGATCGGGGGCTGGCTGCTCCAGGTGCGTTCGCACAGCTCATCCAGGACCGGGTCGATCCCCGGCACGAGCGTGGAGGGCTTGACCGGGACACCGCCCAGTCGAGGTGCGGAGGGAATACCGGGGCGCTTGCCCGGCCACCGCCCGGTCAGGCCGTAGTAGAGGATCTCCACCAGGGAGCGGGCGTCGGCACGGTCGGCGGCCGACGGATCATGGCCGGCGACCCGGCTCTCCAGATCGAGGGCGGCGGCCTCAATGCCCAGGCCGCTGACCTTCACCGTTCCGTCGGGAAGGACGCGGATGGACTCCGGCGACAGGTTGAGGTGGTGCAGTCCCCGGCGAGCACCGGCGTCGAGCGCCTGCGCGGTCTCACCGATGATGGCGCGGGCCTGCGCCGGGGGCATGCCCCGGGAGACCAAGGAGGAGAAGGTTCGTCCGGTCAGAGGCTCGGTGACGATGACGGAGGGTTCGGCGCGCTCGACGTCGTAGACCTGCTGGAGACGCTGGTCCTCGACCAGCACCGCCCTGCTGGCCGACTCCAGGACGTTGTCGCGATGAAGCGTCGCGTCGGTGAGAACCAGGATCGTGACGTCTCGATCCAGGATCGTGTCGACGCCACGGTGCCTGACAATGCGCGGCAGGGTGGTGGACAGCGTTCCCAGGAGCCCGTAGCGACCACTGCCGATCGGCGTCGCCTCCGACATGCGTCTCCTTCCTTGAGATGGTTGTCCATCTGAACCAGTTGACCCCATCGTAACTGTCTGCGGGCTCCAGACCGGGGTGATGTGGCCGGTGTGGGCAGAGCTGTGTGATGGGTGGGCGGCGGAGCGTCCTGTGGCTCCCCGCGACGGGGGAATACTGGCCGGCAGCGACGGCGGGATACTCCCGGGTGCGTCGGACGGGACGTGCCCCGGGGTGGGCCAGTGGTGGGAGGAGCCGGCTGCGACATCGGCGCTCGGGGGCGGCGGTGCGGCCGCGGCCTGCGAGGGTGCCGGTGGCGGCGGTGCGAGATGCTGGAAGGGCTGCCCGTTGTGAGGGTGGCCCGCCACGGCCTGAGAGGGGTGGCCGCCCGCGGGCTGGGACCCCATTTGACCCGGCTGTCCCCAGGGGTGGGTCTGGGCCTGAGCAGGTGGCGGCGGTGCGGGCGGAATCGCTTGAGCACCCCCGGAGGTGTAGCCAACAGCACCATGCGCCGTCGTCCCCGTTGAAAGACCGGAGGGGCCTGAGGCCGCCTGAGCCGGTGGAGGTGGGGGCGCAGGCGCCTGGACGGCAGGCATCTGAGCGGTCGCCTGGGTCTGCGGCTGCGCCGGTGACAACCATGCCGCCGCCGCCAGGACCGCTCGCCCGGGCGCGCCGGGCAGACGCCGACCGAGCGTGGACAGGATCCGCGAGAAGGGCCGGAAGGCGACCGCGATCTCCTCGATCCGGACAATGCGCCCCATCAGCAGGTAGATGAGCGACATGACGGTGGCGACGACGGCGATGTGTCCAAGTGCCGCGGTCATGTTGGCCAGGGAGGAGTCGGCGTTGATGTCACCGAGGAGCGCGTTGAGCAGGATTCCGACGACGACCGCGGGCGCCACCGCCATGATGAGACGCAGGTGGGTGGTGACGATCTTGCGGCCGTCGAGGCTGGGCAGGTGGGAGCGCATCATGGGGATGACCACCACGCAGCCCCCGATCTGGCTGATCGTGTTGGCCGCGCCCGCCCAGGTCATCCAGTGGTTGGCCGGGGCGACGAAGTAGGCCAGGACGCACAGGATCACGGGGATGACGCCGACGACGACGTCGGCCAGCAGCAGCCGCTTGGTATCGGAGTAGGCCAGCATCACCCGCTGGGTCCCGAACCAGATCCCCTGCGGGACGATGCCCAGCGCCAGAGCGATGAGCATGGGGGCGCTGGCCTGGGCCTCGGGCAGGGAGATCGAGGGGGTGAAGAGCTGTAGGGCCGGAACGGCCAGGACGCAGATGCCCGCGGTGGCCAGCACCGTGAAGACGCCCGCCGAGCGCAGTCCCAGGGAGAGGTCCTCGCGCACGCCGGCCGCATCCCCGGCCGCGGCCTTCTCACTCATCCGGGTGAACAGGGCCGTGATGATGGAGGTGACCACGAGGGACTGGGGCAGCATGTACACCAGGTAGGCGTTGAGCCACATGGTCGTGGAGGGCACGATGACGTTCGCGTACTCGGGCTGCTCGGAGGCCGTCACCGCGTAGGAGCCCAGGTTGGAGGTGATCCAGTTGCTTAGGCTGGCCACGCCCACCCCGGCCAGCGCCCACAGGGCCACCTTGACGGTCTTGCCCAGCCCCAGGCCCCGCACCCCGAAGATAATGCGCGGCCGGAACCCGGAGCGCACCAGGGGGATGTAGAGGATCAGCGCCTGGACCGCGATGCCCAGGGTCGTCGTCGCCCCGATGAGAGTGATCCGGCCCCAGTCCCAGACCTCTGCGCTTTCACCGGTGGTGTAGCGGCCGTAGATATGGAGGTAGAACAGGATCGAGGCGATCGAGATGATGTTGTTGAGCACCGGCGACCACATGTAGGGCCCGAAGCTCGAGCGGGCGTTGAGCACCTGCCCCCACAGGGCGTACAGGCCGTAGAAGAAGACCTGCGGCATGAACCAGAACGCGAAGGCGAAGGACAGCGTTCGCCACTGCCCCTGGGCCAAGGAGTTGGCGTTGAGGGTGAAGATGAGGGGCGCGGCCGCGGTCGCGATGCACGTGACCGCCAGCATGAGCGTGGCCGCGGCGGTCAAGAGGCGGTTGACGACCTCCTCGCCGTTGCGCCGTCGCAGTGCCTGAACGATCTGCGGTACCAGGATCGCGTTGAGGATCCCGCCGATCATCATGTTGTACAGGTAGGTGGGCAGGTTGTTGGCCGTGTTGAAGGCGTCGGCGGCCCCCGACCCAGTGGCGCCCAGCGCCATGACGATCAGGGCGTTGCGCACCATGCCCAGAATGCGGGAGACCAGGGTCCCCGAGGCCATGATGGCCGAGGAGCGCGCCAGGGACGCCTGGCTGCGCCCCTGGGAGGAGGATCGCCCGATCCGTACACGCTTGATGATGCTCATGCCGTCTCCTGTGCAGCCGGGGCCACCGCGGTGCGGCGGCCTCGTCGTACTGTCCTCACCGTACCGGTCACCACGATGGCGACCAGGACCCCGACGATGACTCCGGTGCCGCGTCCCTCCCAGTCGGCGCGCACGCGCATGTTGACGGTGGTGGGGGTGCCCACGGTGGTGCCGTCCGCGGCGAGGACCTGCACCGTCAGGCCGACGTCGCCGGAGCCGACGGCCTGGATCGGTACCGTGACCTTGGCCTGCTGGTGGGCCGGGACCCGCACGGTGGTGGTGCGCGGGACCTGGAGTCGCTTGTTGTTCGAGACCAGGTAGACCTGAACCGTCACGTCCTGGTTCAGGGAGGAGGTGATGCGTACCGGCAGCTGGGCCTCGGAGCTGATGACGTTGATGGTCGACGACGGCACCGCGGCCAGCGAGGAGGTGACGCCGGCGCCGGCCGCCTCGGCATTGGGGATCTGGGCGCTGCGGGTCTTGGGGTCGGAGCGCCAGGACGCTGAGGAGACCACCGCCTCCAGGCTGGTGTAGTCGCCCAGCAGGGCGGCCGGCTCGGATAGCACTGAGGAGATCGACTGCAGGGTCGTGGCGGTACGGCCGGCGGCGGCCAGGGTGTCGGCGGACAGCTCGTTGGTGTCGATCACCGTGTCCGGCATCTCGGAGCGATCGATCCGCGAGGTGCCCTCGGCCACGGCCGAGACCTCCTGTTGGGCGTGCTCCTGGAGGGCGGAGAAGGACTGGGACTGGGTCCAGGGGACTGAGCGCAGGGCGGCCACCCGCTCGCGCACGACCGATGACTGCACGGCGGAGGCGGCCCGGCGGGGCATCGCCACGACGATGTCCCGTTCCAGCGCCGGCGCCTGGCGGGCCAGGATGGCACTGTCGCTGCGCAGCAGCTGGCGGGTGTCGAGCGCGGAGGCCTGGGCGCTCTGGGTGGTCGGGGTGCCCTGATCGGAGGCAGTGGGTTTGGCGTCCTCACCGGTGAGCGCCCCCGACAGGGACTGCTCCGGGATCAGGACCGCGTGGTTCCCGGAGGCGCCCAGACCGGAGGGGGTGTAGGTGAGGTCGTCGGACGGCGACAAGGACTCCGGTGAGGCGATGATGGTCGAATCCGGCTGCGCCAGCGCATTGACCGTGGTGGCGTCCGCGACGCTGGAGGCCAACCAGGACACCGACGTCGGGGCCCCCACCTTGACGATGGCCGACTCCTGGGTGCGCCGTGCGGCGGTCTCGATGAGGCTCGTCTGCTGCAGGTGCGCCAGGGCCGCGGTGTCGGAGTCGCCCCACGGCAGAGCCACGAGGCTGTCGGTGTGGATGGCCCGTGCGAGAGCCGCGGAGAGCTGGATGACCTCGTTGGAGGCCTGCGGGGCCTTGCCGGACGGTGAGGCGGTGGCGTTGCCCCCCGCCTGCGGGGACGGGGCGGCGCTCGCCGAGGGGGCCGGCGTCGACGGTGTGGTCGGGGCCGACGACGCGGAGGAGTCGGCGCTCTGGGGCGCCTGAGGGGAGGCGTCCGGCGTGGAGGGCTGGGAGCTGCTGTTGCGGGCGGCCTGCTCGAGGCTGTCCGTGGTGACACCGAGGGCCTCGATCAGTGCCGGGTCGACGGCGACCACGACGCCGTCGCCGGCCATGCTCACCAGGCCCTGGACCCGGTTGTGGATGCGACTGAGGGCCTCTGTGCGCTCCTGGGTATGCGGGGCGGACAGCACCGCCATCTCCTGAGCGGAGGCGGTCACCGGCAGGAAGACGGTCATGCGCACCGGTGCGACGGAGGTGCCGCTGTCCCACACGAGGATGCTGCGGTCCTGGGCCAGGGAGACGTCCTGGGTCGCCAGGGCGACGGAGACGCCGCGCGGCCCCCACTGGTCAGTGCTGTCCAGCGGCAGCTCGTCGGCGGGAATGGTGATGGAGAACTGGGAGACGCCCCCCGGCTGGAGGTCATGACCCAGTGGGACCGTGAAGGGGTCCGACAGTCCCGACTCGTCGGTCCCGGTCAGCCACTTGCTCAGGCCCCGACTCGTGGCCTCCGTGGATCGCTGCACCCGCGTCACCAGGTCCGCCCCGGTGATGGTCTGAGCGGTTCCGTTGGTGATGGTGCCGGTCAGGTTGAGGTCCTGGTCGCTGTGGAGCACCTCGGGGGCCATGGCGTCGATGCTCACGGTCACCTGGTTGGAGGGCTTCTCCTTCGACGTCGGGGCGGATGGGGCGGCCTTCGTCGGGGCCGATGTCGCGGACGGCGTCGCCGGGGCGGCCGGGGCAATCTCAGCGGAGAGCCCGGCGGACTGCGCGAGCGGGAGCGTGCCGGAGCCCTGGTCCGCCTCGGCCACGGGAAGGGCGGCCACCGGCCACAGCATCAGGCCGGCCACCCCCAGTAGGGCGGCAATGGTCACCATCGCCCTGCTCCGCAGCCGGGAGCCCAGCGTGGTGACCACCTTCGCGTACACAGAGGCGGCGGTGCCCGTCATCCATCCCCCACCAGGATGTCCCAGGCCGCGGCCACGATACGGCGCTCGTTGGGGTAGGCCAGGCGGTGGGAGACGTCGTCGAGGGCGACCCACTCGACGTCCTCGGCCTCATGGTCCGGGTCGTTCTCCGTGGTCAGGGTGCCGCTGACCGCCTCCAGCAGGAAGTGGTGCACCACCTTGTGGACGCGGTGCTCGTGGCCGGCGAACCAGTAGTCGATGGTCGCCAGGTGGCGAAGAACCCGACCGGTGATCCCGGTCTCCTCCATGATCTCGCGGACCGCGGCCTGCTCGGGGGTCTCGGCGCCCTCCAGGTGCCCCTTGGGCAGGCACCATTCCAGGCGCCCGCCCCGGTTGCGCCGGGCGATGACCGCGGTGAAGGCCTGCCCGTTCTGGACGTCGACGACCAGGCCGCCGGCACTGGTCTCATTGACGATGGGCAGGGCGCGTGCACTCGCCCGGTGGGCCGGGTTTCCGGCGCGGGGCGTGCGAGTGCGTGGAGAGGGCATGGGGACACTCTAGGGCGTCCGGGCCGCCGGGCGCCGCTGGCCGAGTACGTCGTCGCACACAACTGCGCCATCCGCGGACGGACATGGGGTGCGACGGCGGTCGGTGGCGGCCGTGGCCGAGGTGCGGGATGGTCCTCACCACAGGGCGGCTGAGGCCGAGGACGACGGCGCACCGGTGAGGGTTCATGGCAGGCTTGGGCCGATGACTGCGCACCCCGCTCCCGCTGACCCCGCCGACTCCCCGGAAGCCGCCGAGAACCGGGGCCTGACGCCCAAGGCCCGTCAGGCGCTCGAGGGCCTGCCCCCCGCCCTGGCGGCCCTGGGCCACGCCTTCGTGCGCGCCGGGCACGAGATCGCGCTGGTCGGCGGGCCGGTGCGGGACGCCTTCCTCGGTGTCGCCCCCCACGACCTGGACCTGACCACCTCGGCCCGCCCCGAGCAGACCGAGAAGATCCTGGCCGCCTGGGGCGAGACCACCTGGGACGTGGGCCGGGCCTTCGGCACCATCGGCGCGCGCAAGGGCTCCACCATCGTGGAGGTCACCACCTACCGCACCGAGGCCTACGAGGTCGGCTCGCGCAAGCCCCAGGTCACCTACGGCGACACCCTCACCGGGGACCTCACCCGCCGCGACTTCACCGTCAACGCCATGGCGCTGCGCCTGCCCGACCTCGAGCTCGTCGACCCCTGCGGCGGCCTGGCCGACCTGAACGCCGGCGTCCTGCGCACCCCCGTCAGTGCCGAGCAGTCCTTCGACGACGACCCCCTGCGCATCATGCGGGCCGCCCGCTTCGCCGCCCAGCTCGGCTTCGACGTCGAGATGGACGTCATGACCGCCATGGAGGAGATGGCCCCCCGCCTGGAGATCGTCTCCGCCGAGCGCGTGCGCGCCGAGCTCGAGCGCCTGCTCATCAGCCCCTGGCCCCGGCGCGGACTGGAGCTCATGGTCCACACCGGGGTGGCCGACGTCGTCCTGCCCGAGCTGAGCGCCCTGCGTGAGACCGTCGACGAGCACAAGCGACACAAGGACGTCTACGAGCACACCCTGACCGTCCTGGACCAGGCCATCGACCTGGAGACCGGGCCCGACGGGCCCGTCCCCGGCCCCGACCTGGTGCTGCGCCTGGCCGCGATCCTCCACGACATCGGCAAGCCCGCCACCCGCCGCTTCCTGCCCGACGGCACCGTCACCTTCCACGGCCACGACCACGTCGGTGCCCGGATGACGGCCAAGCGTCTGCGGGCCCTGCGCTTCGACAAGCAGACCATCAAGGACGTCTCCCGGCTGGTCGAGCTCCACCTGCGCTTCCACGGCTACGTCGATGCCGCCTGGTCGGACTCGGCCGTGCGCCGTTACGCCACCGACGCCGGCCCCCTGCTGGCGCGCCTCCACCGGCTCACCCGGGCCGACGTCACCACCCGCAACCGCCGCAAGGCCGCCATGCTGGACCGCGCCTACGACGACCTCGAGGAGCGTATCGAGGCCCTGCGCGCCGCCGAGGAGCTGGCCGCCATCCGCCCCGACCTCGACGGCGGCCAGATCATGGCCGAGCTCGGCGTGGCCCCCGGGCCGATCGTCGGCGAGGCCTACCGCTTCCTCATGGACCTGCGCATGGAGAAGGGGCCGATCGGCGAGGACCTGGCCCGCCAGGCACTGCGCTCCTGGTGGGCGGCCCGCCAGAAGAGCTGAGGGAGACAGAGTGCTTGAATCCTCAAGGGAGTTGCGGGTCGGTGTCGTCGGCATCGGGGCCCGCTGCTACCTGGCCGCGCTCGCGGACTCCTCACCGGTCCCGGCCCGGCTCGTCGCCGCGGCCGACACCGCCCCCGACGCCGCCGAGCGTGCCGGCATGGGCGCCGAGGCTCTGCGCCAGGTACAGGCCCACGAACTCAGCGCCGTGTCGGCCACATATATGCTCATTGGCATCGTGCTGCTCGCTCTGCTGCTTGTCATCGCCTTCGTGCGCATGCCCTCCGAACGTTCCGAAGGCCTTTCGTTCAGAATCCCGGAAAGTTTCCGCCGGCTCTTCGCCAACCGCCGCTGGCGCTACGGCGTGGTGGCGGTGTGCAGACAGGCGTGTGGTCGTTCACCATCCGGCTGGCTATGGCGCGCTTGGGCGTGCTCGAACGCGATGCCTCGATGGTGTTCCTCTACAGCATCTTGGCTTTCACGGCTTTCCGCTTCCTGTTCACGTGGCTGATGGCCTACGTGCGTCCTGTGCGTCTGCTCGCCGTGGCTTCCGTGGCGGCCATATGTTGCACATTGGTTGTAATCTACGGTAGCGGGTGGCCGTCGGTCTGGGCGCTGGGGGGTGTATCGGGGTGCATGTCGCTCATGTTCCCC
>OLOB01001955.1_pt1 | contig 12816 bp, 8 predicted proteins | sample 1671911 | NCBI WGS metagenome assembly OLOB01 (sample SAMEA3136625, study PRJEB25190) | human gut metagenome | biome: human gut; feature: human-associated habitat; material: faeces | place: Austria | collected 2013
CTTATCATAATGAATTTCTTTAGCCCTTATACAGCCCGAACAGCTTCAGCAGTTTCTGCCAGAAAGTCAGCGCCACGGGGGCGGCCTCCGGCTCTGCCGCCGGGGCCGGGGCCTCGATGGCCACCGTCTGCAGGGCGAACTGCACGGCGGAAACATCGGTGTTCTCGGCAGAGGTAAAGCTCTCCACCTCGCTGCTGCCGTTCAGGCCGGCCAGCAGGCTGTCCAGCTGGTCGCCCATGTCGATCCCGGAAACATTGCTGCGCAGCTCTCCGGTGCCGGCGGTCAGCTGGGCGGCACCGTCGGTCAGCTGCTGCACTCCGGCTTTCAGCTGGGCCACGCCGTCGGTGTAGGCGTTCAGGCCGCTGTCCAGCTGGCCGTACCGGCTGGCCAGCTGGTTCACGCCGTCGGTCAGCACCGAAAGGTTGCCCAGCATCCCGGTCAGGGCATTGGCCAGCTGACGCACCCCGGCATCGAACTGCCCGTACTGGCTGTTCAGGGTGCTGCTGCCCGCGTGCAGCTGGGCCACACCGTCGTGCACCGTGTTCAGGTAGGTCTCCATCGCGTCGATGTTGGCGCTGGAGCCCTTCAGCAGCAGGATGACGTCCTTGAGCTGGGGCATCACCCTGGCCAGCTGTTCCAGCTGCTCCATAGCTTTCGCGTTGCCGTCCTTCAGCTGGTCCAGGTCCAGTCCGTTTTCCTTCAGGATGGCCTTGTAAGCGTCGTAACTCACCTGCTCATCCAGCTGGGCGGCACCGGCGTCCAGCTGGGCAATGCCGTTCTGGATCTGGGTGGAGGCGTCCAGCAGGGTGGTGAGCTGGTCGGTGGAGGCCGACACGCCGTTCAGGGCGGTCTGCATCTGGGCCAGGGCCGCCTTGACCTTGGCGGACCCGCCGGTCAGCTCGCCGGACTTGCCGTTCAGGGTGTCAAGACCCGCCTGCACCTGGGCAATGCCGTCTGCCAGCGCGTTGGCACCGTCGTCCAGCTGTACCGAACCGCTCTGCAGCCGGTCCAGCATGCCGGTCAGGTCGGCCCCGTCCAGGTCGAGGTTCAGCCGGAGCTTCACGCCGTTCAGCGAGATGGCGTTCATGGCAAAGTCGGTCACGTCGGCGGTCACGGTCACGTCGCTGTCCGAACCTGGCAGCAGGATGTAGGAGAGCTGCTTGTTGCTGCCCACATTGGCCATGGTGGCCCCATCAGCCACGATGTTCTGTGCCCGGTCGGTGTCCAGCGTCATGGTCACCTGCAGGACATACTGGTCAAAGAAATCTCCGGTGCAATCCGGGTTGCGGCTCACCTGCAGGCGGATGGTCAGCGCGCCGCTTTTGCCGCCCAGCTCTTCCGGAGTGATCTCGGCCCCGTCCAGCATGTAGGTCAGCTTCACGAGCCACGGCAGCGCGGTGGCGGTGTCCATGGTGCCCTCATAGTAGAGCTTGCCGTCCTCGGCAACTGTAGCGGTGACGGTGTCGCCGCTGTGCTCCAGCGGGTCGGTGGTGGTCATGTTGCGCACGGCGGTGTAGCTGCCGTGGTCGGTGACGGTGTCCCCCGCCTGCACGGCAAAGCTGTTCACAGCGTACACGCCGGTCACGGTGCCGGACGCATCCAGATTGGCATAGATGACCTCTTCCTTGGCGGAGGCCGCAAGGGCCGGCAGGGCCGCCCCGGCCAGCAGGCAGCCTGCCAGCACCAGCGCCGATGCCCGGCGCACAATCTTCTGTTTCATCTCGTCAAGCCTCCTTCGGCTGTTTTTTCGGTTTGATGATGAGCGGGTCGGCCAGATACAGATAGCCCGGCAGAGCCAGCAGCACGATGGCCAGCGACACCAGACCGCCCACGCCCAGGAAGTTGCCCAGCTGGCCCAGCAGCTGGTTGGTGGAGATGGCCCCCATCAGGAAGCCCACCACCGCCAGCGCACTGCCCGTGGTGATCACCGAGGTGGTCACGGTGGACACGGTAGCGGCAATGGCCTGCTTTTTGTCCAGCGTCTCGCGGAACTCCTGATACCGGTCCGAGAACAGGATGGCGTAGTCTACCGTCGCACCCAGCTGGATGGTGCTGATGATGAGGTAAGCAATGTAGAACACATGGCGGCCCCGGAAATACGGGATGGCCAGATTGATCCAGATGGCCGTCTCGATGCTCAGCACCAGAATGACCGGCAGCAGCAGCTGACGCTTCATGAGCAGCAGGATCAGGAACACCGCGCCGATGGCCAGCAGGTTCACCTTGACCATGTCGGCGGTGATGGTGTCCATCAGGTCGTAGGTGCTCACGCCCTGCCCGGCCAGATCATACGCATTCGGGTAATACTGCTGCACCGTGGCACGCACTTTTTCCACCAGCGCAAAGGCCGCGTCGCCCTCGGTGTCGGCGTTCACGGTGAGCACCATGCGGGTGTAGCCGCCGGACACCAGCAGTTTCAGGGTGTCCGGGGGCACGAACTCCGGCGGGATGGACGCGCCCGCGTTGTCCACATAGGACAGGATGCCCGTCACCTCCGGGATGGCGTGCAGCGCATCCGAAAGCTCGGCCTGGGTGGCGGTGTCGCCCTCCGGCACCAGCACCACCCAGGTATCGCTCTTGCCGAATGTCTCTTCGATGGCGGCGGTATCGGCACCCAGACGGGTGTTGGTGCCGAACATATGGGCGGCACCGTAGTAGTATTCGTTGTTGTTGGAGGCCAGATAGCTGGGCACCATGATGACGGCCAGTGCCAGCGCCGCCGGCAGCATGATGCGGGACACAAACCGCCCGAACTTGTCAAAGCCGGGCAGCAGAGGCTTGTGGTGGGTCTTATCCATCCACGGGTAACACACCAGCGTCAGCGCCGGCATGAAGGTGAACACGGTGACAAGGCTCAGCACCACGCCCTTGGCCAGCGCAAGGCCCAGGTCCGGGCCGATCTGGAACTGCATGAGCACCAGCGCCAGAAAACCGATGACCGTGGTCAGGCCGCTGGACAGGATGGACCCGGTGGATTTGCACAGGGCCTCCACCATGCAGTCCTCCGCGCTGGCGTCCGGGCGCGCGGCCCGGCACTCGGCAAAGCGGTGGATGAGGAACACCGAGTAATCCAGCGACACGGCCAGCTGCAGGATGCTGCCGGCGGCGTTGGTCACAAAGGAAATGGTGCCGAACATCAGGTTGGTGCCGTTGTTGATGAGGATGGCCGCCCCCAGACCCGCCAGCACTAGCAGCGGCTCCACCCAGGAATCGGTGGTCAGGATCAGGATGAACAGCACATACACCACTGCAATGGCCGCGATCTTGGCCACCTCGGTGACGGTGGAGTTGGTAGCCACAGCAGTGGACACCGCGGTCCCGGCCAGGGCATTGTCCTCCCCGATCAGGTCCTGAATGGCCGCCACAGCCTCCAGACGGTTCGCATCCTCCACCGTCACGGTGAACAGCGCGCAGTTGTCCTTATAATAGGTCTCCACCGTGGCGGTGTCCTGCATCTGCAGCGGCACGGTCACGTCCAGGCTGTCGTCCAGCCAGGTCACGGCCTCCACGCCGTCGATGGCGGCAAGTTTTTCTTTGTAGTCCAGTGCCTCGGGCACCGTGACGTCCCGCACCATGACCCGCATGTTGGGGATGCCGCCAGTAAAGGCGCTGTTCATCTGCTCCAGTGCAATGGTGGAGGGTGAGTCCGGCGGCAGATAGTCGTTGATGTCGTAGTCCACCTGCACCGCCCGGGAAGCAAACACGCTCAGCACGGCGGCCAGCATGAACGCGGCCAGCACCGCTCTGCGCCGGTGCACGACGGCGGTATAGAATCGTTTCAGCAAAACAGGAAAACTCCTTTCCGGAAAAATCAAAACTGTTTATCATTCTAACAGGTCTGATAAAAATGGAAAAGAGATATTTTATGAATTTTCGCTTTTGGGCGTATTTTTTGCTCTTGACAAATAAATGGATTCTGCTATACTTTTTTTCGGTCATCGGAGGACCGTTTCCAACGTAATTTGGACGGGCCGGATAAGATGCCGTGCAGACAGCGCCCCGCCGGAGGCTTCCTTGCCGTAGTGAGGAAGAAGAGGAAGGCTGGGCGTGCACTCACGGAGCTTATCCGGCCTGTTTTGTTTCCTGTCGAAAGGAGTTTTTCGTGTCCAAGCAAAAAATCCAACTGTCGGATCACTTTACCTACCCGCGCCTGCTGCGGTTCGTGCTGCCCGCCGTGGGCACCATGCTGTTCACCTCCATCTACGGCATCGTAGATGGCCTGTGCGTGTCCAACTTTGTGGGCAAAACAGCCTTTGCGGCGGTCAACCTGATCATGCCGCTGCCCCAGCTGCTGGCCACCATCGGCTTCATGCTGGGTACCGGCGGCAGCGCCATCGTGGGCATCACGCTGGGCGAGGGCGACCAGAAAAAGGCCGACCGCTACTTTACCATGTTCCTGCTGGCCGCCGCCATCTCCGTCTCGGTGCTGGCCGTGCTGGGGCTTGTGCTGCTGCGGCCCATTGCCATCCTGCTGGGTGCCAAGGGCGAGCTGCTGGACTACGCCGTGCGCTACGGCCGCATCCTGATGCTGTCGCTGCCCACCTTTGCGCTGCAGAACATGTTCCAGAGCTTCTTTGTCACCGCCGAAAAGCCGCACCTCGGCTTTTACTTCACGGTGGCTGCCGGCTGCACCAACATGGTGCTGGATGTGCTGATGGTGGGTGTCTGGGGCTGGGGCGTAGAGGGTGCCGCCATTGCCACCTTCCTCAGCCAGATCGTGGGCGGCCTGCTGCCGATCTTCTACTTCCTCGACCACAAGAATACCAGCCGCCTGCACCTGTGCAAAACGCAGCTGTACAGCAAGGTGCTGCTGGACGCCTGCATCAATGGCTCCTCCGAGCTGATGACCAACCTGTCCATGTCGCTGGTGAACATCCTGTACAACTACCAGCTGCTGCGCTTTGCCGGAGAAAACGGCGTGGCCGCCTACGGCGTCATCATGTACGCCGCCTTCCTGTTCGTGGCCGTGTATGTGGGCTACGCCTTCGGCAGTGCGCCCATCGTCAGCTTCCACTACGGTGCAGGCAACCGTGCCGAGGTGCACAACCTGTATGAAAAGAGCCTGCGGCTCATTGCGGTGGTGGCCGTCACCCTGACCGCCGCATCCATGGTCATCATCCCCTATGTGGCACGGTTCTTCGTGGGCTACGACCCGGAGCTGCTGGCCCTGACCAGCCGGGCCTTCCGGCTGTACGCCCTGAGCTTTGTCATCATGGGCTTCAACGTGTATGCCTCCTCCTTCTTCACCGCGCTGGGCGACGGCGTGACCAGTGCGCTGATCTCCTTCCTGCGCACGCTGGTGTTCCAGATCGCGGCGGTGCTCATCCTGCCCGCCATTCTGGGCATTGACGGCATCTGGCTGGCCGTGACCGCCGCCGAACTGGCTGCCCTGGCCGTGAGCGCGGCCATGTTCGTCACCAAAGACAAGGTATTCCATTACCGCAAGGCGTAACCTTCTCCCCTGCTTTTTGCGAAACGGCGAAAAGCAGGGGATTTTTTTGGTGATTCTGGCTCTGCCGCCGGGGCGAGAATCGTGCTAGAATGGGCATAGCTTTTATTCACCGCTTTGTGAGGAAGAACTATGACGTTATTTCTGACCAGCAGTCCCAGCGGCTGCCCCTTTGAGCCCGGCCCGGCCATTCCGGTACTGGACAGACGCAATCATTTTCTGGAAAACTTGCGGGCCGTGTGGCCGGACCACCCGGTGCGGGGCCTTGCCATCGCGGCAGACCCCCACGCTTACGCCCAGAACGACGAGATGTGCCGGGTATTCCTGCAGAGCTTTGCGGACGCCCACCTGCCCCTGACCGAACTTGTGCCCTGCGACGCCCGCAATCAGGAAGAGATCGGCACCCTGCTGCCCCGCAGCGGCTTTGTGATGCTGTGCGGCGGCCATGTGCCCACCCAGAACCACTTTTTTGCCCAGCTGGGCCTGCCGGGGCTGTTCCACAATTACCACGGCATCGTGCTGGGCGTGAGCGCCGGCAGCATGAACGCCGCCCGGCTGGTGTATGCCGCCCCGGAGGAGCCGGGCGAAGCCGCCGACCCCGGCTACTGCCGCTGGCTGAACGGCCTCGGCCTGACCGAGACCCGCATCCTGCCCCACTACCAGTTCATCCGGGAGCACATCCTGGACGGGCAGAAGGTGGAGGATATCGCTCTGGCCGACAGCAAGAAACGGCATTTCCTCGCCCTGCCGGACGGCTCCTACCTGATGTGCTCCGACGGGCACGAAGCATTGTACGGCAAAGCCTGGTACTTTGCGGACGGCACCCTGGAGGAGATCAACGAGGACGAGGACGTTCTGCCGCTGCGATAAGCAAACAAAAAAGAAGCACGCTGCGGCGTGCTTCTTTTTTGTTTAGGATGCTCTGGCGCACACCTCATTCCGCCGACAGGCGGACAAAGGGCGCAATGGCGTTGGCGTCGCCATGGCGCACGATGGAATAGGTGATGTCGCAGTAGGGCTGGATGGCGGTGCTCTTTTCCACGGTGGAGATGAGCAGCACCTGCAGCTGCAGGCGGCGGAACAGCTCCATCATGGGGCGGATGCGGTCGCTGGTCATCTTGCTGAACGCCTCGTCCAGCAGCACCAGACGGATGCTGTTCTCGCTCTTCTGGTAGATCTGCAGCAGGGACGCGCAGATGGCCACATAGAAGGGTGCCTGATTCTCGCCGCCGGAGGAGTCGCGGCTGACGCGGGACAGGTACGCCTGCTGGCCGGTGACCCGGTTGGTCACCTTGATGTCGTAATCCAGATAGGTGCGGTAGTCCACATAATCCGACAGGGTGGTGGTGCCGGTGCGGCCCTCCTGCCGGGCACGGGTGTTCTCGTCCACATCCGCCATGATCTTTTCCATCAGCGCATCCACCTGCCGCTCGTAGGCGGGGTCGGCGGTGGCGGCAAGGTTGTCCAGCGAGTCGCCCTCGGTCATCTGCTGGTTGCCCTTGTCCACGATGACCTGATAGAACGCAGCCAGCTGCGGGTCCCGGCTGGGCTCCAGCTCAAAGCGGTAGACTTCTTCGCCGTAGGTCAGCTGTTCCATCACCTTGTTCAGCTCCCGGAACTGCCGCCGGGCATTGAAGATGTCGTCCTTCATGCGGAAGAGGATGTCCTTGCGGAAACGGTCCTTGCAGTCGCGCTGGGCCTGCTCCAGACGGGCGGCGTAGCGTTCCAGGTCGATGCGCACAAGGCTCTCGTGCTGGGCACGGTACTGGTCCAGCCCCGCCAGACCCAGCGGGTAATCACAGACGTAGTGCTCGTTGTAGGCCTTCTGGGCGGGTTCCAGCGTGCCGGTGAGGTAGGCCGTCAGGGCATCGTCCAGCCGGGCCTGTGCCTTTTCGGCGGCCTGTGCGGCGGCTGCGGGCTTGTCGGCCGGAGCAAGGGCCTGCATTCGGGTGCGGGCCAGCGGCTCCAGCAGCGGATGGGCCGCAAAGAACTTCCGGGCCGCGTCGGCGCTCTGCTGTGCCGTCTCCCCGGCCTTTTTCTGTTCGGCTTCGCAGGAAGCGATCTGTTTTTCGCACACGCGGATGTCGCCGCCCACCTGCTCCACAGCGGTGCGGGCGGCTTCCCAGGCGGCTTCCCGCGTTTCTTCCTCGCGGTACATCTCCTGCAGCAGGGGGTTCTCGCGGTATTCGGCCAGCTTGCCCTCCTGTTCGGCCACCGCATTCCGGGCTTTTTCGGCGGCGGTGCGGGCCTCCCACAGGCCGGCCAGCTGCTGCGGCGCGGTGCCGCGCTGGAAGTTCTGGTACTGGTCGTAGGCGGTTTTCAGGTTCTGCTCGGTCTGGGCGGCGGTGCGGGTGCGCTCGGCCAGAGCTTCCAGCTCTTCGGCCAGTGCCCCGGCGCGGGCGCGGCGGGCTTCCAGGCCGATATAACGCTGCGGGGTGCGCAGGCGCTCCAGCCGGAAGGGATGGTGCCGCAGCAGGTCGCGGGTGGCGCTGTCCGGGTACTGTTCCAGTGTTTCAGGGGTGTCGCAGCAGACGATGCGCCGCAGGATGGTGTCGGCGTACTGGGCCGCCAGCGGGTTTTCGCTGGTGACCTGTGCCGCCAGACTGTCCGCCGGGGCAGTCTCGGCATGGCGGTTGGCCTTGCGGATGCCCGGCGTGTCCAGCAGGCTGATGGGCCCCACCTTGTCCTTCAGGGCCACAAAGGCGCTCTTGGCGGCCTCGTAATGGGCGGGCGGCACAAGGATGTCGAACCGGCGGTCGCCCAGGCAGGCTTCCACGCAGTCCTGCCAGCTCTCGTCCGCCACGGCCAGCAGCTCACAGAAGATCTTGGCGTCCGGCTGCATGCCGCGGCTCTGGAGCTCCGCGTTCACGGCATCCCGCACACGGGTGGCGGCATCGCCGTGGGGGTACACCCACTTGCCGCCGGACACGGCGTCCAGCTCGGCGCGCTTGTCCGCCTGCTCTTTGCGCAGGGCGGCGGTGTTCTGCCGGGCCGCAAAGTAGGCTTCTTCCAGCGGTTTTTCCTGCGCGGCAAGCCAGTCGGTGAGCTGCGGCAGGGTGTCGGCGGTGAGGTTTTCCAGCTTCCAGCCGGAAGCAAACCCGCTGCGGCGCAGGGCCGTGAGCAGGGCTTCGGCCTTGGATGCGGCATCCTCGGCCTGCGCAGCTTTGCGGGCGGCGGCATCCTGCGCCGCCTTGCGGCGGGACAGTTCTTCCTCCATGGCATCCAGTGCCCGGCCCTCGCCGCTGGCACCGGCTGCGCTGTGGGCGGCAAGGTAGGCGCGGCGGGCTTCCGCCTCCGCGTTCTTGGCCTCGGCATAACGGGCGTTCAGAGCCTCCAGCTGGCGGTGCCCGGCGTCCAGATGGCCCTGCCACACGTCCTGTTCCCCGCCGTCGGCAGCAGCACGGGCCAGCAGGGCCGCGCCCCGGTTCACAAGGGCTTCGGTCTGCTTTCCGGCGGCTTCGCGGCCATAGTTCACGATCTCTTCCAGTGCATCGGCGCGGGTCTGGGCTTCGGCCAGCACAGCGTGCAGGTTCTCCAGCTCCAGCCGGTCGCCCTGCAGCGCTTCCAGATCCAGCTCCGGCTGGGGCAGGATGTACTGGTACAGAAACTCCCGGAAGTTGGGGATCTCGTCCATGCTGGTGCCCATCTGGAACACTTCGTTGAACTTTTTGCCCAGCGGGCTGGACGCCCGCCCGATGCCCAGCGCCCGGCAGATGCGGTCACGGGCTTCGCTGGGGCTGCGGGTGTAGGAGAGTCGGCCGACGGCGGGCTTGAAGTCCTCCTTGGCGCTGGGGGCACCAGTACGCGGGTCGATGAAGGGCAGCTGTTCCAGCGTGCAGCCGTCCTCGGAGAGGTACCAGGTCTGGTCGCCGGGGTGCAGCTCCTGCATGGGGCCTTCCGACTCCACCCGCACCGCGATGACAAAGGGGGCGCGCTTGAGACTGTCGTAGAACTCCGCGCCGATGTAGGCCACGGTATGGCCGGGGCGGCGGTAAGCGTTTTCCCCGCGCTGCTTAGCGTGGACCGAGCCCTGCAGGGTACGGCCGCTCTTCTTATTGCCCAAGGCATTGAAGTTGCGGTTGGTGGTCAGGCAGTAGCGGATGGCATCCAGAATGGTGGTCTTACCCACGGCGTTCACGCCGATCATATAGGTCAGGCGGGCGCAGTCAAAGGTGACGTTTTCAAAGTTGTGCCAGTTGATGAGTTTCAGGCGCTTGAGTTCGATCATGCTTCTGCCTCCCCTGCTTCGGTGTCTGCGCCCTCCGGGCGCTCGTACAGGCCAAGCTCGGTGCGGGTGCGGGCGCTCTCTGCCGCTGCGTCGGCAAGGTCGGCATCCGGCAGGGCCAGCAGCACGGTCGGGAACACCTCGATGCGGCTGTCCAGCCCGGAGAGCCGCCCCACAGGCCGCGCCAGATTGTACCGGCGCAGGGTGCGCATCAGCCTTTCCAGCGTCTGCTGGTCCAGCCTGCGGGGCAGGTTCATCTTCTGCAGCTCGGTCTGCACCTCTTCCACGGTCACCAGCACCTGATCGGCGCTGGCGGCAAGGCTCTCCCGCTTTTGCAGGTAGAGCAGCCGCAGCACCAGCAGCAGGATGCTCTCGTATTTCAGCAGCCGGGCCTGGCTGCCCTCGTGCTCGTTGACCAGGGCCGCCGCCTGCAGCGGGGCCGGGTACAGCAGCACAGCGTAGCCCAGCGGCTTGAACACCGCCCGCACCTCGGGCAGATGATCCTGCACATAGAGATATTTTGCCCGCTGATCCTCCACGCTGCCCAGCACGAAGCAGTGGTTGAGCAGGTAGTTTGCGGTCTCTTCCAGCATGTTAATCGTTGCCATCGTTTTCCTCCTTGCGGCGGGTCAGGACAAAGTCCTCGAACCGGAAGCCGCCGCGCTCCACCCAGTTGCCCGTGAGCCGGATGTCATAGTTCCGGTGCGGCGACTGAGAATAGGTATGCAGGCCGATGATGCGGGCAAAATCGCCCGGATATTCCTCCGCCAGGGTGGATGCCTCCACCTGCGGGCGGGCAGCCAGTGCCTGCTGTGCCAGCAGGGCCACGTTCTCTTCGGTGACAGCCAGCCGGGCGTAGTCCAGCAGCAATTGCTGTTCTTTGCGCAGCTGGTCCGGGTCCAGCGTTTCCGCCTGCACCGGGGCCAGCGGGGCCGCCGTGCGGGGCGCGGCCGGCGGGTACAAAAACTTTTCGCCAAAGGCAGCCGCCGGGTACAGATGCAGATGGGCGGCCACCGGGCCGTCATCCGGCTCAAAGAGCTGGTCCGGGGTGCGGATGTCCTCGGCGTAGCGGCGCAGCAGGGCCGTGACGCTGCCCTGAGACGAGCGGTCGCTCAGCAGCAGGAACTGTGCCCGCTGCACGGCCCGCTTGCGGTAGCGGATGTGGCTGGCGTCGATCTCCCGGATGAGGGTGCTCATCTCTTCCAGCGCGTCCCGCTGCTGCTGGATGAGGGCCCGCACACGGGGCGCGGCCTCGCCGGGGGCGCAGCGCTCCACACGGGCGTAATCCAGTGCCAATTGGGGCAGATACGTTTCCTCGCAGGCGTCCAGCCCTTCCTCCAGATAGGCGCGGTAATTGAACAGGTTGTCGCTGGTCTTGAAGCGATGGTAAGCCGCCGCCACCACCTTTTCTTCGTACTGGTCAAACAGCTCCAGCACCTCCTGCGGGGTGCGGTTGCGGGTGAGCCGGTCGATGTAGTGGCCGATGGACGCATTGAGCGCCCGCAGGGATTTGTTCAGCGCTTCCAGATCGGAAGCCACCTCCCGCAGCACATTCTCGTAGGGGTTCTTCTCTTCCCCCACGCCCTGCAGCAGCTGCCAGGCCTTGTACAGCTTGCCGGTGTAGGTGACCACACGGGGATTCAGGATCTCTTCCAGCGCGTCCAGCAGCGGGGCCACTTCCGGCACAAAGGCCAGGGTCGGCTCGCTCTCGTAACTGCCGGGCTGCTCTTCCAGCCAGCCGGTGCGGCGCAGCCGCAGCAGAAAGCCCAGCGCCAGCGTATGGGGGTCGCGGGTGGGCTGTTCCTCCTCATCGCCGGCACCGTCTGCGTCCAGCGTCAGGGGCTTTGCCAGTGCCGCAAAATAATCCTCCGCGCGGGAGACGGCCTCCGCACGGGAAATGCTGTAGTCGGCCGTATGGCGGCACTCTTCCCACAGCAGGAGCAGCAGCTCCGCATAAAACGCCCGGTTCGGCCCCGCCAATGGGCGGAACAGCCGTGGGCTGACCAGTTCAAACAGCTGCATGGAACGTTCCTTTCTGTTCGCATCAGAATACGGTTTTATTGTATCACAAGCGGCAGAGTTTGTCACAAAAAGGCGCAAAAAAGCCCCAGGAGCGGGTGCTCTCCGGGGCAGGAAGATCCGGGTTTATTTTGCGGCCATCTCGGCAGCCGCCGCGGCGCAGCGCTCCGTCATCGGTTTACCCCCCTCCGGAGCCGGGTGCACCATGCCCGGAACACCCTGTTCTGCGCCCATGGAAGGAGGATGCGCAGTTTTTTTCAGATTTCGTACCGGAACTTTTAAAAATTACACAGTTCTACCATTTTTTCATGCTAAAATGAGGTCGTAAAAATAACAGGCAAAGGATGATCTCCCCATGCAGCACTGTCCCGCCCGGGCAGCCCGGCAGCTGGCGGCAGCAGCACTTGCGCTGGTGCTGCTGCTTGCTCTTGCCGCGCCCCGCGCCCACGCCGCCTTACAGGAAAAACACGGCATCCGGCTGCTGACTTTTGACCACAGCCAGATCCTTTCCATCGGCAACCAGACCTCCGGCAAATGCAGCTGGTATGCACTGCGCTACGCCCGCACCATTCTGGACGGGCGGGCGTGCTCCGGCAGCGGCATGTGGTCCAACGGTGCCGTGTGGTCCGCCGGCGGCTACACCGGGTATTCCGGGGACCTGTCCGCCTGCCTGCATACCATTTACAACGAGCTCTCGGCCGGACGGCCGGTGATCGTGCACCTGAAAAACACCACGGTGAGCGGTGTGAACAAACACGCCAACCGCACCTCTACTTACGAGTATCACCTGTCCGGCTCCGGCTGGGCCCAGGTGAACTACCCGCACATTGCCACCAGCGACACCTATGGGCACTGGGTCTGTGTGGTGGGCATAAGCCCCACGGCAGACCCCGATAACCTGAAGGAAAGCGACTTCTACGCGCTGGACCCGGCCCGTGTTTCGGCCAACGGAACGCTGGCGCTGACCCGGCTGCTGGACGGCACCATCTGGACAGACAATTCCCCGCTGAAAACGGCAGGGTGATAAATTTAGAAAGAGCAAAAAAGCTGACGCTTTCGCGTCAGCTTTTTTGTTTGTACGAACCCTCTCAGTCTCGCTTTGCTCGACAGCTCTCCCGAAGGG
>OLOB01001956.1_pt1 | contig 12815 bp, 13 predicted proteins | sample 1671911 | NCBI WGS metagenome assembly OLOB01 (sample SAMEA3136625, study PRJEB25190) | human gut metagenome | biome: human gut; feature: human-associated habitat; material: faeces | place: Austria | collected 2013
TTCTAACATAAAAATGATACCCAATTCCTGCCCAACCTTTTGTATTTTTATGATAATTATGTATTACTTCTACACTTTGTAAAACAGTTACTCCACTGTGATGACACACGATTTGCTCTGTTGTATTTCTTATATCCATTGTACCAAACTTAAAATTATTTTCTATTATTTTCATTATTTTCCCTCCTTGTATATTAAATTTTTAAACATTTCGTATAGACCTGTAGAAGCTAGTCCGCTAAACATTCCCGTTAGTATTACTTCTGCATTTATCCCATTTAGGTTCATTAATACATTAATTGCTAAACCTAATATTAGCATGATTAATGGTATGTACTTGTTTGGTATAAAATCAAGACTATTTTTTATAACAAAACCCACACAAAGGCATATTCCAACAACTACTATACTTAGATATTGTGTTAATACCGATAAATCCATTTATCTTTCCCTCCTTTCATTTTCCAAAATTGATATTCTTGTTTCGTGGTTATTAAGCTGATTATGTATCTTGGTTCTATCTTCTTGACCTTTTTGCATCTGATCCGAAAGAACTTGAATTGTTACATTCAATTTTGTTATTGTATTATTGAGCTTTACAATTACAGTAAATATCGGAATCATCGTTGTAATAAAACCTAGAAATAACATTATTATATTATCTTGCATCTTCTCCCCTCCTACTCTATTACTTCAACTTGTAGGAAAGTGCTTTGCGAGTATTTTCTTAGCTTTACACTTGTTCCTGATGGTTCAATATATACGTGAATTGATACTGTGTCTCCTGCTTTAGCAGGGAATATCATTCCTGGTGCATTATATGTTAGAAAATCCGATGAAGTTCTGATTCCATAATTTGTATAAACTTGACTATTCGTTATATAAACTGCTAATCCCATTAGCCTTAAAGAACTTGGAATATATGACATCATAACTTGAGCAGATATTCTAATATAATTTACACCCGAACCAATAACGATTTTCCCATTGCTAAGACTTAACTTATTTCCAAACTTAAGGTATTGTTCTCCTAGAGGTACTAATACAGCGTCGTAGTCTTTAGAAGATGTTATTGTCGTATTATCAGTAGCAAGAATAGCTTTTAGAATATGTTTTTGTTTATCCTGCTTACTATTTATCCACTTTATAACGTCCTTGTTGTCTAGTTGTAATGGTCCTCCTAATTTTTCATTATAAATTCCCCCAACGCTAATTCCTTTATTCTTTAGTGCTGAAAGTAGCACTTTTCCACTATTAAGAGATACTGGTTCTGTGTCTGAACTCAATTCATCTTTAACTTGAACTTCTATATCATACTCTGTACCTAGAGTGAAGGTTTGTCCTGTAATTTCTTTTGAGTCACAGCTAAATGTGCCGTTTTCAGTGTTTATTGTAACCAATTGCTTTATTTCAACCCAACTTCCAAATTCGGTCTCTGTCTTGCTCTTTTTTCGAAATTGAATGCTTTTGACTGTGTTGGTTTTGGCTCCAAAATTAATATTTGCATATTTGCCAGATAAACTTATTAAGACTGTTTCCCCTACACCTTCTTTTCTTTCAATTTTAATACTTTGTAAAACAGTTTCGGAATATTCAACAATATCTAATGCTTTTGTTTTGTCTTTTTGGTTTCCTCTGCTATCAACGGCAAAAACTGTTACTGTATTGTCGTCCATATTATTTATAGATTTTGATATGTCTGATGTTGAATAATCTAATTTTTCAATTTTATTACCAACCACAATATTGTAATATTTAGGTGTAGCACTGTTCTTGGTAGTCATCTTATTTGCACTTGTTATTGTTACCTTTAAATTACTATACTTTCGTATGTACTTTTGATTACTTCCAGTTAAAGTTTTAGTTATTGGATTAGTATCTTCACAATCAAAATTATTAAATACTGGGTCGCTATCTACTACATGACCTGTAAAATCAACTGTACTTGTTCCTATTCTAGTACCACCACTATAAGTTGTAAGTTCCACTGTACCATTAGCCTGATTTTGATTTGGAATTTTAGCAAATAATTCATTTGTATTCCAACTATATGAAGCATCTATCCCTGTTTGTGTTCTAACTGTTTGTCCATTGAATTTGATAACTGCTGTATGCGTGAAACTAGCACTTTTGCGGTTAGTATATATTGTTATAGTTTCGCCAATATTGAAATTCTTTTTACTTAAACTTACTTCGGAAGTTCTAGGAATTGTCGTTAATTTTTTGGATGTTGACCCAGTTATTGTTCCTGCTGATATACCTGTCTGAAACGAGAAACTAGCATAAACGGTTTTCTCTCCTTGATTATTGTGTGTTACATCTAATGTTTTCTCAAAAATTGTTGTAGTTGAATTTTGAGGTATATTATGACTAAAATCGTATGTTGTTCCGTCTATTGTGCAAGTACCTGGTTTAGAATATCCATTATACGAGCCTCCTGTCGTTGTTACTTGTACTCTAACAGTTATATTACTTTTATTGTTTGCTATATTCTGTGAGTTTTGTGTTATTGATATATTACTTGATACTGCCATATGCTCTCCTTTCTAATAAAGTAACAGCATATTCTTTGAATTAATTTGTTGAGTTTTCAAGAAATAGTTTCCTATTTCTATACTCTCTGTTGCTTGTATTTTGTAGAAATATGCTAAGTCTTTATTAATTTGGAATATATTTATTCCTTTATATGTTGCTAGGATTTCGTCCTCATCTATAAACATAGTATTTTGATTTGCTTGAATCCAAAAGCCCTTTTCGTCCATTTTATAATTCTTGCCATAAACTTCCCCAGGAAATTGAGTCCACTGAGTACACATAGTGTTATATTCGAGCTTTAAATCAGCAATTTCAACGAATCCTTTAATCGGCACTATGTAATCAAATAGTTCAACACCTAAACTAGCGCCAGTTGGCAATAAACTACTTGGAATATCAAGTGTTTCCCACTCTACAAAAGTAGTATCATTATATTTTGCTCTCTTAACTAAATTTGTTGTTTTATTGTTCCAATATAACCCTTTGTAAGGTGTAGGCTCTACATTTCCTGTATAGACTGCAAATGCAGGATAAAATGTTAATGCCACATAACAACTCTTGATTTCTGCTGTATCGTATATTATTGGTGTTTGATAATAGAATCCGTAGAAATATCTATAAGTCCAAACTTCTCTTGAACTTTCGTTATATAATGACATTTTTGTATCTAATATTTCCCACTGTGATGTTTGCGAGTTATATTTTTTAGGTAAGTATATCGTTGTATCTAACCAATTCTTGGTTGTATCTGTAGGTGCTGTGTTACTTACAACTACAGGAATAAAATCTGATTTCTTAGGTATTTCGATTATTTGCTCTATTTTAGTTAAATCTTTTAAATCATCTGGTGTCAGTATAATACCAGGCTCATACAATGAGTAAGGTTTTTCTACTTCTGTAAAATCTGCCTCATTAAGGAACATTAGTCCTACGCAGACATTTCCTTGTACTATACTGTTTTTTATGAAGTGTGATATTGCCATTTTGTTTTCATTTTGATTCAATGTAATAGGTTCTGTGATATTGAATATATGTGATACTGTATAGTCTTGTCTTCCATCAAGCTTAATAACTCGTCCACTCAGTGTATTTTCATTAGCATTTTTGCCGTTCGCCCAATATTCGTTAGAAGTTGTATAAGCGAAGTAGTTTTGAGCACTTAACAATGATTTTCTTGACAGTTCTGATACTCGCCAACCACTGTTGTACACATACATTTGATTTTCTATGTAACTTCCACTATTGGCAGTACAATACCAGTATGCTCCTTCAGTAGGATTGTCAGGTGGTGTATCTGACTCTTGATATGGATATTTAGCGTGTGCTAGCCAGAAATTATTATCATTAATCATTGCACTATTTCTAATTAAATTGTTTCCACCGGTTCTTTTAGTTGCAAATTCTAAACTTTGATTGGCTAGCTCCAATGTTGCAAGCTTTTCTTGTGTTTGTTCGTTTATTGCTTTGACTGACTCTTTGATTGAGTCTGCTGTTTGACTTATTTGTGAGTCTGTTTCACTTTTTGTGTAGTGATTTTCTTTTACGTTTCGTTTGGTTTCATATTTGTCGCTTAACCCATTATCTCTAACATATGTGATTTTCGCATTTGCTGTACTTGTTATATTATTAATACCTCTAAATAATGTAAAATGTCTTAATTTCTCCCACGCTTCTTTTTGGTCTTCTGTATAAGGTACTATTTCTTCTTCGGCTAGCTCGTATTCTACTCTGATAGGGTTGTTTGATAGCCAAGTTTTTAACTCTGCAACCGTGCTTGCTCTGCTAGTATTTATTCTTAATCTTATATAATTATCTATAATACTTTGAATGCCTTCTTCATCAGTATTCCAAACGGCTCGATTAATAAATTTATCACAAATTAATGTGCTCGCCTTTTTCATATCACTTATAGGTATACAGAAGTAAGAGGTATTTGTACCAGTTTGGTTTGCAAGCGTATACCAACCTGTTTCTGTTCCATCCAGCACAACTTGTTTCCTACTATGATGTATTCCATCATCTACCAAATAAGAGTTTTTGTATAGCTTTTGTCCTTCTGATAATGGGAAGTATTCTGTTTGTTGTTGGTGGGGTTCGTAGTCTGTTACGACCATGCCTTTTTCTATCATTATCTTCGTCGTAAAGTTGCTATATGTTCCAGCTTTAACAACTAGTCGCATTGGAACATTTTGTTCTTCTGTTAATGTGAAAGTTGCTTTGTTCCTTATAGCCGTTGCTATTGAACCATTCGCGCCTAAATATATATAACTATTGTTTGGTAAACTATTAGTCAAACTAATAGTATAAGTTCCCTCACTTAAATATCTTGAGCCTAAATTAACAGATGTATTTGAAGAATATGTGCCATTTATTGTTATTTCATTTCCTGCATATAGATTCTTTCCTACATCTTTTATTTCTAGAGAATTATATGGTACGTAACCTGTTGCTACTGTGCCTTCTTCTAACTGAAAGGCTGTTACAGAACCTTGAGGACAATCTATTCTTAAACGTACATATCCTGTTTCATTCCATTTTGCAAAGTTATTTATTTGTATTTCAGTATCATATCCTAAAAAGTTTTTGTCTTTATCATAATATACAATATATTTAGAACCTGATGTTCCAAGATAACTAAAAATGTATTGTTTTGTATTATCAACGTCAATATAATCTGTTCCATATCCGTTTACATTTGTTATAGTTGCTCCTGTTGATATACTTGGCATCTGTTTCCAATTTATTTCTTTAACTTTGTTCTTCCCCTCCAAATTCTCTATTTTGCTTAGATTATCTGGGCTAGGGCTTGCTCCCTGTTGGCTCTCGCCCTCTAGCATTATATCTATTAATGGTTCCGCAGATGCATCATCTATATATATGTTCTTTCCTTCTGCTGTACCTTCTATTTTTGTTATGTTCTCTACTGATTGCTCTACTGATGATACTTTACTGGTTATTCCATTTACGTCTTGCTCTACTTTGGTTATCTTTTGTGTGTTCTCTGTGGTTTCTTCGGTTAGTTGAGTTATTTTTCCATCTATCTGATTAATATTTGACTCCACTCTTCTGTTTATAGTTCTTTGTGATGGTGTTCTAGTAGTTGTTTCTTCTTTTGCTTTACATTGTATTTTGCTTTCAATATTTGCAATCCAACGTCCTGAAAATTGCATTGAACCTTGGTATATTACATTTTTACCATCTATAACAACGATATCTCCTGTATCTAGTGCTGGGTCTATTATACACTCACCTTCAAAACTATAAAATTCTAGTCCTTTTAATGCGTTATAAATATTATTGATTTGATCTTGATCAACTATGTACATATTGTCTTGGCTGATATAAACTGTATTGCCTGTTGTATCTCCTTTTTCAAATAGTTGTATTCCATCATCATACCTTACACGTGTTATTTTAAATTTTTCTCCCCATTTAAAAGTCTTAAATAACTTTAATGGAAGTGTAACTGAACTTTCTCCGATTGTTTTTATATATAGTTTTCCATCTCTACCTATTACTGCTATTCCACCAGCTTGTTCTGCTATATAACTTAAATAAGTTCTTGCTGATACTGTATTGTCGTACACTGCTATTTCCTTATTCATGTTTAAAAAAGAAGTAGAACCGAAGTTCTACTCCTGCTTTTCTACATAAGTCTTGTAGTACCTGTATTATTTTTGCTTTTCCATTATTGCTATTTATTAGTGTTTTTCCATTATAATTAAATTCAAATTTAATCATATTATCGCGTAATTTAAATGTTACTGTGTAATCGTCTTCTTTGCTTATATCATCCACATTAAATATTCCAACAGGTATTATTTCGCCTGTTATTCCACTCTTGATTTCTACTTTGTTTATAGTTGCAGGTATTACTGATTTATATAATTTTAATTCTATGCTTTGTGCTTCTATACAGCCCAATGTAAACTCATCACTTGAGAAAGCTTTTTTCGAGGGTTTACAGTCTAATATATATTTAGAATCTATCTCCGTGTCATTTATGTATACTTTTAATAAATGAGTTACATTGTATACTTTAGACTTATAGTTATTACTTGTACTATACATTAACTATTTGCCCCCTCTACCGCTGTTTTTTGTGCTTCTGTTAATTCTTTTTGCATTAAATTAAAAGAGCACTTCCATTTTGTTTTGGAAGTACTCTTTTCTTTTTCTGTACTTATCATTTCGACTTTTCTTTTTGATACCCTAAACTTTACATTTTCTAAAAAACCTCCATTTACTACTGGAACTTTAACATCCAATATAAATGGGTTTTTATATGTCTTTTGTATAAGTTGTTCTGCTTCTTCTTCTGTGTTAAAATCCCATGACATAGAAAGCTTTAACATTCCTACAGCTATGGGATTATCTATTAAAGAACCATCAACAATAGAAGAATAACTGTCTTTGTCTGTATCTTCTATGTCTGCACTATATGTTGACGGTGTTGGTAAATTTCCCGTATCTCCATGTTCTTTCCATAACATAATTTTATCCTCCTACTAATGCTTCTATGTCTTTCCCTGATTGTCTTTTCATATCTCTTAAATTGTCTAATAATATTTGTCCTAGTTTTGTACTTCCTACGTTTACTGTAAGATTTATAGGTCTATCGCTATTTTCGTTATTATAATTTGATAAAACATCTTCAAACGTTTCTCTCATTATATTTTGTGGGGTTGTTATTTCTGGGTTATTGCTTGCTCCTGCATATTCTCCGAAAATTGCTAGTGTTTTTTCATAAGCAACATTCCCCTTTGCTAATCTTGGTAATGATACTTCGCTCATATAGCCGATGTTAAATCCAAATTTTTTTCCGCCCATTCCTGGAACCCAATCTGGAATGTCGAAGCTTAAATTATTCATTACTGATATTACCTTATTTATTCCTTTTACAACGCCATTTGCCATACCCTCGATTCCACCTAAAATAGAGTTTATAATTCTTTTTATTGTGTTCCATATTCCATTAAATATATTGGTTACTGTAGTTTTTAACCCATTCCATACATTATTCCAGATATTTTTTATTCCATTAAGTACGTTTGAAATAGTATTTTTTATTCCATTTATGACATTTGATATTATACTAGTTATAGCATTCCATACTGTTGAAACTACATTTTTAATTCCATTCCAAATATTACTAAAGAATGTTGCTACTGCATTAAATACTGTTTTTACTATATTTAATATGCCGTTCCATAAGTTACTTAAGAACTCTTTAATTTCATTCCATACAGTCTTTACAGTATCACATATTTTTTGCCACAAGTTTTTGAAGAAATCTGCTATTGCATTCCATATTTCTATTGCTTTTTGTTTAATCCATTCCCATGTATCTTTTAGTGCCTTAATTATGGTATCCCAGTTCATTATAGCCACTACAATTAAAGCTATTACAGCAATAATTCCTACTATTATAGCTATAAGTGGTAATATTGCAATATTTAATGCTGTTGAAACTGCTGTTAATACTCCTGTCACTGTTGCCCAAATACCATATGCAGTACTTAATACTCCTATTGCAACAGCTATTCCTAATATAATTTCTGCTACAATTGGATTTTCTACTAACCATTTAAAAATATCTACTAATCCACTTAATATATCTAGTGCAACTGTTCCTATATTCTGTCCTATATTAGACAAAGCATCTATTAAGGGTTGCCAATCTATTTCAACTATCTTTTCCGATATAACTCTGAATTTATCTGAACAGTTTTTTAACCAATTTTGAAAACCTTCACTTTCCACTACATTTTTTATTGCTGTTAACAGATTATTAAATGCATTTGCTAAATTCTGCACTATAGCATCGCCATTGCCGATTATATTTCCATGCATTTGCAAACGCTTCTGCTATATTTCCTATTATTGCTAAAATGTTTTCCAATATCGAATATACTGTTCCATTAGTTATAATTTTCTCAAAACTTCCCCATACTGCTGATATTAAACCTGTTACTTGTCCTGCTGTTGTCTTTATTTGTTCTACTAAAGCAGGTCCATACTTATTCCATGAGTCAATAAGTGGTTTAAAGAAATCATATAATTTTTGTGATAGTGTCGACATTTGATTATCTATTCCTGATAAATCAAAACTTGGTGATACACCTCCGCTATTCCCACTATCAGAGCTATCATTAGATTGTACATTATTTATTTCATCATGTACTCCTGCTAATTGCTTTGTTTCATTTTTTGCTTTTTTCGCACTTCCAGCCATACTTGCATATGAACTCGCACTTGCTTTTGCAAATATATTTACTCTAAATAAAGCATAAACAACAGATTGGATAGCTTTCATTAATTGGTATACTAATCCTGTTACATACTGTATTACAGGTGCAAATGCACTTCCCATAGCATACTTCATATAATTTATATTTGCACTTAATTGTTTTGCTCCTGCATTTTGACTAGATAACCAACTTTGTGCACAACTACTCAACACTGAATATACACTTCTTAAAGAAAATAAAGCCATAGTATATTTCAAAATATGACCTAGACCATTTCTTATTCCTATTCCCATTCCTTTTATATTATTTGTAATATTTTGAGTTATTTTTGGTAATCCTTTAAAGCTGTCTTTTATATTAGATATACTAGGTTTTACTTGTTCTATTTTTTGTTTAAATGATCCAAAAAAGCTACCCAATTTATTTTGAGTAGTTGCTGTCTTATTTGTTTCTTGATTTAATTGTGTCATTTTATTTTTTGCTTCACTTAGTTGTTTATTATACATTTCTATTTCTGTATATAACTTTTGTGCTTGACTATTTAATGATGTAAAATCTTTATTTGATTTCAATGCATTATCAACTGTCATATCCATTGCTTTATCATTTGGATTTATTCCCTCTGGTGTTACGTTTTTTCTAGTATCATCTACTATTTTATCAATTTGTGGATTTATTACACTTAATTTAATTTGTCGTGCATTTATCTTTTCTTGTAAACTATCTATTTGCTTTTGTACTTGAGATATTTGTTTTTGTGCATCTTTATTATTTACTTTAATTGCTATTTCATTGTTTTCAGAACTCTTTTTTAAGTCCTGTATTTTCTTTTTCATAAAATTAACTGTTTGATGTAATTTGCTTGTCATTGCCTTTGTGTCTACTTTTGAAAAAGCTTCTTGAACTTGTTTCATTTTTTCTTTTATTACTGGTATCATTTTTTCAAATTCTTTCAATGCTTCTTCTACTTTTGCAGTTACTACAATTTCTATCTCTTCTACTGTCATTGTTATTCCTCCTTCCATATTTTCATTATAAAAAGCACCAGTTTAACTGATGCTCTATTTTAAGCTACTTCTTTTAAATCTTTAACATTCACTATCATGTTTCGTAAATTTTCTAGAATATCCTCCCAAAAATATTCTGGCAATTCTCTATATGTTGCAACCCCATATTGGTCATTTATCTTTCCATATACCCTAGGGAATATTTTAGATTTCATTTGATGATATTCAAGTCCATTTTCTTCACAAATTAATTTTACTTTTTCTTTTACTGCTTTTCTTAATAATCTTGCTTTATTTGAACTTAAATATATTTTCTTTTTAATTATTTCATCATGTTCTTGAAGTCTATTATCAACTTCTTGAAATTTTTGTTCTGTTTCTGTTTTAAAACCTGCAAAAGCATAATTCATAACTGTTTGACTTTCTGTAAGTCCCTTTATTAAATCTTTAATGTCTAACTCCTTTGTTTCTTTTCTTAACTCTTTATTTTCTTTTAATATTATATCATTCATTTATTATCTCTCCTTCTCCGAAAATTACATTTCCGACCATATTATTTTCATTTCTTAATGCTTGTTTCATTAAAATTGTCCAACTCTCAACTTCATTTATTTTGCTTTCCAATATTTTTCTATTTTGAGTAGGTATTTTTTGCAATTCTTCTTTTAAGTAAGTATATTTAGAAGCACTATCAAGAAAAGTTTTTATATTTATTAGTAAATTATCTAATTTTACATTACTATATACTTTGTCCTGATGTATCTCTTTATCTAATTTCATTCTGCTTATTGTATTTTCTGCCTTTTCTGCTCTTGCTCTTAATGTTTTTAATTCCTCTTCTAGTTCTTGTTTTTCTAAAATCAGATTTTCTGGTATTACTTCTTTTACAACTTCTTTTTCTATTATTTCTTTTTTTGGTATTTGAATATTTTCTATCTCATTTTGTAATGTTTTTATTTGTTTTTCTTTTTCTTTTATTTCTTCTTGAAGTTCATTAGAAAGTTCTTGTTCTTCTTCTAATTGTTTTTTTATTTCTTTCTTTTCTTTTACAACTCTTTCTAATTCCCTTGTTGTCATATCTTCAACTTTATTTTCTTTCATTACTTCTTGTCTGTCTTCTTCATCTAGTCCAGCAAGTGCAAGTAATTTTCTAGTTCCTAAATGCGACACTGGTGTCGTATTTGAAAAAACTGTTGCAACTTTTACAAATCTTTGTGCAGTTCTTTCCGTAAAATCAACTTTCTCTTTTAACCATTTTAAATATTCTCCGTGTTCTAATCTTTCTTTTACTTCTATAAGTCTTCTACCTATTTCTATAATATTTTGTGCTGTTTGGTCTTTTAGTATAAGAATTTCTGCTGTTGTTTTTTCTATATTGAACTCTGTTAGTTCTTGCATATTTTCTACCTTCCTCTCTACCTTCATAATAAGATATTATTGTAATTAGTATTGTTGGAATATAAAAACAGAATAGTGTTCCCCATATGTTAGTTACATACATTCAGAACACCCTCTTTCGTTAAGTTCCTTTATTAGATGTTCCCATGTTGTTTTGCCTTCTTCAACTAATTGGTAAGCATTTTTGCAAATATTATAAACTTTTGAATCAATTCTTTTGTTTATTTGACTTTCATATTCAATAACATACTTATCAAATTCACTTATTTCTAGTTTTTCATCTTTGCCTAGCCAAGTTCTCTTTCTTAAATCATTTTCTATCCATTTAACCAACTTTTCTAGTTTTTCGTTTTCTTTTGTTCCGACCCATAGTTCTGCTATAGGTTTAACAAAACTCATTCTCATTTCTGTTTCTTCACAATGAAACATTTCTTTTGTTTTATAAATAATTTTTAATTTTGCCATAATAAAAAGACTCCCTTCAATTCCAATTTTTAATTTGGTACTTGAACAAAGCCTTTATCTGTGATATAATATTCATAGATAAGAACTTTGTTCTTTCGTATGAGATAATGTTGTAGTTTGCCGACCGCACATTATCTCTCTTCTTTTTTTAATAACTCTTCTACTTTTAAATTAAATACATCTGCTAATTTTTGTAGCACTTCCAATTTTACTGTCTTATATTTTTCATTTTCAATGCTACTTATTACAAATCTTGTTTCATTTATCATTTTTGCTAGTTGATTTCTATCTAGATTTAGTCTTGCTCTTTCCATTCGTATTCTTGTAGCATCTACTTGAAATAGCATTTTTACAAACATATTATCACCTCCTTTTTCTTTCTTATTGTGACAATATTATCACTTTTAAAAAGTATTGTCAATATATTTTCACAAAAAAGTTGATTTTTTTCTCTTTAAGTGATAATATATTATTAAGGAGTGTGATTTCTATGTTTTCAGAAAAATTAAAAACATTAAGAAAACAACATGGTATTACTCAACAACAACTTGCTAAAGAACTTGGCATTGGTACTAGTACAATAGGAATGTATGAAAGTAATATCAGAAAACCAAGTTATAAAGTCTTAAAGAAAATTTCAAATTATTTCAACGTTTCTGTTGACTATCTTGTTAATGAACCTGGATATGAAAATACATTTAATTTAGATTTTTATATTGAACACATACAAGAATTATCACAAGAAGAACGAGAAAAAGTTATGGATTTTATAGAATTTTTAAAAGAAAAACATAATAAATAAAACACCTACCTAAGTAAGTGTTTTATTTTATTTTATTTTATCCAATAACTCTTTTTTCTTCATTTCAAATTCGTAATCTGTCAAAACTCCATCTTTATGTAATTGGGATAATCTTTCTATTTGAATACTAGCATTTTCTTCCGTTATATATTTATGTTCTACTTTTGTTATAGTTCCTGTTTCTATATACTTCTCATTATTTTGAGCTATAATAATTTTTAAAGCTGATATTATATTTTGTGCATTATTCATATATTCTTTATATTCTTTACTATTTTTTGAAATATTTCTTTTACCATATTTACAGTCAAAAACTATTCTTGGATTATTAAAATCATCAACTGTTATATTAACTGC
>OLOB01001960.1_pt1 | contig 12809 bp, 7 predicted proteins | sample 1671911 | NCBI WGS metagenome assembly OLOB01 (sample SAMEA3136625, study PRJEB25190) | human gut metagenome | biome: human gut; feature: human-associated habitat; material: faeces | place: Austria | collected 2013
CGTCGATAAGCAGGACGTCCTTACGGTCGCCCTTGATGACGCCGGACTGCACGGCTGCGCCGACGGCCACGACTTCATCCGGGTTCACGGACTGGTTGGCTTCCTTACCGCCGGTGAGCTCCTTGACGAGCTCCTTGACGGCCGGCATACGGGTGGAGCCACCGACGAGGACCACGTGGTCGATGTCGGAGACGCTGATGCCAGCGTCGCGCAGCACGTTGTTGAACGGGGTGCGGCAGCGGCCCAGCAGGTCGGAGGTCATTTCCTCGAAGTGGGCACGGGTCAGGGTCTCGTCCAGGTGCACTGGGGTGCCGTCAGGGGTCATGGCCAGGTACTGCATGGAGATGGAGGTGCTGGTGGAGCTGGACAGTTCCTTCTTGGCCTGCTCGGCGGCTTCCTTCAGACGCTGCAGGGCGATCTTGTCCTTGCTCAGGTCAACGCCGTACTTGTTCTTGACTTCGCCGACGAGCCAGTCGATGATCTTCTGGTCCCAATCGTCGCCGCCCAGGTGGTTGTCGCCGTTGGTGGCCTGCACCTGGATGGTGGAGAAGCCGTCGTCGTCCTTGCCGATTTCCAGCAGAGACACATCGAAGGTGCCGCCACCGAGGTCGAAGACCAGGATGGTTTCGTCTTCCTTGCCCTTTTCAAGGCCGTAGGCCAGTGCGGCTGCGGTCGGCTCGTTGATGATACGCAGGACGTTCAGGCCCGCGATGGTGCCGGCGTCCTTGGTGGCCTGACGCTGGGCGTCGTTGAAGTATGCCGGGCAGGTGATCACGGCGTCGGTGACCGGTTCGCCAAGGTAGGCTTCGGCGTCGCGCTTCAGCTTCATCAGGACCTGGGCGGAAATCTCCTGCGGGGTCCACTTCTTGCCGTCGATCTCAACGGTCCAGTCGGTGCCCATGTGGCGCTTGACGGAGCTGATGGTGCGGTCGACATTGGTGACGGCCTGGCGCTTGGCGACTTCGCCGACCAGGATTTCGCCGGACTTGCTGAATGCCACGACCGACGGTGTGGTGCGAGCGCCTTCGGCGTTCACGATAACGGTGGGCTGGCCACCTTCAAGAGTTGCGATGCAGGAATTGGTGGTACCCAGATCGATGCCAACTGCGCGTCCCATATTTGGTCTCCTTTGCAATAGGTTCGCTATACGTTCTTTTCGTTCTTCGCTCGAGTTTCGGATCGCCGTTTCCGGATTGCCGTCTCTCATGCTTTCCAAAACTTGAGCCTACACCACTCAACTTTGAATCGCAAGTTATTATTCCCAAAATCGCAAAAATTCTTGAGCACACCTCACTCAACTTTGCGCAAAACCCAAAACCGCCGGCGCTGGGGAGCATCTCAGCGTCGGCGGTTTTGGGGATTATCGGAGGTTATTCAGCCAATCAGCGGTCGTTCTTGGCGGCCTTCGCGGTCTTGATGAGCATCGCGACGGCAACCAGCATGGCGATCGCAATCGCCACGGCCAGTACCGCGGTACCGGTCTTGCCCAGCAGAGCGGCACCGAACGGACCGGCCTGCGCGCTGTCGGAAACCTTGCCGGAAGCGATCACGCCGTCCTTGTCAGCGCCCGCAGCGCCAACGCCTGGCTTGCCGTTGTTCTTGTCGGCGGAGTTGGCAGCTGGAGCCTGGAAGTCAACGGTCACGGCCTTGCCGGACTGGCGGCCGGTGACAGTGAGCGTATATTCGGAACCTTCGGTGACGCCGTCCAGCGCGATCGGAGTGGTCTGTGCGGTCTTGACGCGCACGCCGGAGAGCGGAGTGGAGGAATCGGACGCGACCACGGTCGTACCGTTTTTGTCCTTCAGCTCGTAGCTGAGCACAGCGTCGCCGTTGAAGCCGTCGACGTCCGCGGTGAACTTGCCGTCGGCAGCAGAGACCTTCACAGTGCCGTTGTCAGACAGTGCCTTCTGCGATTCGGTGGAAGTGGCCAGTCCCAGAGCGCCGGCGATCGTGTAGAAGTTGTCGGTCTGGTCGGTCAGGCCGATGACGCGCTGCGCGCCAGGACCGGAAGCCGCGATACGCAGCTGGGTGCCGGTGTGCTCCATGTCGCCGCCGTTGTAGCCGCCGTCGGTGTCGCGGGAATCTTCCTGCGCGGTGCCGTAGGAGACGACCATGTTGTTGCCGTCAGCGGTCTTCAGCACGGTGGACAGCGCGTAGGCCGGCTGGGCATTGAGGATCTGGGAGGTGTGCGCGTGGTCGGCGGTGACGATCACCAGCGTGTTCGAAAGATCCACGTTCTGCATGGCGTAGGCGATGGCCTGGTCGAAGTCGTCGGTCTCGCCGATCTGGCCGCAGGCGTTGCCGGCGTGGTCCTGCTTATCGATCGAGGCGCCCTCGACCTGCAGGAAGAAGCCGTTCTTCTGGCCGTTCGGGTTGGCGTTGAGCAGGTCCAGAGCCTTCTTGGTCATGTCCTTGAGCGAGGAGCCCTGGTTGCCGAGCCAGTCGGCGTTCGGGGTGCACACGGTCGGGTTGGCGTCCTTAGCTGGATCCTTGGCGGTGGCCTTGGACGGGTTGAACTTGGTCGGCATGTTGCCGTCGCTCATCAGGGCGAGCACTGGCTGGCCGTCCTTGTACTGCAGCGCGTTCATGGCAGCCGGATCGTTCTCGACGGTCTGGAAGCCCATTTCCTTGGCCTGCTCCCACACAGTCTTGCCCTTGTATTCACCGCCCTGCACGGTCTGACGGAAGTACTTGGAACCACCGCCGATGGTTACGTCGGCGCGGGTGTCGAGCAGCTGCTCGGAGATGGAGCCGATGCCGCCGTTTTCCTTAAGCTGGTTGATGAGGCACTGCTTGGAGGCATTGTTGGACGTGCCGTCGGTCTTGCCCTGTGGGCCGTAGCAGGCACGTTCGGACGAATGCGATTCCAGCACGGCCGGGGTAGCATCCTGGATTTCGGCGGTGGTCACATTGCCGGTGGCTTTGCCGGCCGCCTTGGCCAGCTCGAAGAGGTTCAGCTGCGGATTGCCGTAAATATCAACGTCAACGGCGTTGTTGTAGGTCTTGGTGCCGGTGGCCCAGGAGGAACCGGAGGCGGAGGAATCGGTTACGGGGGTAAGCTTGCCCGGGTTGGGGTTAGCTACCAGTTTGCCGTCGTCATCCTTGCCGACAGCGCTGTCCTTGCTGCCGTTGCCGACCGAGAAGGTGGTGTACTGGCCAGTACCAGCCTGCACGTCACCAAGCGCGCTCGGCTGGCCGACCGTGTCAAGTCCGTCGAAGTGGCCGTTGGCACCCTTCAGATAGTCACGGGCGACGGTGATTTCCGAATCGCCCATGCCGTCGCCGATGAACAGCACCACGTTCTTGGCTTTTTTGTTGCCGATAGCTGCGATGCGTTGCGCGCCGCCGTGCTGCGCCAGTTCCGCAACGGACTTGCCGTTGGGGCTGTACGTGGTGTCAGCTGCGAGCGCCGGCGCGGCAAGCGCACCGAGCGTTGCGACGGAGGCGAGGGCCGCGATTGCGCCCGTGAGAGCCTTGTGCTTGCTCATGTTTCTTCTTTCTTCCATGCAGTTTCGTCTGTGCCGTCCGGTTTCGTCGATTCGTTGCGATCGAGGCGGTTTCCCGATTCGGTTTCCCGATTTCGGAGTCCCGTTTTCGGCTATACCTTCCAGCTATGCGGAACCTTTCCGCAACTGCATTTGCTTGGATCTTTCGATTCCACTGCTCACGCTATGTGCCGCAAGCCAACGCACACCGCACTACAGAAGAACGACAGATGAACACTCATCGCCATATGATGACCGCAACATATCCACCGCATGAACAGGGGGAATACGGCCAATAAAATCGCCATATTCCGTCAAACAACACCCCCACCGCACCCCACAAGCCAAAATCCCCCACTGGCTGGATAAATCCAACCTCTCAGACCCCACTCACACGCCAAAAATCCCAGTGACTGGATAAAAACCACCTCTGACGCACCACTCACGCGACTAAATCATCCAGCCACTGGGAAAAATGCCCGCGCCACTCAGCCCCGCGCAACCCGCGCCGCGCGCGTGGCCTTTACGGCCACGAACACGGACCGCACCAGCAGTACGCACAGATAGCAGGCGAACATAATCGCCCCAACTCGTGGCGAAACCTCCCCCGCAATCCACGTGCCGAGCGGCGCGGTCACAGCCGCCGTCACACCAATAATCAGCGCGGTTTTCACATGCGCTAGCCTGCGCTTCAAGTTCGCCGCGCTGGTCGTGATCGAATTCGGAAACATTGCCAACAGCGAAGTGCCGCGCGCAACCAGGTCGGACGCGCCAAACAGCATCGACAGCGACGGCACCGCAAGCGCACCACCCCCAATGCCCAGCAGCCCCGCCAGCGTGCCGATGACCACACCCAGCAACGCCAAGCCAATGCCGGTCACCACCGTCATGACGATCTGGTGGTCGCGCGACGGAACGAAACTCACCTGATTGATCACCACAAACACGAGAAACGCTACGAAAATCCACCGCAGCACCAATTCCGGCAGCCGCGACAGCAGCCAACTGCCGATCTGCCCGCCGACAAACATGCCGCAAAACAGCAGCGCCGCGGCGAGCCAGTCGACGTGCCCGCCGGTCGCGTACGAAATGACGCCGGAAATGGAGGTCGGCACGATCGCCAGCGTGGACGTGGCGGCCGCGTTGCGTTGCGACAGGCCGAGCCAGACGAGCGCGGGCACGATCACCGTGCCGCCGCCGATGCCGAACGTGCCCGACAACACGCCCACCAGCAGCCCGACGACGACCAGCACGACAATGCTGCGCGCCGATCCGTCGAGCGCAGTTTCGCCCGTTTGCATTTTCTGCGCTTGCATTTTTTGCGATTCTGCTTGCGATTCGGTTATTTGCGATTCCGACAAGCCGGTTTCGTCCGCCCGCACTTCCGACCGCGCACCGTTCCGTTGCGTTTTCGAGCCTTCCACGCCTTCCGCGCTTTTCGAGCCTTGAACCGTATCTTCCGTATCGCCAGCCGCATCCATTTCGGTCACCCCGCGCCCAACTTCATTCCTCATATCGGTCTCCTTCACGGCCCGATACTACCCACCAATCGCATGCCGTCACCCGCCGAATTCCACAACCCGTCCGACGCCGCGCCCAGCACCCGCACGACAAGCCATCGCCCATACCCCCTTCTGCTCACGATCGCGACAAAATCGGCAGAATCGCAAGTCGTCAGCAAAAAGGGGTGTAAAAAGCGCCCAAAACCGCCAAAAACCGCCTGAATCATACCCCCATTTGCTCACGACCAAACAAAACCAGCCCAAAACACAAGACGTGAGCAAAAGGGGAGGCCCCCAACAGCAACTGCACACTAGCCGAGCACTGCAACCGACCACATCACATCGCCAATCGCAGCACGCAGCCATACGTGCGTCGCGACCCATACACCTCACCCACATTTTGTAACCCAAAATAACCCACCACGGTAACAAAAGCCGGAGGAACGAACCAAAAAACCAGTCAGAACCAGTACAAACCCACACGCCATCCGCATTTTGTAACCCAAACAGGCCCACCACAGTAACAAAAGCCGGAGGAACAAGCCAAAAGTCGGGGAAACGAGGCAGCCAAGGCCCCAGCAAAATCCAGCGGCACTACCGCGCGCCGGACGAGTGGCGCACCTCAGACACCTCAGCCAGCCGCACTACCTCCGCACGCCGGACGAGTGGCGCGCTCCAGCACCAGACGCACACGCACCGGCCACGCGACCGTGCCGCACAATCCAGGAGCGCCGCCACAGCCCGGCCAGCCACACGAGAGCGCACCCAACAATCAGCACCAGCAGCCCCACAACCACAGCCGTCATCTCCCCCGGCTCGTCATACTGCGTGGAATCAGGCACTTTCGGATTCGGAATTCGGTGCCCGCGCACGAGCAGCCTGTGTGAGTTGACACCGTACGGCGTGCACGTGATCAGCGTCGCGTAATCGGCTCCGGACTCAATATTCAGCTTGCTGATTTCGCTCGGCAGCACCACTGAGATCTGGTCCACTTGGTACGTGTAGGTTTCGTCGAGCACGTGGAATGCGAACGTGTCGCCTTTTTGCAGCTCGTCCAGGCCGGTCAGCAACCGGGCGGACGGCAGGCCGGTGTGTCCGGAGACCACCGCGTGCGTGGTCGCTCCGCCTACGGGCAGCGATGTGCCGGCCAAATGTCCGGCGGCGATCTGCAATACGCCGTCACTGGTGCCGTGATAGACGGGCAGTTTCACTTTGATGCGCGGAATGGTCACGTATCCCATGATGCCAGTGCCGGTCACGTCGAGCGTCTCGTTGTATTCGTGCTTCTGTTCGTCGGTCATGTGCCAGCGGTCGCTGGTGGCGGCGAGTTTGAGGTTGTAGGCGTGGGCGGCGTCGAGGAGTTTTTTCTTCTCCGCTTTACTCATGTCGTTGGTTTTGGCCACATAACCGGCCACCGCGTAGGACTGGTGCATTCGATTCCACCAGTCGGCCACGGACGGGTAGGCGATGAGGCCAAGTCCGCCGATAAGCACGATGACAAGGAAGCCGATAAGAATGTTCAGGCCGAGGTTGTCTTTTTTGCGTTTTTTGCGACGGTCGACGCGGCTCATCGTTTCCGATTGCTGCGTGTCGGTTTCCGGGGCTGTTGCGTCGGTTTCGGGGTTCGCGGCGCCTTCGGATGCGACGCTTTCGGCGTCGCTATCCGTTATCTGGCGTTCTTTCCGGCGTTTGCCGGTATGTTTCTCATTCGAACCGAACATCACTCGCTATCGTCCGGGGAGGTTTGTGTCGCAGCGTTTTTCGTGGTGTTCTTCTTGCGTACCACGACGGCGATTGCAATGCCCGCAGCGGCTAGTACGACTACGATCACGGCGATGATGGCAACGCTCGCACCGGTTTTCGCTGATCCGGTCTTAGCGGTGTTGGTTACCGTGTAATCGTTGTTTTCACGGTCGACGAGTGCGGTGTAGTTGCCCGGCACGTTCGCTTCGACCACGGTGTATTCGTGCTTGGTTTGCAAGCCCTTCCACGTGTATTTCCAGTCGTTGGCGTTGTTGAGCATGATGGAATCGTAGATCTTGCCGTCTTGCAGCAGGTTCATCGTCACGCTTTCGGGGCGCTTGGACTGATCCTTGTCTTTCCACACTTTGGTGACGCTGATGGTGGTGGTGGGCGGGACCGCGCAATCGGCTTTCGGTTCGATGCTGAGGGTGCGCTGGTCGTCGGCATCCTTGTGCACGTTCGGCAGGGCGACGAGCATGGCGGCGGTCTGGCAGGTGAGCACGTTGCCCTGGTAGGGGGCGACGACCGCGAGGTAGAGGCCGTCCTTCAGTTGGTTGAAGGTGGCAACACCGGCGCTATCGGTTTTGAGCGTGTTTTCCGCGGCAGGCTTGTTTACGGCGATGTACCCGGCCATGGTGTTGGCGAAGTCGCGTAGGGTTTGCTGGTCGTTGAGAATATCCCAATCCACCGGGTATGTGGTGTGGTTGGCGAAGTCGCCGGTGGGCGTGTAGCCGCCTTTGGCGGACCAGTCGGCCAGGCGGTACAGGTTGATGTCGGCGTTGTTGAGCGCGGCTTCCTGGTATTGGTAGGTGACGGTGAGGCTGCCTTCCGCGGCGGTGGCGGCGGTGGCGGCGGGCGCGCTCAAGCCGATGGTTGCGAGCATGAGTGCGAACATACAGCACAACGCCATGATGGTACGGTGCTTTGCCGTTCTGTTGTTCATCTCTGCCCTCTCGTTGTGGCTTGTCATTTCTTTCCCCTCGTCGGAAGTTCCCTAGTTTTCCTGGTCAGGGTCCTTAGGATGCGGACAGCTGGCAACCGTGTTCGGCGCGTTTGCTGGCCATTCGTAACATAAGGACAAGTTCAGGGCACACGGCTCAACATATGTTGTGTTGGGTGACGTGGTTGGGCACAACGTGCGCTGTGATGCCTTGATAGGCGGGTACAACGTGTGTTGTGTGTAGTTGGGTGCGGTTGGGCACTGACGGCCGGATCCGGTGCGTAGCCGGATCCGGGTCATGTGCGTATTAAGTTATTTTGGCTTTTGCCGTGGGGTGGAATCAAGCGGATGCCGCAATAGCAGGCCCAAATCTTCACCCATTGAACGACCACTATTGAAGCATCGCGCTTGACCCACATCTATTTTCTTGGCTGGCCGTGGCTACGCTCAGCGAGCGTTGCGACGACGGACAGCGAAGGCGATGCCGAAGGCAGCCACCAGGACGATGGCAGCGCCAGCAGCATACAGGATCGTGGTGCCCATGCCACCGGTGGACGGCAGCTGGGAGCCCTTCTTATCCACAATCACGTTATTAAGGTTAGAACCAGAATCCAGAGTCACCTGCGGCTGACCAGACTCGTCGATAAAGTGAGTGGCCTTAATCGTGATGGCCTTGACCTCAGCAGTGGTGTAACCCTTCGGGGTGGTGGTTTCCTTCAGGTAGTAGGTACCAGCATCAAGGCCCTTGATCGGGAAAGTACCGTCTGTAGCAGACTTCATCTCCTCTGCCTTCTCTCCAGCCATTACCGGACGGTAAGCATTCAGAGTGGCATCATTCACAAGCTGATACTCCTTAGTGCAGCCCTTATCCGTATAGAGTCTGAAGCCTGCGCCTGCAAGAGGTTCACCGTTCTCGCTGTCAATAACCTTCTTGTTGGTGATGCCAAAGGTAAAGACGTAGACGGTCTTGTCTTCGGTCTTACCAAGACCTTCAGCGTTCGGGTTGTTGGAATACTCGAGGTTGACGGAGTTCTTGTTATCGGTGGCGCCGTTGGCATCGTTGACCTTGGCGTTCTCATTGAGGTGAGCGTTGTAGATCACTTCGACGGTGAAGCCTTGGGCAATCTTGATGCCTTCGCACTTGGTGATGACATCATCGATGGTCAGGGACCAGGACTTCGTGCCATCTTCCGCAGCTGTGGGAGTAGTTGCAGTGTAACTAGTCTCAGGGAGAGTCCAAGACTTAGCGGCAGTGCCATCATTGCCGTTCACTTTGACGGACTTGATGGATTCGAAGGTGACGCCCTTGCTCATCGTATCGTTGAACTTGACCTTGTAGGTATTGTAATCAGCGAGATTGGGTTCTGCCGGAATGGTGGCGTTGAGCTTGAACTGGAAGGACTCGTTGATGTCGTGATCGGCGGTATTGCCCCAACCGTCAGCAATGGCTCCTTGTTCAGCGTCAGCAGGCTCATCCTGAACCTTCTTGTCGACGGTCGGCTGGGTGCTCTTCGGTGTAACCGTCACATCCTTGCCGATGATCTTCAAAATGAAGGAAGTATAGGCATCGTTCTTCCCAGTCAGAGTTCCGGCTTTATCCTGGATAAGGTAGTAACCGTCTTCCAAACCAGAGATGGTGTAGGAACCATTACCAGCCGAGCTAAAATCACCGGAATCAGTATGAGTGGTGGAGAGCACGCCGCTGAACGCCGTGGCATAAGCCTTAGCCTTCGCCGCGTTAGTAGCCAAGTCAGTAGAAACATCGGCAGCAGATTTGTCCTTAAGCAGGGTATCAGTTGACGCTTGGAGCTTGGCAGAGTCAACACCAGAACCCCATTCGACATTACCCAAGGAACCATCCGCACCAAGGTTGCCATTGAAAATCTGATATGCCTCGTACGTGTGTCCAGACTTGGCTGGGGTGATAGTAACAGTATGTGTAGTCTCTGCCGCCATGGCGGTGGAGGCGCCGGCGACTCCGGCGATGGCCATTGCTGCGGTGGCTGCCACAGCTACGAGGCCTTTGAGAACCTTGTTCATTCTTTTTCCTTTACTTTGTTGGTTATATCTTCCCTGATATTAAGTTTTCAGCCCTTTGGAGAGGGTGTTCATAGAACAGCTACGGGCCGCCCTCCCCTCTCACAGAGTCGATAATCATGATTGCCGCCTCCTGAGGCTCAAGGCCAGACCGGCCACGGCAATCGCCACTGCGAGCAAGCCCGCAGCGTACATCTTGTTCACTCCCTCGCCGCCCGTGCCAGGCAGGACGACACCAGGGGTGTTGGTAATGGATCCACCACCAACGGTGAACGCCGTATTCGCGTTGTATGCGCTGGTGCTATCCGTCTTGAAATCGCTGGACGTGTACCATTTGCCGGTCACATCGGAGCCTTCGACGGGGCCAATGCGGAACATGTGCGGGGTGCTGTCGAGGTTGAATCCGTCAGGAGCCCTGGTTTCGACGAGCTGATACTCGCCCCATGCCAAGCCCTTAATTTTGAACTGGCCGGCCTTGCCGTCGATATCCGCGTAGGCTTCGGTGGAAACGTCGCACTGCGTTGCGGAAGAATCCACACAATCCTTGATGGTTGCGAGTTCCTGGTTCTTTTCCTTGTACGATGCCTTGCCGTTCACCCAGGAGAAGCTCTTCGTCCAGATCAGCTTCCATTCGGAACCACCCAGCAGCTTGGTGCCATCAGTCTTATCGACCTTGTTCCACGTGACCATGCCGGTCTTGCGCTTGTTCGGCAGCTTGTTGCCGGTCTTGACGGGATCCCACGTAGCCTGACCGTTCTTGATGGTGATGGTGTATACTGCGCCGCTGACCTCATAGCCGTTCGGAGCCACAGTTTCCTGCAGCTGGTACGTACCATTAGCCAGATTGGACACCTTGAACTTGCCGGCCTTCGAATCCTCATCCGGCAACGTGCCGGCTGCCTTGGTAATCTTGACCACGATGTTTGCGATTTCGCTGTCGGAATCATCATCCGCAATAGTCCACGACTGATCCGGATTGCTCTTCTTAGTCAGTTCCCAAGTGGAACCCGCAAGCAACGCATTCGGGTCTTCTGCATCAACCTTCGACCATGCGATGGAGGTGCCGGCACTCACGTTAACAATGGCGCCTTTGTACAACTGCTTGGCGATGTCATCGGTAATCTCAGCACCAGCATCGGTGTACACCTTGTCGATGGTTGAAACAGTATTCGTACTGTTTTGAGTAACAATACGATAAATGTTCGTGTTCAGCGCATACTGGCTGCTGCTAGTGCCGCTTTCCCTCACATAATATGTAGCGTTCTTCTCCAAGCTGCCCAGGGTGACACTGCCGTTATCAGCATTATCCGCATCATTCCAGCCGCCATCGGCAACCGTGGCGATGGGGTTCGTACTGCTTACAGCGTTATCCTTCGTGCCGTATATGGTCCACGAAGTGCCTGTCAGCGCGGTGCCCGCAGCATCGACCTTATCCCACTTAATCGCGGCGCAGGAAGTGGTCATCTGGCCGTTCCACGGCAGGTTGTGGCGCTCCTGGTCCATGTTGAGCACGGAGGCGGTCTTGCCTTCCCAACCTGCACCAGTGCTCTCATATCCGATTGCGGTCGGATTGTACATCATGAAGTCCTGGCCGACGTACACACGGCCATTGGTGCTCACGTGTGATTCGAAGCTGCCGTTCGGCACGAGGATGCTGCCGAGCATAGCGGCCGCAGGATCATCCGTGGTGAGCTTGTTGTCGCTCGTACCTTCGTTCGCGACACCACCGCGAATGGTAACTTTTTCGGCGTCCTTAAAGTTCCACATAATCTTCTGGGCTGCGGATGAGTACAACTTACGCACATTATTAGCATCTGCCGCCCGGGAGAAGCCATCACCAATTTCGGTACCCCCCACCAGAAGCGCCAACCGGTATGGAAATCGATGTCGCTGCCGTCAACATTGATCACTACGGAAGCATTGTCAGGAATATCGACGAATTTGAAATCAACGCCACGGTAACCGGCAGAGGAAAGATCCGTACCGTTAATGTTGAAAACCTGCATGGCAGAGACACCGTCGCCCTTGAAGGTGATGAGCTTCTCATTGTTTATTACACTGTTGTTATCGACAATGGTGGTGGTGGTGTTGCTATAGACGAACCTGTAACTGACATTATTTCCATCGCCGTAGTTATACTTGTGTCTGTCGATAGAACCTTCTGACGCCACGCCAATTGCAACGGTACCTGTGGCCTGTATCTTGGACAACGGCTCAGAAAGTTTCTCCTGGATATAGGTTCCATAAGCCGAATAATCAGTGCCATTCACACTTTTCAGCGGATCTCGTGCGTTGAAGGTAACGTCGCCATTGTCATTGTTCCACTCACCCTGTGTGGCCACGATAGAAGAGCGATTCGTGTTGCTGCTCCACTTAGTCTTATCGCCGGCGATGGAAGCTTTGTATTCATAACCCCACGGGGATCCTTCATGCTGATCCCCGTTCCACTGCGCGTAGCTCTGTCCAACAAAGCCGCCTTTGCCGTATGCGCCGACGTTACCTTGCACTCCGCCTGAGGTGAGGGTACCGATACCGGAATCCGTGCCACCAATCGCGAGCACGGTCTTTCCATCACCGGGACGGAATTGCGAACCAAAACCGACGGTGCCCCAGCGGAAACCGGCGCTGGTGGACCCAGCTTTCCACGAATCCTTCAATGGCTTCATGACCAGTTTGCCGTTGACCACGGTAAGACCTTCGGCCTCTACCGCATACGAGCCAGCAACATTGTTCTCATCGTTGATGCTTGTGTTCTCATTCGTGTTCTTACCGACGTAAAGGTCACGACCTACGTAGGTTGCCACACCCGTATCCTCGCCAGCTATGTCAGAGACGTCACCCAGCGTATACGAGGTCGGAATGCACTTGGAGCCATCCTCCAAGTTGTTTTCGTCGGCCTTGGCATTGTAGGCGGGGATGGGGGGAGGTTATGGCTACGGTGGCCATCATGGCCACGGCCACCGCGGCGGCGGTCAGGGAGCGGGTACGCGAAAGCGCGCAACCGGATGCCGATCGCGTTCCTGCATAGTGTCGTGGTGCGTTGCCGGCACCATTACGCCATTGCCTCATCTTGTCCCCTATCCGCAAAGTGTTCACCCTTCT
>OLOB01001963.1_pt1 | contig 12806 bp, 9 predicted proteins | sample 1671911 | NCBI WGS metagenome assembly OLOB01 (sample SAMEA3136625, study PRJEB25190) | human gut metagenome | biome: human gut; feature: human-associated habitat; material: faeces | place: Austria | collected 2013
CTTTTCCTGAAGGCTCCCAGAAGTTTCCGTCAAAATAAACCTTCCATTCAGGGATGGTCGCTTCTACAGTTGGGTTCATATCCATATTATGTGTATTATCTTTGAGGCACTTTGCTCCCACAGAGGAAAGGTCAATTACGCTTTGCAAAAATTTCTGAAATATTCTGTTCATAATGTTCTCCATAATTCTGATTTTCTGAGTTACTTCAATTATGATTAATGATATCATAAAAATGTTTTGCTTTATATTTTTATTTGTTCTCTTCATTTTGTGTTCCGAAAGGAAATTTTCTACTCATACTATATATCGTAAAAAATTCCGGATGGTAACAAAAACTTTAAAATTCTTTTAAAGTCAAAAAAGAAGTCCACTATTCAGACAATGGATTTTTTACGTTGATGATTTGTCAAATATATATTACAGGAGAGATCAGCATATTATAAGGATTTATCGGCATGATGGACATGAAAATAGAAGAAAAGTAAAGATGGTAAGTGCACTCAAAAAATGATGCAGCAACAAGATATGGTGTTTCGTTTACTGTATTTTATTGACGAATTCAATATATTGTGTTACCATATAAATGGATTATTTTTTATGCATGGTTTGCCACGCAGCAAAGTTTTTTGTTCCGGATATGCTGTTCCGGGAGCAACATTTAGGCGAAGGCCTTTTATCAATAGGAAGACATCAAAAATCAAAAGAAGATTTTTGGTGTCTTTTTTTGTTGTCCAAAAACGAAATGTGAAGTGTGCAAAAAAACAGGAAGGGAGGAAATGTAAAATAATCCACAAAAGATGAACAGGAAAATCAAAAAAGGAGGCAGAATATGGGACAGGCTATATGCATTCGAAAAGATGAAAAACCATTGGGATATGACTGGGAATGTGGACATGAGGAATTATATGTCAGAGTGAATATGTACTACAACGGATCCCTGTATGTCGGATTATGGCAAAAGCAAAAGGAATGTGAGAAAAAGCTGGAATTATTCGGAGATCTTACAATTGGAGTTATGGGATTTCTAAGGCCAGGGCAGGCAATAATCTCGGATTGCGGAGCAAAAGCAAAGGTTGCGTTTATTGAAAAGTATAAACTCGGAAAAGTTATAGGTAAGAGGAAAATCAATTATGGCAGCTATTATGTCGTAGAGTTTAATCTTGCACGACTTGCACAGCTCGATCCAGAAGGTACGGAAAGATATCTGCTCGAAAATGGTCTTGATCAAAAAGAATTTAAAGCAGATTAGGGTAAAGAGGTACATTTGAAAACCAGGCAATAAAGGTGGTGCGGCATGAAAGACGACGAATATAAGGGATATTACTGTCTGCTGATTGCAATCTTGTGCAATTTGAATGCAGCGGAAGCCAGCACAATGTACGAATACGGACCAGATCATCCGCTTTGCCGGAAAATCCTGAAAAAGAAAGTTCGGAAACCGTCCATAAGAAAGCTCAAGGAAACAGAACAGGCAGCGGCTATGAAGGCTCTTCTTGATCAGGGGTACAGCCAGGATGCAGTATCGGAAGCATTTCAGTGTTTTCCATCTACGGTCAGGCGCAGAGTAAGAAAATTAACAGAAAGGAAGGAAACGAATGACAGATCAGAAATTGATTGCAGGAATATTTAATGATTTTTTGGGACTTTATACGGGTAAAATTCAGACCGGTATCCGTCCTTTGATTGAAAAATATAAAAACCATCCCATGCTGATGGGGCTCCTCTCCAATTTGGATGAAGCGGCAAAGATTCAGACACCGAAAGCCATGAAAGAAATCTATTCTTTCTATAAAGAATATCGTGGCAGGGATCTGGAAGATGCTGACTGGAAGGAACTGACGGAAAAAGCCCGTCAGATCAGTGCAGGATGGGAGGAAAATGAATGGGTTCGCCGTATTGTACTGGAAATGATCAGCCTTTTGGATTCTGATGATGCAGAGAGACGCAGAATTGCATTGGAAGTAGAAAAAGAAATGGAAGCGGCTGAACAGAAAATGAATGCGGCATAAAAAGCAGGCAGAGGCAGGAGATTTTTTCTTCTGCCTCATGTTTTTATCAGGAAAGAAGGGACCGATTATGTTAAATGAGATCATAAAAACTGCAGAAGAATTAAATACAGCAGCATTGTATTACCGCCAGAGCGGGAATATGGATGGTGTGCGGGAACTTGCCAAAGCACATGCAGTTTCCAAAAAACAGACAGAGGAATTTATTCAGGGCAGCCGCTACCGGCTGGTTGATATACCGATTGAGGAAAGAAAGTTTGCGAATGCGTCTGAAAAACTGCGTGCAGAAATGTTTGCCTTAAAGGATGCAGGCTTTGCAGACATCATAGGACAGTATCTCGTAAATCTTGCCAAAACGGATTCTGCTTTAGATGCACAGGTGTTAAAAAAACATAAGATGCTTCAGAGATGTTTGGATTACGTGACGCAAAAAGCCTACAACATTGCACTGGAGGGAGCGAAAAAAAAGGGAGAGAACGGCATTCGGGCCAATACAGGCCTGGCACTCTCCGGCGACCAGGTTTTTCCTTGGGTACTTGAATATTATGCGAAAGATGATGAAAAAGAAATAGCAGAAAAAGAGCAGGAAGAAAAGAAAAAGATTCAAAAGGAATGGGATTCGGTAAATAAGAGAACGAAAACAATACCGAAAAACCAGGGGACAAAGAAAGATTCCGAGGTGCATCCCAAAGAAGCAGCGGAGCAGGAAGAAAAGCATATCAGCAAGAAAAAATCAAAAGATTCCGGGCAGATGTCCTTGTTTGACATGATGCAGCCGAAAGAGAGTTAAAGGAGAAGGATATGATCGCATATAAAGGATTTCAAAAGGATTTGAAATGTCGGGGCTTTCAGTTTCAGGAGTATGGCATAAATGAAACGGAAAAAGCAAACTGTAGACAAAATGGATTTCATTGTGCAGAAAACCCACTGGATTGTCTCTGCTATTATCCGAATTGGAAAAATTCCGCGTATTACATAGTAGATGCATCAGGGGATTTGGATGAAGATGGAGAAGATTCAAAAATCTCCTGCACAAAGATGCGCCTGTTAAAGAAAATTGAATTGAGAAGCCTGTTATTACATGGAGCTGCTTACATGGCGAAATATCCAAACCGGAAATGGAACTCCCATGTTGCAAAAGAAAGCGGGACCAGCTGCAACGGATTTTGTATTGTACGTGGAAAAGCCCCCAAAGCCAAAGGACAAAAGGGCGATTTACTGTTACTTTTAAAGGAGCAGCCTGGCAACAGCCAGATACTGGAAATTGGGGTCATCTGTATCGATGGTCAGAAATATCCGGAGGAAGCATGGATTGATGTGACTGGAAAGCTGGTGGAGTTATGAGAAAAAAGATGTTGATGGAATTAAAACCATTAAAAGTGATGAACAGACATATCGCCGATGCAAAGAAAACGGAAATATCTTTGAGTACACTGGAGAAACAAAGGGGTGAACCTGGAAAATATCGGATGTATTGTCGGGCAGCAGTAGAAAAAGGAATTTTAAAAGTGTATCTGTTTGCCGTAACGGATATTGAGGAGAATATAAACTTTCCGAGGTACCGTCTGTTTATCAGCAGAAAAGAGAGACGGTTTATTACCTATGATGAAAAATTAAAAAAATGGAGAAAGGCACTTCTTGAAAGTATCTTATGGGATGTAAGAACTAATTTGGGCAACATCTATGTAAATGGCTGTGATACAAAGATCATCCAAAAATATTTAAAGACAATGCAGCCTGCAATCCGGGCACTGGAAGAGTTTCAGGCGAATATCCGTAAAGAACAAAGGATACGTCATGATAAAAAACTTACAGATTCATGGGACCAGGTGATGAAAACTGTATCTGGGCTGCCTAAGAACTGGATCGGATGGGTTTCAAAATATGGAATTACGGAACACTATATCTTTTACAAGTATCAGAAAAATGGTGCTACAGAAGGATACTGTACATATTGCAAAAAACATGTTCCTATCCGCTCACCCAAATATAACCAGAAAGGACAGTGCAATGTGTGTGGACAACCGATTACTTTTCGTTCTGTGGGAAAGTCTGGAAGATTTTGTACAAAGTGGTACAGAGTCTACCTTATCCAGAGACGCAAGACTTCTGGTTTTGTGCTCCGGATCTTTCATGCCAGAACGTGGTATAAAAAGGGCGGCTATACAGATTGCGAAACTACCTGCCATGAAGAGCAGAGAAGAATCTTCTCTGCAAATGGAAAGGAAATTTCCAATTTCGTTTATGATCTGTTCAAACAACGGGAAATGCGTTGGATTTCGTGTAGAAGTTCTTGGTATTATACTTGCTGTGACAGTCAATATAAAGGAATGGTTTATCCATATACCCTGTCGGATCTGTCCAGGCATGAATTAAAAGAAACAGGTCTGCGTGAGTACGCTCTTGGTCAGAAAAAGATAGATCCTGGAAAATATCTTTACCTGTGGAAGACATACCCGGTACTGGAACAGATTGTAAAAGCGGGGCTTTTCCAGTTAGTTGATGATGTACTGGACCACAGGGCAACAGATGCAATAAAAAGAAAAGGTAGAAAACCAACAGAATTCCTATCCGTGAATAAGAAAGAGTTTCGAAGGCTCCGAGATATGAATGGCGGGGTAAAAGAACTTAAATGGCTGCAACTTGAAAAGAGTACAGGAAAAACAATCGGGGATGAAGAAATATGCTGGATGGTAAAAGAAGGATTTGAACCAAACGACCTGAAGTTTGTTCTGGACCAGATGAGCATCTGCCAGATTCGACATTATCTTGTGAAACAATCAGAAAAATCCGGGGATGATATCAGCCATGTGCTGCAGGTGTGGAACGATTATCTTTCTATGGCAAAAAGACTGGGAATGGATATACATGATTCCATTATTTACCGTACCAGAGATCTTCAACTGCGCCATAAAGAGGCGGTTTTGAAGATAGAAGAAATGAAACGCGGAATCCGACGCAGGGAGCTGGAAGAAAAGTATGTCGGATTTCAGAAACATCTCATTGATTTGAAAGAAAAATATGAGTTCAGTGACGGTGAATATCAGGTTATTGCGCCAAAGAGTATCGATGACATCCTATATGAAGGTGATACGCTTCATCACTGTGTAAATAAGACGGATACTTATTTTGACCGGATCGTTTCAAAGGAAAGCTATATCCTGTTTTTGCGGGAAAAAGAGAATCCGAAAGTACCGTTTTATACACTGGAAGTTGAACCAGATGGAACCATCCGGCAAAAACGTGCGGAATTTAACCGTCAAAATAAGGACATTGATAAGGTGACTTCTTTTTTAACATTGTGGCAGAAGGAAATTCAGAAGCGATTAACCAAAAAAGATCGTAAGAGCACAGAAGAAAGCAGGAAGCTCAGGCAGCAGAACTATCAGGAGATACGTGATAAGCATGTAGTTGTCCATGGCGGAGCATTTGCTGGGGAACTTCTGGCTGATCTTTTAGAGAAAGACTTAATGGACCTACCAGTGGAATCGGCAGAAAACGAAGAAAGCCCTACTGAAATAGCGGCGTAAATAAAAGGATAAAGTGGATGCGGCAGGGAGTTCCCCTGCTGCATTTGAGCAGAAAAGAGAAAATGACATTATATACAGCAGAAAATGAAGGAGAGGACGGAAATGAATAAAAAAGAATTGCGTAACATGAAATTGCTGGAAGCTACGGATGAACTGATAAAACTTGCAAAAGAAGATGTGCCGGTAAGAGATGAAGGATACTATACGGAGCAGCTGATTTATCAGAGGGGGCTATATTTACGTGCAGAAGTAGAAAACAATATTTTAAAAGTAGCATTTTATCTGGCAGAATATCTTTCCATGGACTGTCGGAAACCTGTATATACATTATACGTTGATAAAAAGAACGATGTTTTTAAAGGGTATGATTACCAGACAAAGAAATGGTCAGAAAGTATGCTGGATAAGACCATTTTTTCAAAATGGTTATATCAGGAAAATTCTTATATGAAAGAGGCGGATACAGCGTTGATCCAAAAGTATCTTGAAAGTGAATATGACGATGCTTTTTATGCACTGTATGTATATCAATGTGACCAGAGACACCGGAGGCTGGGAATGAAATATGAAAAAATTCTGACAAACTGGGATCAGTGTATGGATAGACTCCCAGAAGTTCCGAAAGACTGGCTGAGGTGGCAGAAAAAAGTTGGAATTACCCAGAATTTTATCTTTTATCATTACAGCCGCAGGAAAGATCAGACAGGATATTGTAGTTGGTGTGAAAGCGAAGTTCCAATCAGCCATCCTCACCATAATGCAGTGGGGAATTGCCCAAAATGCAGACATCAGATTCAATATAAAGCATTAGGCCGGGCCAAAAATATCGAAACCCAAAAAGAGACTGCATACCTGCTTCAGACCTGTGGAAATAATGTGTTTGTTTTGAGAGAATTCCAGCTTCAGATGCTCATAGTAAGCAGCTCATATAAAAAACCAGTATATTCTTTCTTTGAGCGCCGGAGAATCCTGTATGATGAAAAATTAAATACGAAAGAATATTATTTCGGCCGTCATCATTGGACAAAAGAAAACCGATGGATCCAGGGTAAATTACAGGTTCCACTGTATCCAGGTTACGGTGGCTATATGACATATGAAAAATATAATATGGGAAATATTTATGGAAAATCACTGTATGGCATTAAAAACAGGACATTCCGTAGGACAGGATTCTACGAATATGCAAAAGTCAAAAGGTTTTTAGATCCGGTAAGTTTTTTTGAAATGGTTAAAGAAAGACCTTATCTGGAACGGCTCATTAAAGCAGGACTTTATCATCTGGCAGAGGACATTATGGATAATAAAGCACAGATCTATTGTGAAGATTCCGGAGACCTTGGAAAAGCACTGGGAATTGATAGATTCCGCTTAAAAAGGCTGCGTACAAACAATGGGGGAGAGATTTTTCTTCAATGGCTATTACTTGAAAAAGCCCAAAACAAATTGATCCGTGACGATGTGATTTCGTGGATGTGCCGGGAAAAGCTTAAACCAGCGGATCTTATGTTCATTATGGATCGTATGGCCCCTTTACAGATCAAAAATTATCTGGAAAAGCAGGCAGCAGAAAGTGGGGAATCCGTGAAAGACCTGATCAAAACATGGAAGGATTATCTCAATATGGCAATTCGGGTCGGAGTGAATGTGCAGGATTCTGTTATCTACCGTGCACGAAAGCTCATGCAGAGACATAATGAAATGATAAAAGAGATAGAAGCAAAAGATTTGATTTTAAGAGCCGGAGAGCTGGAAAAGAAGTATCCGGGTCTGAATCGTATATGCAGGGATTTGAAAAAATATGAATATGCGGACAAAGAGTATCAGATCGTTGTGCCGGAAAAAGTGGATGACATTTTGTATGAAGCAAAACTGATGCATCACTGCGTAAATAATACAGAAACCTATTATGAACGAATGAGCCAGCAGGAATCCTATATCCTGTTTTTGAGAAAGGCAGAACAACCAACGGAGGCGTACTATACGCTTGAAGTGGAACCGGATGGAACCATAAGGCAGACACGTACTTTTTATAACCAGCAGAATGAAGATATTGAGCTTGCAAGGGATTTTCTTATAAAATGGCAGAAACAATTAAAAAAGAAACTGGCAAAAGAAGATTATAAACTGGCTGTAAAAAGTCAGAGTCTTAGGAAAAAAGAGATTGACGAGCTCCGCAACAAAGGCGTTCGTGTAAACGGTATTGGGTATTGCAACAAATTGCTTGCTGAAATTCTGGAGGAAGATTTAATGGAGGCTGGGAATCGAGAACTGGAAGAACAGGCCGCATAATAGCAGATTGATATATCACAAAAGTAACTTTAACAGTAAAATGAAATTCCTGTGAAAATTTGGGGATATTTACAGAAACAGCTCTGAAATTCTCTTTTATTTAAGTATAAGGGATTTTATGGAATTCCTTAAATATACTCGAAACGGAGGATGAGCTTTGGAGGAAAAATTAAAGTTGCTTTGGCTGATATTGATCTTTGTTGATTTTGGGCTTATGTTTGTTTCATTTCCAATCTTGATTTATGTGATTTTTTGTATGACATGAATACAAAAAGCCTTCTGTAAGTGCCCTTTTCCGGTGAAAAGGCCGGAGGGGCATTTGCATGTATGCAACAGTTTATGCATGTATTCGCAGGAATACGAGTAAAATACTACCCAGCTGCTACTGTTTAAAGCCTGTAGTGAAATTGACATTAAATATCTGGAATGATACGATAAAATTGAACATTTTGCAAGGCAGATTGCATAAAATTTTATTCTGATACGAGGTCAGAATTTTATACTTTATACCGCGTCTGCGGATCAACCGATAAAGACACAAAAAGAGTAAAATGGACTCTTGGAGTGTCTTTTTTTGTTTGGCAAAATGTTTTGACATGTATCAGATCCAATCACGATAAAAGGAGGAAAGAAGTTTTTATGCCACGTAAAATCAGATCAAATTACATGGAGAAATTCAAATTTGTGTACAATGGCAGAACTTTTGAAAGTAAGCATAAATGCTGTAATTTTTATGGAATATGTTACCGTAGTGTAATGGCGTATCAGAATCAATATAAATGTAGAACTGAAGAAGCGATTACACATTTTATTGAATTGAAAAAAAGTAAAGAGATCATATTCCGAAATCGAAAATGGGCCAGCATTAAGACCTGCTGCGAATTTTATGATTTAAACGAAGATTCTGTCAAGACCGATATGTGGAATCGAAAATGCACACCACAGGAAGCGATTGAACGGGCAATAGAATGGAAAAAAGCACATGAAATCACATATCATGGTGTGAAATACCCATCACTGCCTCAATGTTGTGAAGACCTGGGAATAAATCCTATATCCGTACGTTTGTATATGGAAAAAAATGGGGTTTCTTCTACACGTGCGATTACACATTATATCAAATCTAAAGAGAAAAGAGCCTTTGAATTCCGTGGAAAAGAATACAAAAATTTTACGGAATGTTGTCTTGCGTATGGATTAAAGCCAAAGTCAGTAAGTTCAGCAGTATTTAAAGCGAAACGTCCTCACGCGGATGTTATGGAAGAAATTATCTCTCATATGGAAGGTTGTATGCCAAAAGAAGTAACGAAAAAAGAAGAAATTCCTGAAAATCAGGTGATGTCTAAAGAAAGGCATCGTGCGAAAGAGGATTTTTTTTATGAGGGAAATAAATATATCTCACTTGGACAATGTTGTGAATTCTATGGAATTAATGAATCTAGTGTACGCAGTAGAGCTTGGCGAAAAAAGTGTACATGGGAAGAAGCTGTGAAATATTATATTCAAAAAAAGGAAACAGAAACACCGAAAATGCAATTCTTTTATAAAGGGAAAAAGTATAAAAGTGTTTCAGCATGTTGTGCTGAATACGGCGTTAATGCTTCCAGTGTGCGTAACCGTGCCAAAACAACAGAATGCAGCATTGAAGAATCTTTGGATCATTTCATAAAGAAAGCCAGAATGGAAATACAGCCGTCGGTATTTATTTTTAGAGACAAAACCTATAGGTCTTTGGAAGAATGCTGTCTGGAATATGGAGTCAACGCTGACAGTGTATCTTCAAGAAAATATAGATTGAATTGTACTATGGAAGAATCATTGGAGCATTTTATTGAAAATAAAGATATGATTGCCGAAAGAATACAAAAATTCACATTTAAAGGAATAGAATATCGAAGTCTCCGGGCATGTTGTCAAAAATATGGTATTGATGATATATGTGTGAGACAAAGAGCACGAGATAAGAATTGTTCTCTTGAAGAATCGTTTACACATTTTATGACGAGAAAAAGGAAAAAAATGTTAAGTAACCCGGAATTTGAATATCATGGAACTGTTTATCCATCGCTTAAAGTATGCTGTGAGGAATTAGGAATAAATAAAAGCAGTGTAATAAGTCGAAGCCATAGGGCAGGATGCAGTTTACAGGAAGCAGTGGAGTATTATGTCAGCCAACAGGAACGTAGAACATTGGATTAATCTATAAGGCCAGCAGGCAGCCTTTTTTAGAATTTATATAATAGAGAGGAGGAACGGTCAATATCATCTGCCTGCAGATATTGACCGGTTATATATGTTGCGAAAAAAAACACAGCCGGAAGCAAACAACGATAAAATTCTTATATCCGTTAAAGAAGCCTGTGAGCTTACAGGACTTTCTGAGAAAACAATGAGATCATTGATGAATGAAAACTGTTTCATGGTACGGATTGGGCGCAGAACACTGATTGATAAGAAAAAATTTCAAAAATGGATAGATCGGCAGTCTTGAAAGCTTTTTTTTGTTGTGCTAAAATATATATCCAGTGCCATGCATTATCATCAGAAAGGATGGTGGTGTTATGGGCAAAAACTTAAAGGGTAAAGAATTAGGAAAAGGATTATATCAAAGAAAAGATGGACGATATGAGGCCAGAATTTTCGTTCGCGGTACAGGAAAAACGTTTTCAATTTATGGTACAAATTTACAACATCTAAAAAAAGAAAGAAATGCCTACCTTGCTAATGTTTCCCCCGGAATTGCAGGATATGATCCTAGAATTTCTGTTTCAAAGTGGTATGAAAAATGGATGCTTATTTATGTGGTGCATTCTGTTAAAGCAACCACTTTAAGTAACTATGTAAATGGTTTTGAGCGAGTAAGAGAATATATTGGTTACATGAGGTTAATAGAGGTCCGTCCAACACATATTCTTGACATGATAAAGGGACTCGAAGAAGAAGGATATGCACGTACAACGGTAATACAATCATTAAGTGTAGTCCGTCAGCTTTTCAAAAAGGCATATAGTGGAAAAATGATACCCATAGATCCCGTAGCCGATATTAAACTGCCTAAAGAAGAACCGGGTGAAATACCTGATGAGAAGATAATGCAGGAACAAGAAGATGAAAAATGTCTTAGTATATATGACACTCATCGTTTCCTTGAGAGCTGCAAGAATACCCGGTATTATGAACTCTTTTTTATTCTTCTTCATACAGGATTACGTATAGGGGAAGCACTTGCCCTAGAATGGTGTGATCTTGACTTTAAGCATGAAAAGCTTCGTGTATATAAAACCTTAAACAGAGTTACAAAATATTATGATTCGAAAGGAAATGAACTTCCTGAAAGGTATTCTACTATTCAGATTACAACACCAAAGAAAAGTGCCAGCAATAGAAAGGTTCCATTAACGGATGCAGTGATTGCTGCTTTTATGAGCTGGAAGGAAAAACAGGATCGTGATAAAGAAAAACTGGGGAAAAACTGGGGAAAACCAAATATACTTTTAAAAAAATATCCCGGTCTGATTTTTACAACATCTTCAGGAAGAAGTTATCTTCCATCATCAGCTCAAACAGAATGCAGGCGGATTGTTGGGATTGTTAATAAACATGAAATTGCTCTGGCAGAAAAAGAGAACAGAGACCCGAATTTAATGGATGTTCATCCTCATATTTTCCGTCATACTTTTGTAACAAGATGCATTCAATCGGGAATGGATGCCGCTACAGTAAAGAAAATAGCTGGACACTCTGATGAAAAAATGACTAATTATTATACACACATTGAAGAAGAACATATAGATGACGAATACGAACTGTATATTCAAAAATACGGAACAGAAACCTGATTTTGCAAATGGAGATAAAATTTTAAAGAGAGGTTTAAATACTTGAGTATAGACAAAAACACTAACGAGGGAAAAAACTATCGTAATAATGTGGTCAAATCAACATTTGGGACTTCTAAAAGCCGCATAAACACTGGGTTTCCGGAGGATATTAGTGTATTATCACCGATGATGAGGGAATATTGTAAAACAAAAGAAAATTACAAGGACTGCATCCTGTTCTATCGACTTGGCGACTTTTATGAGATGTTTTTTGATGATGCAATCCTTGTATCCAAAGAACTGGAACTGACGCTTACTGGTAAGGACTGCGGATTGGAAGAACGTGCTCCGATGTGCGGAATTCCATTTCATGCAGCCGAGACATATATCAAACGACTGATCGAGAAAGGCCACAAAGTGGCAATCTGTGAGCAGGTGGAAGACCCTAAGAAAGCAAAAGGTCTTGTTAAGAGAGAAGTTATCCGTGTAGTTACACCGGGAACAACTCTGGATGCCACATCTTTGGATGAATCCAGAAACAATTATCTGATGTCGATTGTTTCTCTGGAGGATCATTTTGGATGTGCCATTGCAGATATCACCACAGGTGACTGTTTTCTTACAGAAGTAGATAAACCTCAGAAACTTCTGGATGAGATCAATAAATTTGTCCCTGCGGAAATTATCTGTAATGACGCTTTTTTTATGAGCGGAGTTGATACAGAAGATTTGAAGGACCGTCTGCGGATATGCATTTTTCCATTAGATAACTGGTATTTTGATGACAGTCTCTGCCAGCGCACTTTGAAGGAACATTTTCATGTAAATACATTGGAAGGTCTTGGACTTCAGGACTATGACAGTGGAGTGATCGCAGCAGGAGCACTTTTTCAATATTTGAATGAAACTCAGAAAACAGCTTTGTCTCATATGGCAACGATTCATCCCTACACAGCAGATAAATTTATGTTGATTGACAGTTCCAGTCGTCGTAATCTGGAACTGGTCGAAACACTCCGTGAAAAACAGAAACGAGGTTCTCTTCTCTGGGTATTGGATAAGACAAAGACAGCAATGGGTGCACGTACACTTCGAGGTTATGTGGAACAGCCCCTGATTGCTGCAAAAGAGATCAATTGCAGACTGGAAGCTGTAG
>OLOB01001966.1_pt1 | contig 12800 bp, 14 predicted proteins | sample 1671911 | NCBI WGS metagenome assembly OLOB01 (sample SAMEA3136625, study PRJEB25190) | human gut metagenome | biome: human gut; feature: human-associated habitat; material: faeces | place: Austria | collected 2013
GCATCGCCCTTTGGAAACCTTCGGGCACAAATACTTAGTTGTACTCTTGAAATATCGGTTTTGTTAGCTTGACAGCCTCGTGAATGTGTCTTAGAACTCGGAGATGATCTCCGTCCAGACCTGATCGTAGAGCTTCGTGTCGTCGCCCAGATACTTGAACACCTCGCAGTGATCCAGCGCTTCCTGCGACGGGTTATTGACCGGGGAGGCGTTGTATTCGTCCGCGCCGATGATGTCAATCGCGGCGGTGTTCGGAATCGCATAGCCGACGTATTCGTAGTTCATCGCGGCGATATCCCCGCGGCAGAGGAAGTCGATGAACTTTTCCGCGCCGGAGACGTTGCGCGCGTTCGCCGGGATGCAGATGGAATCATAGAAGATGTTGCTGCCCTCTTCCGGCACGACGTAATCCAGCTCGTCGTTCTCGCTCATGCAGAAGGTCGCGTCGCCGCTCCAAACCATCGCGACAGCTGCCTCGCCCGCGATCATCTTGTCCTTGACCTCGTCCACGACGTAGGCCAGCACCATCGGCTTCTGCTCGATGAGCAGGTTCTTCGCGTCCTCCAGATCGGCCGGGTCGGTGGAATTGAGGTCGTGCCCCGTCATCACCAGCGCAATCGCCAGCGTGTCGCGCGGGGAGTTGAGCATCAGCATATCCATCGTGTAGGTCGGATCCATCAGCGTATTCCAGCTGGTCGGCGCTTCATCCACCATCTCCGTGTTGTAGAGAATGCCCATCGTGCCCCAGGTGTACGGCACGGCGTATTCGCTCTGCGGGTCGTAGCCCTCGTTCATGAAGCGCGGGTCGATGTTGGCGACGTTGGGAATGTTTTCCCAGTTGATCTTCTGGAGCAGGTTCTCCTGAATCATGCGCTCGATCATGTAGTCGCTGGGGATAATCACGTCGTAGCTCGAACCGCCCATCGCGATTTTGGCGTACATGTCCTCGTTCGTTTCAAACGTCTCATAGATGACCTTGATGCCGGTCTCCTGCTCGAACAGGTCGAGCACTTCCGGCTCGATGTAGTCGCCCCAGTTGTAGACGCTGATGGTTTCCTGCGCCGCCAGCGCAAAGAGCGGGCAGAGCGTCAGCGCGGCGGCAAGCAGCAGCATGGTGAGTTTCTTCATGTTTGATTTCTCCTTTTCGTTTTTTAGCTTGCTCAGATTGAGCTGTAAACGCGAAGCGATATGCGGGAAATCCAAGAACCTCGGGCTCCTGGCAGGGGGCTTAGGGGGCAGCGTCCCCTGTCGTCCCTTAGTACGGTATCTTCACTCCGTCGAGCTTCTTCCGGCCGCGGCCGTCCTTGCGGAAGTCGCGCAGATTCAGCCCGATGAGCAGAACAAACACACAGGCAAAGATGATCGTGGACAGCGCGTTGATCTTCGGCGAAATGCCGCGCTTGGCCATCGTGTAGATGGTGATGGACAGGTTGCTCACGCCCGAGCCCGTGGTGAAGAAGCTCACCACGAAGTCGTCGATGGACATGGTCAGCGCCATCACAAAGCCGGAAAACACGCCCGGCATGATGTCCGGCAGAATCACCTTGAAGAAGCCCTGCATCGGCGTCGCGCCCAGATCCTGCGCCGCCTCGGCCAGATTCGGGTCGATTTGGCGCAGCTTGGGCATCACGCTCAGCACCACGTAGGGCACGCAGAACGCGATATGCGACAGCAGCAGGGTCAGATAGCCGAGCTGAATGTTGGCCATCGCGTAGAGCAGCATCAGCGAAACGCCGGTGACGACCTCGGAGTTGAGCATCGGCAGATTGACGATGCTCAGCAGCGTCTTGCGCGGGAGGCGCTTCATCTGGTAGAGCGCAATCGCGCCGACCGTACCGAGGAGGGTCGAAAAGACGGCCGCCAGCAGGCCGACGGAGAGCGTCGTGCTCAGCGCGGACATGATCGCCGCGTCGGAAAACAGCTCCTTATACCACCTGAGCGTAAAGCCGCCCCAGTTCGCGCGGGATTTGCTGTCATTGAAGGAATAGAGAATCAGCAGAACGATCGGCGCATACAGAAACGCCATAATCAACGCGATATACGCTTTTCTGAGCTTTTTCATCAGAGGATGCGCACCTCCTTCCGCGGCTCTTCTTCCTTGTCAATGCGCTGAAGGCCGCCCATGAACGCCAGAACAACCACCATCACCAGAAGCGAGAGCGTCGAGCCGAAGTGCCAGTCGCTCGATTTGCCAAACTGGTTCTGGATGATGTCGCCGATGAGCGGCACCTTGCCGCCGCCCATGAGCTGGCTGATGACGAACGTCGTGACCGCCGGAACGAACACCATCGTGATTCCCTCCAGCACGCCGGGCAGGGAATACGGCAGCGTCACGCGCAGGAAGCTCTGCACCGGGCTTGCGCCGAGGTCGGCGGCGGCCTCCAGCAGGCTGTGATCCGTCTTTTCGATGACGGTGTAGATCGGCATAATCATAAAGGAGAGGTAGTTGTAGACCATGCCGAGTACGACCGCCTTCTCGTTATAGAGGAAGATGATCTTCTTGCCCACGCCCATGCTCGTCAGCCAGCGGTCAAACGCCGGAATTGCATCGCGCAGCGACGCGATCCAGCTGTTGAGAATACCCGAATTTTCCAAAATGGACATCCAGGAATAGGTGCGCAGCAGGAAATTCATCCACATCGGCAAAATAATGAGCATCAGCCACAGGCCGGGGCGCTTAAAATCCCTGCTGCTGAGGATCAGCGCGACGGGATAGCCCAGCAGCAGGCAGATGATCGTGGTGAACAGCGCGATCTTGAGCGAACGCAGCAGCAGCTTGAGGTAAGTCGGCTCGAGCATGCGCCTGAAATTGGCGAGGGAAACAACCGTCTGCTTCTGCGGGCGTTCGGCCGTCACCGTGCCATCCTCCAGCTGAAAGAGCGTCTGGCCGTTGTCGCCCGCGACCTCGACATACGCCGGGGTTTCCTCCACGGTCACGCCGTACCAGACCACCATCGCCAGCGGAACGGCGATAAAGAGAACCGCCCAGAGCACAAACGGCACGGCAAGCGCCTTATTTTTCTTCATGGCCGCTCACCTCACACGCGCGCGGCATGCCGCTTGAGAATGTCCGGCGAATAATCGCTCTTGCGCATGACCTGAATATCCTCCGGCGCGACGGCGAGCTTCACCTGCGTGCCGACCGGACGGGCGTGGGTGGAATGCACCAGCAGCACGCTGTCGCCCACGCGCACCTTCATCTCGTAATGCACGCCCTTGAACAGCAGGGATTCCACAACGCCCTGCGGCACACCCTGCACCGGATCGTCGGCGGGCTTGAGCTTCACGTCCTCCGGGCGCAGCACAACGTCCACGTCCGCATTTTCACCGAAGCCCGTATCCACACACGGGAAATCGCATCCGAGGAAGCGCACCAGCTTATCGCGCACCATTGTGCCGGCCATGATGTCACTGTCGCCGATGAAATCCGCGACGAAGGCGGATTGCGGCTCGTTGTAGATATCCTCCGGCGTGCCGAGCTGCAGGATGTGCCCCGCGCTCATCACGGCCACGCGGTCGCTCATGGTCAGCGCTTCCTCCTGATCGTGGGTGACGAAAATGAAGGTGATGCCGCTCTCGCGCTGGATGCGCTTGAGCTCCAGCTGCATCTCGCGGCGGAGCTTGAGATCCAGCGCGCCCAGCGGCTCATCCAGCAGCAGCACATCCGGCTTGTTAATCAGCGCGCGCGCAATCGCCACGCGCTGCTGCTGGCCGCCGGAAAGGCTGGAAATGCGGCGCTTTTCAAAGCCCGCCAGACCGACCAGCGCCAGCATGCGGCTGACCTCCTCGGCGGTCTTTTTCTTATCCTCCTTGCGCAGATCCGGACCGAAGGCGACGTTCTGCGCGACGTTCAGATGCGGGAAGAGCGCGTAGCGCTGGAACACGGTGTTAATCGCGCGCTTATACGGCGGCAGGCCGATGATGTTCTGCCCTTTATAGAGGATTTCGCCGCCGGTCGGCTTTTCAAAGCCGCCGATGCAGCGCAGCAGCGTCGTCTTGCCGCAGCCGGACGGGCCGAGCAGCGTCACAAACTCATTTTCGCCGATGTCGATGCTCACGCCGCCCAGCGCGGTGAAGCCGTCTTCAAAGACCACGCGAAGATCCCGAATGGAAAGAATCGTCTGATTATCCATGATATCCTCCTCAAAAATTCGGCGGGGTGCAGACCCAAATCACCGTTGCCGGGGTCTTGCCCGTGTTTTTCAAATGATGCTGCTGGGATGGCTTAAAGGAAAAGCTGTCGCCCTTGCGCACCCGGTAGCTCTTGCCGCCCAATTCCAGCGTCACCGCGCCGGAGAGCACGTAGCCAAATTCCTCGCCCATGTGCGGCAGATCGGTTTCGGTCTCTGCGCCGGGCTGAATCGTCACCAGAATCGGCTCGATATCCTTCTTCTGCGCGTTGGGAATCAGCCAGTGGATGGTCACGCCGTCGTCTTCCTTGACGAACACATCCTCCTTGCGGCAGACGGGATCATCCCCCTGCTCGTCGGAGAAGAACTCGTGAAACGAGCTGCCCAGCGTGGTCAAAATATCCTCCAGCGTGGAGAGCGACGGCGAGGTCTGGTTGCTTTCCAGTTGAGAGATAAAGCCCTTGGACAGCTCGCAGCGATCGGCCAGCTCCTTTTGCGTCAGGTTGTTTTTCTGGCGGAGGCTTCGCAGCTTGCCGCCGATGTTGATGCCCACAAAAACGCCCCCAGTTTAGTCATGCGTGACTTTCAGGTTAATATCGCGATGCAGATTAAAACATATTTCGTTCCCTGTGTCAAGCGTTTTGAAAAAACTTTCCGCCCGATTCTTCGTTTTGTTCGGTTTTTTGTGATTTTCCCCGCGCGGTTTTCGCTGTTTTTTCAGTTATTCCTTGATTTTTGTGTTCCTGTTAAGTGAATCTGAAATCTTGCTTTTCCTAAACTTTACGCGCCGCTTTTCCCCGCCGGATATTGACAGACGGGCGCGTTTCTTTTATGCTATTCGTAGACATAAAAACAAAGAAATACACAGTTTAACTCCTTCCGTCACGCCTGCGGCGTGCCACCTCTCTCGAGGAGGGAGGCTTTATGCTTACGCAGTCGCAGCTTATACCAAAGGGCGCCCGCCTTGATGGCGCTGACCGAGGGAGTTATCTCATTCCAAGGAGGCGGCTTTTCATGCGTTCTCTTTCCATTCTGCTCTGCGGCTACGGCTGGTTTGCCGGTATTCCGGAGGGCGAAACCAACAACGCCGAGCTGATTGCCCGCGCACTGGACGGCGAAACGCTCGTCTGCGGCGATGTGAGGGCGACGGTGCGCGGCATGACCATGCCCGTGCTCTGGCGCGGCGCGTTCGAGCCGGTTCAGGCGGCCATCGACGCGCAGAAGCCCGACCTCGTGCTGGCGCTCGGCACAGATGCGCGCGCCAGCGCGCTGCGCCCCGAGCCTTTCGGCGTCAACTGGCGCAGGGGGCGCGACGCGGGCGACACCCCGGAGGAAAATTCCCCGATCTTCTCAGGAGAAGCGGAATGGCTGCGCGGCACGCTCCCCTATGCGCAGATGGTGCGCGCCATGCTCGCCGCAGGCGTGCACGCCCGGCTCGGCGCGCTGACCCCCGCCCCGGCGGACGCGCCGCTGACCGTGCAGAGCACGACGGGGATGTACCTTTGCAACTACATGACCTATCGCCTCGCCAAGCTGAGCCGCGAAACCGGCCTGCGCGCGGGCTTTATGCACGTGCCGACCCAGACGCCCTATGCCTGCCGCCACCGCGAGCGGATGCTGGCCGCCGCCGCAGACGAGGGCCTGCATCCGGACGTGGTCTTCCTGGACCCGCCCCGCGCCGGCAGCACGCCCGAGTGCATCACCGCCGTGGCCAAAATGGCCCCCCGCCGGGTAGTCTACGTCAGCTGCGACCCCGAGACCTTGGCGCGGGATGTAGCGATTTTTGCCCGCCATGGGTATAAGGCAAAGGGCTTCACCCCGGTGGACCTCTTCCCCCAGACTCGGCATGTGGAGACGGTGGTAGGACTACACAGAAAGGATATGTAGAAATCCTTGAATTTACGCACTTTGTAGAGTTTTTCAGCTTCAACAGGATTGCTGAAAATCACAAGGAAAAAGAGCTTGTGAGGAAGGTGACTGTTGTTGTAGCGTTAGACCTCGGTTGTGGGAACACAAAGAATTCTGAATATGAAAGTAAATATACAACAAAATTTACAATAAAGGTTAATGCTAGAACCATAAGTGCGGATGCAACAAACTTTAATAATTTTGCTAAAAGTACAGTTACGCATGAATTTGGACACGTTTTTTGGCTATGTGGATAATCCAAATACATCAAAATCATCAATTATGAAATATAGCAGAAACAGAAATGGTATGACAGCACCACAAACATTTGATGTTGACAATGTTAATGCGAAATATGATTAATAATTTTAATATTAAATATGGAGGATGATGATATGAAAAAAAGAGCGTTTATGCTAGTTGGCATATTATTGATTTCAATTGTTATGAGTGCTTGTAGTTCAAATTCAAAATCCACAACAAATGAAAATGAAACTACTATTATTCAAGCGGAATATCCTGTATATGATACTGCGGAAGAAATTGTTGATGCTTCAGATTTAGTTTTTAGTGGTACAGTTACGGAAATTAATTATGAATCACTGAATGTTAAATCAGAAACAGGAGCCGATTCTGAAACTGGATTAGTTGAAGCTACAGAAATTCCATATACAATTTTTGATATTAGTATTGAAAAGGTGTATAAAGGAAATGTAGAATCAAGTTCAATTTCAATAAAACGACCAGGTGGAAAGATAGATGGTCAATTTTTTGTTGTAGAAGGTGCTTCAACAATCGAAGTGGGAGAAACATATCTGTTTATTACACAAACATATGAAAATGCTTATCCTAGTCTGTTAAATGTGACGCAAGCCTCATTCGATATGAGCAAACCTGAAGTTTTAAATAGTGAACAAGGCAATGCGAGAATCACTTTATCCGAAGTTTTAGAATATTTGGATTCAATCAATTAGAAGGTAAGATTAGAATAGCTCAGTTGTTGATAATTGTACCAATTTATGCTGATAGGGTAATCAAGAGGACGATAGTTCAGAGAACTATCGTTCTTTTGATTTTGTAATATGCCAGTTTTATGTTATTATATTTGTAATGTTATAGAAAAGTTATATATGAAAAAGAACATAAAGTTATAAATAAAAATAGAACAATACGGAGAAAATCATGGCACAGAATAATTCAACAAATCTCGTGGCGGCAGCGGTCACAACGGCTGTGTTTATGGCGAAGTTTAATGGGATATTGGAGAAGAAGAGATAAGAGTTTGGAATAAAATTGTGGAGGTGAACACTTTGAGAGCTTTGGCAGAGGTTATAGCAGACACATCTGAACTATATGCAGAGGATGTCCAGCTGATTTCTAAGAATGGAAAGCTGTACTATCTTCCAGAAAATAAAGAAGAATAAGAGACCATCCCAATAATTGTGTAAACCTCCGGAGAGGTGTAAAATAGAAGCATCAGGATGGAGAAAAAAGATATGTCCCGAAAGAATCGAAGCCCGGAAGAAAACGCCCGTAGAGCAAAAATCCGTGAATTGCTGCAGATGGCAAACATCGACAGCATGGATGACATTCAGAACTTGTTCAAGGAACGCCGGATTGGACATATATGGCTGATTATATGAGGCTGGAGCTGAAAACCGCAGAGGCAGATTTTGGTGCTATGCGGTTGTTGGGCTAAATGAAGAGAAAATTTAATTATGTGCACTTAAAAGTGAAATTTTTGCGCCCTATTGTAGCCGAGAAAACACCGCGGTATAATGGGGATACCCAACAGAGAAAGGAGTGCTCGCCGATGGTTTGCCAACTGACGCCGGCGCAGGAAGCACGTATGTACGAGATCCTGCGCGGCATTGCCGATGACCCCTATGCGCTGGAGATGCAGCAGTTCATCCAGCACGGCACCGTCACCACCTACGAGCATTGCCTGCGGGTGACCCGCATCGCTTACTGGCTCAACCTGCACTGGCATTGCCATGCCGATGAAGCCAGCCTGGTGCGCGGCGCGTTTTTGCACGATTTTTATCTGTACGATTGGCACAACTGTTCCAACATCACCCACTGGCATGGCTTTAAGCACCCCCTAATTGCACGCTACAACGCCGATGCGGTGTTTCAACTCAACAACAAGGAGCGCAATATCATCCAGACCCACATGTGGCCGCTGACCATCACCCAGCTGCCCCGCTGCCGCGAGGCCTGCCTTGTCTGCCTGGCGGACAAGATGTCCTCCAGTTGGGAGACGTTGATGGAGCGCCGCGCCAAGCGGGAAGCCAGCCACGCCGCCCGCAGCTGAATATGCCCCACAGACCCCGCCGTACAAAAACGGTGGGGTCTTTTTGCATAACAATACAAATATATCGAAAAACGATAAAAAACACTTGCAAAACGATAATACATATGCTATACTGCAGCTATACCGAAAACCGGGAGGAGACATGACCATGAAATTTTGGGACGACGAAAAAAGCATCACGCTGACACGGTGCGTGGTGGTGGCCGCACTCATCGGCAGCATTGCCATGACGCTGGGCGGGCCGTGGGTGACGGCGTGGTTCATTGCAGTGGCAGGGCTGCGCCCCAGCACAGGCCTGACCGCCACACTGCTGGTGCTGGGCTATGCCTGCGCGGCTCTGGCTATCGGCATGCTGGTCAGCCTGTACAAATTCTTGCGCCGTATCGAGAAAGGCGAGGTCTTTGTGCCCGAGAACGTCGCGGCGCTGCGGCGCATCAGCTGGTGCTGTGCCGGGGCGGCGGTGCTCTGCCTGGCAGCGGTTTTCATCTGCTACCGGCCCTTTGCGGTGCTGGCCGCGGCCGCTGGATTTATGGCGCTGCTGGTGCGGGTGCTGAAAAACGCCTTTGCTCAGGCCGTGCGCATGAAAAACGAACTGGACTATACAATTTAAGGGGGACACATCATGCCGATTGTCGTAAACCTGGATGTGATGATGGCCCGCCGCCACAAAGGCGCGGGGGAGTTGGCCGAGGAAATCGGCATCACCCCGGCGAACCTGTCCATCCTGAAAAACAACAAAGCCAAAGCCGTGCGGTTCTCCACGCTGGAAGCCCTGTGTAAGGCGCTGGATTGCCAGCCGGGCGAGCTGCTGGAGTACGTGGAAGAGGAACCATGATGCCTTTTATGCAGGGGCGAATGCTTGCATCTGCCCGCAAGTCGATGCGATCATCGACCCCTACAAAGTGCATGGCTCAAGAATGAAATAAGGAGCAACCCTATGAAATACTCCCATCAAGAGGGCGAGATCCGTCCCCTTTATTCAAGTGTACCCAAAAATCAATGCTTTTGGCCCTGGGCGGTGGTGGGCAGTTATCCGCTGGCCTACTTTTACCTGCGCTGCATCCTGTTTGGGGAGGCTGGCCGTTACCGCGGCTGGGCCATGACCGCCTTTGCCGTGGTCTTTCTGCTGGCCGTCGAGGCTGCCGCCCGCGTCTGCCGCCGCACCGCTGCCAGGGAGACGCCACTTTGGGCCGCGTGCTGGCTGGCACTGTCGGTCACGTTGGCGGTGCCGGGGCACTTTTACTTCCTCGGTCTTGTGCAGGAGCTGGCGTGGCATCTGCTGGCCATCTGGTGCGTGCTGGCCCGCTTCGGCATGCTGGCCCAGGGGCACACCGGGGTGTTGGCCCCGCTGGATGCCTTGGCCGGGTGCTTCACCCTGCCGTTTGGCAGCTTTTTTGCGCGGGCGGGTACCGTTTTCTCCGCCCTGCGCGGGCTGGCCGTGCGGCGCATCGGGGCCAAAAAGTGGCTGGCGGCGATGGGTACGCTGGTGCTGACGGCGGTGTTGTGCAGCTTTGCCGTCGCCCAGCTGGCCGCCGCCGATGTCCACTTTGCCGCCCTGGGCACCTGGCTTACCGCGATGTGGCAAAATTTCTGGAGCGCCCGCCTGCTGAGTGAGCTGTTCAACATCCTGCTGTCGCTGCCCGTGGGCGCGTGGCTGTTCGGGTTGGTCTACGGCGCCGCCCGGCGGGACGGCCCGCCCTGCGACGGCCCCACTTTTTATAAAGCACTGGCCCCTTACAAGCGCCTGCCCCGGTTAACCTGCGGCATTGCCACGGGTGCCTTATGCGCGCTGTACAGTCTGTTTTTTGCCCTGCAATTGGCTGAGTGGACCGCCGCCATGGGCGGCCCGGGCCTGACCGCGCCCGAAGCCTCGGCCTTTGCGGTGGACGGATTCTGGGAGCTGCTGCGCATCCAACTGCTGGACATTGCCGTGCTGGCGGGGGTGCATTTCCTCGCAAAGAGGCCGCTGCCTAAAGCGCTGGCGGCACTGTTCTGCGGTTTCGGCGTGGCGTTTGCACTGCTGGCCGGGGCCAAGCTGGCGGCGTATATCCGGCTGTTCGGCTTCACGCCGCGCAGGGTCGCGGCCGGGTGGTTCCTGACAGTGCTGCTGGTGTGGGGCGTGCTGCTGTTGGTGCGGGTGTTCAAGCCTATCCCGGCGGCGCGCATCGGCATTGCGGTGCTGGCCGTCAGCTTTGTGGTGCTGGGCTGCACCGACCCCGACCGCCGCATTGCTGAGGCGACCCTGACCCGCTGGGAGCAGGGCACAGACCCCATGCTGGATACCGGCGTGCTGTCCGCCTGTGGGGCCACCCAGTACAGCGGCGAGGAAAAGGAACCTCTGCTGATGTCCACCACCACCCGCCTGGTGCAGGACGGCTGGTTCATCGGGCGCAGCCTGGACGATATATACCAACTGTATGATTGTTACGGAGATAACCAAACTGTATATACAACCCAACTGGATTCCACCCACACATTGCGCCTGACTGTGCAGGGCAATACCTGCACCGCCGCCGAACTGCTGACCGCATAAAACCACCCCCTGCCCGCATACAAAAGGGCAGGGGGTGTTGCTATGTGGGGCATTTTGGGCGTATTTTTGCAGGCGGCAGCCGGGCAGATTTTATATTTGGCGCTGCATCTCGAAAGCGGCAGCTTCCCGCGGCCACTTTCCCCGGCGGCCGAGCGTGCAGCCTTTGCAGCCCTGCGCACGGGCGGTGCGGCCGGGCGGGATGCCCGCGACCAGCTGGTGCGGCACAACCTGCGGCTGGTGGCCCATGTGTGCAAGAAATACTACGCTGCCACGTCCAACCAAGATGACCTGATCTCCATCGGCACCATCGGGCTTATCAAGGCGGTGGATACCTTTGATCCCGCCCGCGCCAGCAAGTTTGCCAGCTACGCGAGCCGGTGCATCGAGAACGAGCTACGAATGGAACTGAGAAAAATTCGGCATGAAGGTGCGGCTGTTTCGCTGCAGGAGCCACTGGAATCCGGCAGCGGGCAGCTGACTTTGGCCGACACCCTGCCCGATGACACCGTGATGGAAGACGATTGCGAGCGCCGCGCCGATGCCGCCCGCCTGCGCCGCCTGGTGGATACCCTGCCTGCGCGGGAACGGGCGCTGCTGCAGCTGCGCTACGGCCTGGGCGGGGAGCGTCCGGCTACCCAGCAGCAGACTGCCGACAAGCTGGGCATCAGCCGCAGCTATGTTTCCCGGTTGGAAAAACGCGCCCTGACTCGGTTGATGAACGCCTGGCGCCGATGAACGAAAAATCCATGTGAAAATTATGCTAAACTTGCCGAAATGCATGACTGACATGACAGAAAAACCAGCAGAGAAAGCAGGTGAATCACAAAGCGGACACAGTGTGACAAAATTTGCCACGGATTTGCCACACCTTATGAATCGCGCGATGAGCCGTCAAAACGAAAACAAAGTGTGGCAGAAGTGTGGCAACGTTGTACAAATACGTCGCGTTATATTATAACAAAGGAAAAATCTAAAAAATTACTGTTAAAGTATTGACAATTGATTCATTTACCTATATTATGGTAATAGATTTGCAACTATGCAGTAAGGGAGAGTTCAAGCGTGCACCTGACAAAAAGTGAACAGCAGATTATGGAAATTTTCTGGCAGGCAGACCACCCCATGGCCCAGACCGAGGTCATCCACACCTGCGAGGACCGCAAGTGGAAAGAACGCTCGATCTTTTCGATGCTGAATAGCCTGATGGCGAAAGGCGTTTTGCGGGAGGTCGGCTTCGTGCGCAGCGGTAAAACCTACGCCCGCACCTTTGAGCCTGCCATCTCCCATGCCGAGTATCTGGCCCTTGTGGTAGCTGAGCAGCTGCCTGCCAAACAGTTCCCCGAACTGTTGGCATCTTTGCTGCAGCGGGTGGAGATCACCCCGGCCATCCAGAAGGCCCTGCGTGCCGCCGTGCGTGAAAACGGACCCCAGGCCCGCGAAGCTGCCGCGGCAGAGGCTGCTGAGACCGAGAGAGAGCAGTAAGCTGCAACAAGCGGCTGAAAGCGGAAAAGTCCATAATAGCATATAACAAAGTCCCCGCCTGTTTAACGCAGGCGGGGGCTTTTCTATATATGAGGTACGCTATAAAAGATTTAGCGGATCATCCCGCTGACGGCGATGGACGCGACCGCCTCGCGGATGCGCTCTACCGGCAGGGTCAGGGCAAAACGGACGTACCCCTCACCGCTGGGGCCAAAGCTGAAGCCCGGCGTGCAGATAACGCCTGCCTTGTCGATCAGCTCCAGGCAGAAGGCCATGCTGTCGGTGTAGCCGGTGGGCAGCGGAGCCCACACAAACATGCTGCCGTGGCTGTCGGGTACGTTCCAGCCGATGCTGCGCAGGCCGCCGCACAGGGCGTCGCGGCGGGCCTGATACTCGCCGCACTGGCGTTTTACGCTGTCCAGCGGGCCGGTCA
>OLOB01001968.1_pt1 | contig 12791 bp, 13 predicted proteins | sample 1671911 | NCBI WGS metagenome assembly OLOB01 (sample SAMEA3136625, study PRJEB25190) | human gut metagenome | biome: human gut; feature: human-associated habitat; material: faeces | place: Austria | collected 2013
TTGTACGCCTTTCATTCCTCCATATTGATTTAATAACATTGGTAATAAACTAATTAAAAACGCTATTGTTAATATAGCTTTCTTTTTCATAAATACCTCCACAATAACTTACTATTAACTAATTTATATAATACCACAAACTCATTTATCCTGTCAAAATTAACCATCGGATAATTTTGCAGGAACGCTGTAAAGTATTTAGCTATCGTATCTTTATGTTCAAATCGACTCTTTTGAAATTTTTCTTTGTCAATCGCCTCACGATCGATTTTGTGGCAATTTTTATTCATTTTAGAGTAAGTTATCGATTAAAGAAATGTTAGGCAATATCAAGCGTTTCTGATATTTCCCCAAATTGTATGCTCATACGGGGGTAAAATCTCCTGGGTGCGAAAAAAGCACAATCCATTTGCCTTTATAGTTACTTAATTTAATGTTTCCCATTGTTGTTGTTGCCTCAAAATCCGGAGCATATTGTCCTATTTTTATAATTCCATTCATCATTATCTCATAATCCATAAAAAATAAACCTCCTACATAATTTGATATATATTATGCAGGCAGGTTTTTCCTTGTGATTATAGTCACAAATTTTGAAGGTTATTGCACTTTTATATATTTAATTTTCTACTATTTGCACTTGTGTTATATCAGATATTTTTGCTGCGAAATATGGTAATTCCTTATCCTTTTCTTTCAAAAAAATGCAAAAAGTATCATTTACTAAAAATTCTCTTGGCTCTAAATCTGGTAATAATGCTGTTGTTTTGTTCGTCATTCCCGCTTCGCTTTTTACTCTTCCACCTTTTTCATCCAAAGAAAATTCTATTGTTTGTACTGCTTTTTCTATAACATATTCTTCTCCACTGGCAAATAAAAATGGTTTAGCTTCTATTTCGTTAAATTCCTTTTTAAATTTAAAGTCTATATTTGGAATTTTTACTATTTCATCTTCTTCTATATTTTTACTTCCCTTAAAATTCTCGTTATTTTCTTTAATCTCTGCATAAATTTCTCCAAATGTATTTGCTTTGTTTCCTCTTGAGATAATTACTTCATCATTAGATTTTGTTAATAATTTTATTGCAAAGTCTTCTTTTGAATTATAATATAATACCTTAACTTGCTCCCTTACTTTTTCAGATGTTTTCTTTTTTATTCCAAAATATTTTACATTTTCCCAATCTTTAAACTTTCCTTTTTCTAATCTGTCAAATACTTTTGGAAATTCAAACTCTTTTTTTAGCATAGAATATAGAAAGTAATCCTTATCTCCTGACTCATTCCAATTAAAATCATCTAATATATCACTTGTTTCGTTAAATTTTCTTTTTATTTCTTTTTCTATCTGCTTTTTTAATTCAATTGTTGGCTTGCCATATACCTTATAATAACTATCTTCTGATAAACATTCTGTATTAAATGTCCCTTTATTTAAATTCCTTACTACATCTAATTGTGGCGTAAATTCTATATCTTTTTTTGCAAGTTCATTCTTCAAATCATTCCATATTAAATTAAATGTACCACACCAAACCGTATCATCTGCTATTTTATCTTCCAAAGAAAGCACCGCATTCATTTTATCTGCCGAAGCCACTGGTGCACTATACTTTTTTCCCCATGTACTAAATAACACAGGTTTATTGTTTTTCATTCTGTTTGTATCTATTATAAAAAGCGTTCCAAATACAATAGCCAATACAAATAAAATAACTAGTAATAATTTCCAAACTCCATTTTTCATTATATCACCATTTCCTTCCTAAAATTTTTTCTTTACACTCACATTATAAAACAGTAAAACTATTTTATCAATAGCTTTACTGTTTTATTATTTGCCTATAAACATTTGTACATATATTTTTCCATATTTTGAACCATTTATTACTCCAATCCCAGTATAATTAAAACTACTATTTAGTATATTAGCTTTATGTCCAGAAGAGTTCATCCATGCAGTTACTGCCGCACTATTACTTGAATTTCCGGCTATGTTTTCTCCTGCTGTTCTATAAGATACCTTAAAATTGTTTAGCATATTAAATGGTGAACCATATGTAGGTGAAGTATGTGAGAAGTAGTTATTGTTTACCATATCTTGTGCTTTTATTCTTGCTACTCTTTGCACATCATAATCTATTTTTAATGGACTTAAACCATTTTGACTCCTTTGTTGATTAATTAAATTAAATACTTCCCATTCATCTGAAGTTAAATTTGTTGTATTAGTTGTATTATTATTATTTGAATCATTATTGTTTAAACCTGTTCCTGTTCCAGTATTAGGATAAATTGGCTTTATATACTTTTTACTTACTGCTCCTATATAATTGCTATCTAATTGTACCACATACCAATCTCCAATCCCTGCAAATACCCTAATATATTCATTCTTTTTTACTGTTGCAACTATTGGAAATTTTGTACCTGGTCCGCTTCTAACATTTAGTAAACTTGCTGTAACTAATCCTGTTGTAAAATCAACATTATAATAATGATCCATTCCTAAAGATATTGTTACAACTGATAATGTAATTATCATAATCGCTAATACACTTATCTTAAACAAAACACTTTTCTTTAACTTTATAACCACCCTATTATCTCCGCCCTTTCTAAAGCAATGTTTAATCCTCCTAATTAATTTTATTAAGTATAGTAAGTCCCTATTCACTATCACTTATAATATTTTTTCTATAAGTTCATCTCTATTCTTACTTGATAATAAAACTGGTGGTATATCTAAAACCGTTTTTGCTCCATAATCCTTTATCAAACTTAATTTATAAACAGCTCTTGCATATGCTACTAAAACACCGGCTGTAAATTCTGGATTAGAATCCAATTTTAAAGAATACTCTACTATTTGCTTATTCTCTGTACTTGTAAAACCAGAACAAATTACACTTCCTCCATGTGGCATTTGATTATGTTTTTCTTTTAATTCTTGTTCTGTAATAAAATGAATTATTACTTTGTAACCTTCAAAATAATTTTTCATATTTATTATTTCTTGCTTTATATCTTCTAAATCAGCCCCCTCCTCTGGTACCACAAAACATTCTCTTAAGTGTTTTTGCTCATTCGTTAAACATAGTATTTCTCCTCTTCTGGCTTTCTCTATTTCACTATCTATGGGAATTGTATATTGTATTGCATTTTTTACTCCATTTATTTTTCTTATTGCATCAGAATGTCCTTGACTTACCCCTTTCCCCCAAAAAGTATATGTGTGTGCATTCGGAATTATCGCTTCTGAATACAATCTGTTTATTGAAAAAAGTCCCGGATCCCAGCCTGCTGATATAAGAGATATTGTATTACTTTCCCTGTTTATTCTATTAATTTTCTCTATATATTCTGGTATATTTTTATGTGTGTCAAAACTATCTACTGTATTATATATTTTTGCAAATTGCGGAACTTGATTTGGCAAATCCTTTGCAGAACCCCCACACATAATTACAACATCTATTTTTTTTCTGTATTGTTCCATATCTTCTATTTTTATCAATGGTACCGCTGTTTGTATGTCTCTTCGAGAAAAAATAGCAACTAATTCCATATCTTTGCTATACTTTATTGCCTCTTCAACACCTTTTCCTAAGTTTCCATATCCACAAATTCCAATTCGTATCATAAAAACCTCCTAAACTTATTATATGTTTAAGAGGTTGTTAAATTAACTTAAATTTTAGCACTCATTAAATTTGATGAAGAATACCTTTTTAGACCTTTGGTCTTTTTCTTTTTTGTGCATGGTATGCTACTTCTTCTTTTATTATATCTGGCGTTATTTCCGAAAATGCCTTTCCTATTTTTATTAATGTTCCAGGAAGTATCATAAATTTATTTTTTAGCATTTTATCTATTGCATATTGGGCTACTTTTTCACTTGATAATCCTGGTATTTTAAATTTTACATTCGCAACCTTATTAAAATTTGTGTCTACTGGCCCTGGACATAGCAAACTTATTTTTACATTTGATTTTTTCTTCTTTAGTTCTTTTCTAACTGCTCTCGTTAATGCAACAACATAATTTTTTGTCGCATAATATGTTGCCATTAGTGGTCCTGGCATAAATCCAGCTATTGATGCTACATTTAATATATTTCCTTTGTCTTTTTTTATCATGTCTTTTAAATATAGTTTTGTTAATATCTGCACAGCTGTTATATTTGTATTTATCATAGTTATTTCTTTTTCTAAATCTGTTTCTGCAAATTCTCCAAATAAGCCAAATCCCGCATTGTTTATTAATACATCTATATTTTTTTCGTTTTCATACAATTTGTAGCAATTCTCTTTTATGTTTAAATCCATAGGGTATATTGTTATATTTATTTTATTGTTTTCTGTTTCTAGTTCATTTTTTATTTTAGTTAATCCATCTTCATTTCTAGCAACTAAAATTAGATTATAATTTAGTTTTGCTAAAATTCTTGCCATATCTCTTCCTATTCCAGAAGAAGCCCCTGTTATTAAAACTTTCATATTTAATTCTTCCTCCATCTATGGTTTATGTTTGTAAGGTATCCGGGTGTTTCTGCTGTGTCTATAACTGCATAGGTTTTGTTTATTATATTATTGTTATATGTTGTTCCGTTGCCACCAATTATATTGGTACAATTCGAAAACATACTTGTTGAATTTGTAACCGCTGTTGTCGTCCATCCTGTGCTTGTCTCTGCATTAAATTCACTTACATATATTGTTGTTAAAGCTTTACAATTATTAAACATAGTTCTCATGGTTATTACATTAATTGTATTAAAGCCACTTAAATCTAATGTTGTTAAAGCCATACAACCACTGAACATAGTTTGCATATTTGTTACGCTACTTGTATTAAAATTACTTAAATTTAATGTTGTTAATGCTTTACAGTTATAGAACATTTCTAACATGCTTGTTACATTACTTGTATTGAATTTACTTACATCTAATGTTATTAATTTACTACAGTTTGAGAACATAGACTGCATATTTGTTGCACCATAAGTACTAAAGTTGTCAAAAGTTATTTTTGTTAATTGTGTTAAACTTTGAAATAAATATTGTGTTTCTGTGTTTGTAGCAATTACTCCATCACTTGTAAAAGTTAATTCATATAATCCATTTCTGTCTGTATCTGTGTAATATGCCATTATGCTCTTATCTTGTTTTTCTGATGCATCAAAAGTTTCTATTGTTCCTTCTGGTTTTTCTTTTCCTAATTTAAATTCTATTGTTTCTATTTTATTTTTTATTATTGTACTATTTAAATATTTTCCAGTTGGAGCTACTCTGCTAGCAGATATTAACCTATTTATCTTCTTGTTTTTATTAATATTTGTAAGGTATCCTGGTGTTGTTGCTGTGTCTATAACTGCATAGGTTTTGTCTGTTATATTATTGTTATATGTTGTTCCATTGCCTCCCACTAATTTAGTACATCCTCCAAACATTCCTCCAGATTTTGTAACCGCTGTTGTTGTCCATCCAGTGTTTGTCTCTGCATTAAATTCACTAACATATATTGTTGTTAATCGACTACATGACCAAAACATTACCCACATAGATTTCATATTGCTTGTGTTAAAATTGCTAATATCTAATTCTGTTAGACTTTCACATTTATAAAACATAAAATCCGCATTTTCAACTCCTGTTGTGTCTAAATTACTTAAATTCAATTGTTTTAAGCTTGAACAGCCATAGAACATCCCATACATACTTGTTAATTTATCGCTTGTTTTCCAATTTGATATATTTAATGTTTCAAGAGCTGTACACCCTGCGAATGTTTGCAACGTTGTTGTTAAGTTTTGTACATCCCAATCATTTAAATCTAGTGATTTTAGGCTCTCACAATTCATAAATGTTTGTTGCATGTTTGTTATATTGGTAGCAGTTACTCCTGATAAATTAAGTTCCTTTAACAAATTGCAATTGAAGAATAACCATCTTATATTATTTTTTAATTTAAATTTACTTATATTCAAGCTTTCAAGGTTATTACAATATTGAAACATAGAGTCAAAACTATTTGTCTTTGTTGTATCAAAATGGCTTAAGTTTAAGCTTGTCAGTTTTTTACAGTCACGAAACATATATGACATATACATAACATTACTTGTGTTAAAATTACTTATATCTAGGTTTGTTAAATTTGTACATCCAGAAAACATTTTTGTAAAACTAACCGAAGCAGAGGTATCCCAATTGGATAGGTCTAAACTTTCTAGACTTGCACAATTTTGAAAAATGCCATCATCTGAAAACGCATTATTGCCACAGAAAATTTTCACCTGACTAGTATTAAAGTTGCTTACATCTAATGTTGTGAGGCTACTACAACCATAAAACATTGCTCCAATATCAGTTACTTTTCTGGTATCAAAACCACTTACATCAAGTGTTGTTAATCCACTACAGTCTCTAAACATGGCATCCATTCTTGTTACTTTGCTTGTATCAAATCTACTTATATCTATTGTCGTTAAACCTTTACAGTTCCAAAACATACCACTCATGCTTGTTACATTGTCCGTATTGAAATTACTTACATCTATGATTGCTAATCCGCTACAACCTCTAAACATATCATTCATATTAGTTACACTACTCGTATTCAGTTTGCTTACGTCTAATGTTGTTAGTCCTCCACATTCAAAAAACATTTTACCCATATTTGTTGTATTTCTTGTATTAAAATTGTTTATATCTAGTGAGGTTAAACTACTACATCTAAGAAACATTTCACTCATATCAGTTACCTTACTTGTGTCAAATCTGCCCAAATTTAATGTTGTCAATTTATTGCAGTCACGAAACATTGTACTCATATTAGTAACCTTACTTGTATCAAAATTATTTAAATCTAGCGCTGTTAAATTGCTACATCCATAAAACATTCTATTCATATTTGTCACATTGCTCGTATTTAATATACTTACATCCAATGTTGTTAAACTACTGCAAAACCTAAACATCTCTCCCATACTTGTCACTTCACTTGTGTCAAATTTGCTTAGATCTAGCGTTTCTAGTTTTGAGCACCCATTAAATAGTCCTTGCATTCTAGTTGTTCCCCATGTACTAAAATTATCAAACTTAATAGTTTTTAGATTAACTAAAGACGAAAATAAATAATTTTCATATATATGTTTAGTTGTTGCTATTATTTCTGGGCTTAAAAAGGTTAATTTATATAATCCATTTCCATCTGTATCTGTGTAATACCCCATTATGCTTTTGTCTTGCTTTTCTGAGGCGTCAAAACTTAATTCATTTATTGTGCCTTCTGGTGGTTGTGTTCCTTGTGCAAATTCTATTTCTTCTATTTCATTTTTTATTACCGTACCTCTTAAATATTTAGCTGTTGATCCTGACCCCGTAACTGCCATTAGTCTATTTGGTTCTGCTATTTTAAAGTTTATATATGAGCTTAATATTGTTTTTTCTGGTATTGTTTGATTTTTATATTTAAATGTTATATATAGCTCTTTTGTTTCTTTTGCTCCTATTGTTTCTCCTATATTAAATCCACTTATCTCAAATACTATGTCTGGATTGTCATAAAATTCTTCGTCATACAGTACTGCTACAAATGGATATGTTTCTTCTGAATTGTTATATATTGTTACTTTATATTTTATTTCTGAGTTTGGGTTTTGTTCTGAAAGTGATATCAAGCTTTGTAGCATTGTTCCTCTATAGTATTCTATATTGGATGCATCTACGTTTGCATCTACTCCACTTACATATGTTACATCTGTTATGAATACTCCATTTTGTGTTGTTGCTGTTATTCCTCCTGTTATTTCTGCTGTTACAGAATTTATTGCGGAATAGCCTATTCCTATAAATAATATTGCTCCTAATAACACAAATAGTATTAATGATTGTTTACTAAATTTTATATAAAATATTGGTGTGTGTACAGCACCAATAACTTTAAATTTCTTGTCGTTATATTTCACATTTTTCTCCTTGTGATCTTCTTTTTTAGTAATTTCTTCGAAGTGCGGGCGATTAAAATCGCCCCTACAACTTATTTCTTTGCTTTTTGTTTTTTATTTTTTGCTTTTTCTCTTAATTCATTCCTTATTTCTTTTACTCCTAATACATAAACAAATAAAACGTCATTATTTATTATCATAAATTTTGTTCTTTCTTCATTCTCTGCATACATTAGTATAGGCGCTTGTATTGTATCTCTCATTTCTAATATTTCGTTAAATGTGCCTATTTTTAAAATTTTATAACCTTGTAAGTTTTCTTCGCTACTTATTTTTTGTATATTACTTTTATAGTTAAATAATATTTTTCTTAACTCTTGCTCGTACATAGTTTCTGCGCTTCTTGTTTCTAACACATATTTTATAAACATTAGTAATATTATTATTCCTATGGTTAAAATTGAAACTCCTGTTATTAAAACGTATGTTAGGTCACCATATTGGCTTTCTTGTATTAGCATTTTTCCTTCGCCTTTTACTACATTTGTTGCTATGCTTACATCTACTGTTTTGGTGGTTAGTGGTACATTTAGTGTCATTACCTTTTCATCTTTATTTACTTGGCTTCCATCATATTTATTTATTACATGTAAATACATATTTACAGATAAGGTACTATTAGTGTTACTTAAATTATATACTGTTATAAATTTACTTATTTTTCTGTTATATTCATTATAGTCTATGGTGAATTTTTCGTCTATTTCCAATTGTTTCGAGTTTGTTTCTGTTGATGGTTTACTTGCTATTTCTTCTTCAATTGTATATATTGAGTTTTCTCTGCTACCTTCCTTTACCTCTATTTGGCTAAGTATTTTATAATCATATATATAGTCTTGTTCTTCTTTTAAATCTAATTTATATTTAAATTCGGCTTCTATATCTTTTATTATACTTGCAACTACTCCTGTGCTTCCCTCCAAATATTCTCCTGTATAGAATTCATTTTCGTTTAGTCTTATTTTATATTCTACTTCTGCATTTTCTTTGTATTCGTTATAATAGTTTTTACTTAATATTGCATATGTTGCTATAAGAATAATAGCTACTAGTATTACTACAAAACTTCCTACAGCTAATTTTATTTTGTGTCTTCTTCTCTTTCTCTGATGTTGCAATATAGTATCTTGATTTACTTCTCCCATCTTTTTATCCTCCGATTTTTACTTATTAATTATGTCATTTAATAATAGTGTAATTTTTCCTATATATGGTATTTTACCTTTAACTATTCCAACTATGTTTTTTTGTGTTCTAAAGCCTTTATCTTCCTGTTGGTTTGCATCCCCTTTTGTATAATATCTTATTTCTTCTCCAACGCTCTTTTTATCAATTATTCTATGAATCACAAAAACATTTTCCGTTTTAAATACAATTATTTCTCCTATTTCTAATTCTTCTTTTTCATAGCGTTCATATATTATAATATCGCCTTTATTTATAGTACCTGTCATACTTCCTGTGCCTATTACTAAAGTTCCATATCTAAACCTGCAAGAAACTACCATTATTAGCAGTGATACTAATATACACAGTATTATGCATATTATCATTTCTTTTCTTTTTTCACTCACTGCTACAATCTGCACTCTTTTTGAGTACAAATTCTCTAGCAAAACATATGTCACGTATGGCACAACAATTCCTATTATTGCTCTAAATAATATATCTATGTCTGGTGTTATTGGTATAATATACATATACGTTGATGTTATTATTCTATAACATATTACTGCTTTGTAATTTCCGTATTTTGTTACAATATAGTTGTACAGCACATTGTTAGCTATTGCAGTAAATATTGTATAGCTGACTAATGTAAAATAATCTTTTAATGTTTTTATACTGCTTATATTTGTTGATATTATTATTTCTAATAATATCATTGCTATTAAAATTATTAGATTAGCCTTTTTTTGTTGTTTTATTAATATCTGTTTTCTAATAATTTCTGATGATATTATTATTACTACATATGGTATTATATAGTTTATTATAGACCATTTGCTAAATTTTACTACAGAGCTATAAAAGCCCAATTTTATTCCTAGCATATATAAAATTGCTACATAAATTATAGCAATTGTACTTACTAAAAGTATCATCTGCTTTTTATATATAGTTTCTGTTTTTTGGCCTTTAATAAATTTTATTGCTATTACCATAAATACTAATAATACTGTCATTATTATTGTTCTTGTTATATATTCATTAAAAATGAGAGCTAAAAGGAGAACTAAAATTAATGAAAACTCTATTATATATAATCTAAGTCTATCACTATTCATAATTCCTCCTTTTGCTTTTCTTATCCATTTTAATAATTATGGTTGTACTGGATCTGCATTAATTGACATATTTACTGTTGTTGCTACTGGATCATCAGTTACTGGTGTTTTAATTAGTTCAACTGTTAGTTCTACTTCTACAGTTGCATCTTTTGCTAATTCCATTGTATTGTTCTCTGCTAATCCTGTAACTGTTTTTGTAGCTTTAAAATAAGTTGTGTTTTCAACTACTGGGTCATTTACAGTTAATTTAGCTGTTAAATCTGGACTTGCATTTTTTATTGTATATTTAGCTGTTACTTTATCTCCTTTTGCTGTTAAGCCTGCAACTTCAAATTTAGCATTTGTATCATCTGTTAATGTTGCTGTTGCTGTTACACTTGCGTCAAGGTTTTCACCTTTTGTTACTGTAGGAGTACCTTCAAATTTTACTACAAAGTTTCCTTGTTTAGTTGTTGCACCTGCAGTACCAGAGATTTTCAAAGGTATAGTTGTTATTGCTGCATATCCAATTCCTATTGCTAATATAGCAACTAGCACTACTATCCCTATAACTTTCTTTTTATTATTCATAATTTTTCCCTCCTTTGTTTATATAATACTATTTATTAATCTATAAATCAATACTTTTTTGTTTCTTGTTTATTGTTAAATTGGCTTAAACGGTTTAAATTTATTACATTTGGGGCTATATATTACATTTCAATTGCGTTTGTATTACATTTTCATTACAAACATTGCATAATAAAAAACAACCAGCTTGCATTGTCTGATTGTTTTAGCAGTAAAATTTGATTTGAGGAATATCATTAGAAATTATATTAAAATAAGATAAATAATAATAAAATAGCTTGTATCCTTAGATACAAACTATTTACAGTAATTTTTCTATGGTAGCGAGGGGGGGATTCGAACCCTCGACCTGTCGGGTATGAACCGAATGCTCTAGCCAACTGAGCTACCTCGCCATATGATAAAAAATTAAAGCCCCATATGTTGTATGGTGGCTTGAAGTGGAATCGAACCACTGACACGAGGATTTTCAGTCCTCTGCTCTACCAACTGAGCTATCAAGCCAGTTATTTTTGCCTATATAATAAAAAAATGGCGACCTGGAACGGGCTCGAACCGTCGACCTCTAGCGTGACAGGCTAGCGTTCTAACCAACTGAACTACCAGGCCATAGATTTTTATATATAGAAATGGTGGGCGCAATAGGGCTCGAACCTATGACCTCCTGCTTGTAAGGCAGATGCTCTCCCAGCTGAGCTATGCGCCCATTTCCTACGACTTCCTTAGTATACTAAATTTATTACAAATTGTCAATACATTTTTTGAAATTTTCAAAATATTTTTTTCACAATTAGTGACTGTCCCCAATTGTGAAATTTACGCCTATTATTCCTCCTATTATCCCTGCTAAGATTGCTGAAATTATCATTATTATGGACTTGAGGCTTAGCTGAAGTCCAGAAAACACTATGCTTGATGAAACATATAAAAAAGTTATATATATTAACCCTACCATGCCTCCATTTATCATACCATTTTTATTTATATTTCTTGTACTTTTTGCGCTCCCTATTAGAATACTTATAGCTGTTATTATAATTACTATTGGTGTTATTGTACTTTCTGGTATATTAGAATATGTTAGTATTGTTGCAAATATAAATAAAAAAATAAATGTTAATATAATTGCAAAAAGACTTCCTTTTACTATTCTAATTATGTTTTGCTCATGTTTACTTCTTTCCATTTTATTTATTTTTTCCATTGTGACCTCCTTTAGTTTTTTATAATTATTCTTTTACATTTGTATTCTTGTTTTTGTGTTTTAGAACAATTGCTTTTTGCAAAAAAATAATGTGCTTATAGCACACTATTTTTTTATTATTTATTTTGTTTTTTAAGTCAGATCTACTAGTTCTTTTTGTTGTTTTAGTTCTATATTATGTATTTATTATATTTTTGGCTGTTACTATTAGTGTGTTGTGTTTTGGTATTTTGCAATCTTATTATATGGTATTGTCTGTACTTTTTAAATCAATTAAATCTTTATTATGACCATAATTAATTGTTTCAAGAATATTAAATCATTATGTTCACATTTAAAAGAAGAATAGTACTAAAAACAGGTTGTTGAAAAGTAGCTAAATACATAAACACAATATTTTCACGAACCATACTTTCTAACTTACGGCTACTGTGAATAGAATAAATAGTACCCATTAAAATTATACAAAGAAGCATTGTTGCAGAATAAGCTTTTTAACATAGAGTATCTTTGTATTGAAAATCAATATCACTAAAATCAACACAATCCACTCCTTATCACTGAAAAAACAAACAGGATTATCTGGAATTAATTTTCTAATATCAACAGGTAACAAAAAAGTTTGACCAATAGTATCTTCACGTAAAACCATAAATAACAAATCAACAAAAAATATTTTACTATATAATATAACTATAAAACGTTATATACAAATATT
>OLOB01001971.1_pt1 | contig 12773 bp, 8 predicted proteins | sample 1671911 | NCBI WGS metagenome assembly OLOB01 (sample SAMEA3136625, study PRJEB25190) | human gut metagenome | biome: human gut; feature: human-associated habitat; material: faeces | place: Austria | collected 2013
TCACTCCAGTTGTCGCTGTATTTGTCGATATACTTGCCTCAGTTGTTGCCCTCTCTCGCACTATTCTTCTGTTGCTTCGTCTTTTTCATCATAGTAATTTCTTACTAAAGATTGTGTTTTTCTAATATGTTTTTCTACATTTGCTTTTGCAAGTGCTTTATCTTTCTTTACAATCGCTTCATAAATTTCTTTATGTTCTTGTGCTGCTTCAATTAAACGATTTGGTTGTTTAATTGAATGTCTGGAAGTAACATGAATATAATAGTTAATATCTGACAATAATTGTTCAAAATATTGTGAATGAGTTGCTCTATAAATAGCTTCATGGAAATCAATGTTTACTTCTGTAAATCTTTCTTGATCATTTTTTTCAGCATAGAATTCTAATAAATCATAGATTTCTTTAATTCTATCTAATTCTTCTTGAGTAACACGATCAATAGCAAGTTGTACAGATAAACTTTCTAAAACAACACGAATTTCTAACATATCATCAATATCTCTTGATGAAAAACCTAATACATAAACTCCTTTATTAGGAATACTTTTAACTAATCCTTCTAACTCTAATTGTTTTAAAGCTTCTCTAATAGGTGTTCTAGAAATATTTAGTTCTTTAGAAAGAACAACTTCATTTAATTTTTGTCCTTTTTCATATTCTTCATTTAAAATCTTATCTCTTAAAATACAAAAGATACGATGTCCTAAGGAACCATGTCCTGCATTTTCTAAAATATTTTTTTTCATACTATAACCTATCTATAATTGCTTGCGTGAATTCCTTTGTAGAAGCATGTCCACCAATATCACACGTTACAATTTTTCCCTCTTCTACGACTTTTGAAAGTGCATCACGTAGTCTATTTGCTTGATCATTTTGTCCTAAGGCTTCTAACATTAAAGCAAACGCTAAAAGAAGAGCACTTGGATTGGCAATGCCTTGTCCTGCAATATCAGGAGCACTACCATGAACAGCTTCATAAATACGGTATTCATCTCCAATATTTCCACTAGGAGCAAATCCTAATCCACCTACTAAACCTGCACATAAATCAGAAACAATATCTCCATATAAATTAGGAGCAACCAATACATCAAATGTTTCTGGTCTTAAAACAAGCTGCATACACATATTATCAATGATTACTTCTTGTTTTTCTATTTCTGGATAATCTTTACCTACATTTCTAAAACATTCTAAGAATAATCCATCTGTAAATTTCATAATATTCGCTTTATGAATGGCTGTGACTTTTTTTCTACCATTTGCTTTTGCATATTCAAAAGCATAACGACAAATTTTTTCACTTGCTTCTCTAGTAATTAATTTAATACCATGAGCAACATCATCACCCACCATATATTCAATACCTTTATAAAGATCTTCGGTATTTTCACGAATCATGACTAAATCAATATTTTCATATTTAGAATCAATTCCTTTAAAAGAACGAATTGGTCTAACATTAGCATAAGTCGCAAATTTTTGTCTTAAAGCAACATTGACACTTCTAAATCCTGTACCAATAGGTGTTGCTGTTGGACCTTTTAATGCCCATTTATATTCTTTAATAGCATCTACAAGTCCTGGTTCAAAGACTTCTTTTGTTTTAACAGCATATTCTGCACCTGCTTGATATTCTACCCATTCAATATCTAAATTCATAGCTTTTGTAATGTCAACAACACTTTGTGAAATTTCTTTTCCAATTCCATCACCTGGAATTAATACTGCTTTCATTAAAAGTCACCTCCTAATTCTTTAATTGCATTTAATAGACCACCATATTGAATCATTGTTTTTTCTCTTGGTGATAATTTTAATTTTGCGGTAATTGTTTGATTATTTGTTTTATTGATAACAGTAATATCTTTATTGCTTTCAACACTATCTAATAAATTAATTAATTCATATTCATCTTGATCATTAAAGAAATCGTAATCTTTTTGATTAATAACAAGTGGTAAAATACCATTATTAATTAAGTTCGAACGATGAATTCTTGCAAATGAAATAGCAAAAATTGCTTTGATCTTTAAATAATTAGGAACAAGGGCTGCATGTTCACGTGAAGAACCTTGACCATAGTTATCTCCACCAACAATAAATCCTCCACCATTTTCAATGCACCTATTATAGAATTGATCATCTACTTTACAGAAAGAGAATTTAGCAAGATGTGGCACATTACTTCTATATGGGAGTAATTTAGAATCAGATGGCACAATATGATCTGTAGAAATATTATCTCCTACTTTTAAACATACTTTACCTTTAAATGTATCTGGTAATTTATCTCCTCGAGGAACTGGTTTAATATTTGGTCCCATATAAACTTCATTTTGAGGATCATATTCATCAATAAAGAAATTCTTATTCTTCACAAATGGTGTATTTTCAATATCGTCTAAATACATATCATCTTCAAATTCATCCGTTAAATATCCTTTGATTGCACTTAAAGCAGCAACTTCAGGTGATACTAAATAAACACTAGCATCATTTGTTCCTGAACGTCCTTTAAAGTTACGGTTGATAGTTCTAAGTGAAACACCTTTAGAAAGTGGTGCTTGCCCCATACCGATGCATGGTCCACAACCACATTCAAGAATTCTTGCCCCAGAGGCAATCATATCCGCTAAAGCTCCACATTTAGAAAGCATTGCTAGAATACTAGAAGAACCTGGAGCAATAACAAGTGATACATGAGTTGCTACTCTTCTTCCTTTTAAGATTTTAGCTGCTTTTAACATATCTGGAAGTGATGAGTTTGTACATGAACCAATCACTACTTGATTGATTTTCATTCCTCTTAATTCACTTACTGGTACAACAGCATCTGGACTATGTGGTTTGGCAGTTAATGGTACTAATTTTGACAAATCAACGGTGATTTCTTCATCATATGTAGCATCTTCATCTGCTTTTAATTCAACATAATCTTCTTCTCTTCCTTGTTGAATTAAATATTCTTTAGTAATTTCATCTGTTGGAAAGACAGAAGTCGTTGCCCCTAATTCAGCACCCATATTACAAATAGTTGCACGATCTGTTAATGATAATTCTTTTAAACCTTCTCCAGTGTATTCAATAATCTTATTGACTCCACCTTTGACAGATAATTGTTGTAAAATATATAAAATAACATCTTTAGCCGAAGCCCATTTTGCTTTTTTACCCACTAAATTTACTTTAACAACACTTGGACATTGTAAATAATATGTACCTGTTGCCATTGCTACAGCGACATCTAATCCTCCTGCCCCAATAGCAATCATTCCCATCGCACCACATGTTGGTGTATGTGAATCAGAACCTACTAATGTTTTTCCTGGTTTTGCAAAGTTTTCTAATTGCAATTGATGGCAAACACCATTTCCTGGTTTAGAAAAAGTAATTCCGTGTTTTTTTGCTACACTACGAATAAACTCATGATCATCCATGTTTTCAAATCCTGTTTGTAACATATTATGATCAATATATGCAACTGCCTTTTCAACCGCTACATGTTCAATTCCCATTGCCTCTAATTGTAAATAAGCCATTGTCCCTGTTGAATCTTGAGTTAATGTTTGATCAATTTGAATCCCTATTTGTTGACCAGCGACTAACTCACCACTTTTAAGTTTAGCACTTAAGATTTTATACGCTAAATTCATTATTCTACGTCCCCCTTATTACGATTGTATACAATTATACATTTCATGTGTATTATTGTAAATACATTCTAAGCAAATAAAGGGATTTTTTTACGTATATTCCATTAAAATTGTATATTGTATACAGTTATCAATCATTTAAAAAGGGAGCAAAAGCTCCGCTTTTTTATAAATCTAAGGCATATGCAATCGCAAGTTTTGTTGTATCTACGATTGAATCAATATGACAACGTTCTTTACCATGTGAATTGATCACAGCCATACCAAATGCTGCAGCATAAACATTATTACCTGCACGAATTGCAGCATTAGCGTCTGTTCCATAATGGAAGAAAACATCAACACAATAATTTAAGTTTGTTTTTTTAGCTTGGTTGATAATTCTTGTAGTAAGTTCTCTATCATATGGAGAGTAGTTATCTTTAGCACAGATACTTACTGTTTTTTCATCAGCATGATAATCAGGCCCAATTAATCCAATATCTAAAGCAACATATTCTTCTACTTCTTCTGGTACATAAGCTCCACCATGTCCGATTTCTTCATAAATTGGGAAAGCTAATAATGTACGATATTTTGGTTTTAAGTTATTTCTTTTGAAGTAAGCCATTACTTCAATTAAAGCAGCAACAGCAGCTTTATCATCAATATAACGCGAAACAACATATCCTGATGGTGTATATTCAAAATGAGGATCTACAGAGATCACATCACCATGATCAATACCTAAAGCCATAACTTCTTCTTTAGAATGAACATCTTCATGTAAGATAACTTCCATATGGTCTTCATCTCTTGGCATTGTTCTAGCATCTTCAAATACATGAACTGAGTGAGCTTTACAAATAACCATACCTCTATATTTACGTCCATCTCTTGTAATAATAGTAACGCCTTCACCTTCCATACTATGGTAGTTAACACCACCTAATTGTCTTACAATTAAATGACCGTTATCATCAATATGACGAATAACTAAACCAATTGTATCTAAGTGAGCACCCATACATACTGTTTTAGAATTATCTTCACCTTCTAAAGTAATGTAAGCTGTTCTTTTACGATCATAAGTCACTTCATAACCAAATTCAGCTGCTTTTTTTTCTAATAAAGCACCAACTTCTTCATAATAACTTACTGGACTTGGTACATTAATAAATTCTTCACATAATTCAATTAATTCTTTTTTGTCAATATTCATTTCCATTTTATAATACCTCTTTTACTTTTTATCATATAAATGACATGCGCAGAAATGACCTGGTTCTACTTCTTTAAAATCGGGTCTATCTGTTTTACAAATATCCATTACTTTCGGACATCTTGTACAGAAACGACATCCTTTTGGTGGGTTGGCTGGACTTGGCACATCGCCACCTAATATTTGTTTATCTTCGATTCTTTCTTTTCCAATTCTTGGAATTGCTGAAAATAGTGCTTGAGTATAAGGATGTAATGGTTTGGCATAAAGTGATTCAGTATCTGCCATTTCCATCATATTACCTAAATACATAACCCCTACTCTATCAGCAATATGTTTTACAACACTTAAGTCATGGGAAATGAAGATATAAGCAATACCCATTTTTTCTTGTAATTCATTTAATAAATTAATGATTTTTGCTTGAATTGAAACATCTAACGCTGAAACAGGTTCATCACAAATAATCAATTTTGGTTGTAAAGCAATTGCACGGGCAATCCCAATACGTTGTCTTTGTCCTCCTGAAAATTCATGAGGATAACGATACATGTAATCTAAATTTAAACCAACTTGTTTCATAACTTCCACAACACGTGCATCACGTTCTTCTTGTGTTTTATAACATTTAGCGATATCAATTGGTTCAGCAATAATATCTTTAACTGTCATACGTGGATTTAAAGAAGCATAAGGATCTTGGAAAATCAATTTGATTTTATCACGTGCTTCTTGTAATTCTTTACCTTTTAAGCTTGTAAAATCTTGACCATCTAAGATAACCTTTCCTTCAGTTGGTTCAATTAGACGGATTACACTTTTACCCATTGTTGATTTACCACATCCAGATTCACCAACAATCCCAAAAGTTTCTCCTATTTTAACATCAAAGCTAATATCATCTACCGCTTTAACAACGCTTTTTTTACCTCTTAAAGAAGATGATTTAATAGAATAATATTTCTTTAAATGTTCTACTTTTAATAAAACGTCTTGATTATTTTCCATTTTCTACATCCTCCTTATTCCATCTTTCATGATATTTCCAACAACGAACTAAATGGTTTTCACCATGTTCCATCATTGCTGGACATTCTTGATGACAGATTTCTTTAGCATGTTTACAACGTGGTGCGAAGAAACATCCTTTTGGAAGTTCATAAAGCATTGGCACAGAACCAGGAATAACTTCCAATTCTTCTTGATCATCGCTATCGATATCAGGGATTGACCTTCTTAGACCAATAGTATAAGGGTGTAAAGGATTTTTAAATAAATCTTCTACATTTGTATATTCTACGATCTTACCTGCATACATAACGATTACGTTATCTGCCATTTCTGAAATAACACCCATATCATGTGTAATTAATAATACGGCTGTATTTAATTCTTTTTTCATTTTATTAATTAATTTTAAGATTTGTGCTTGAATAGTCACATCTAATGCTGTTGTCGGTTCATCACAAATCAATAATGATGGATTACAAGAAAGTGCCATCGCAATCATGATTCTTTGTCTCATCCCACCAGATAATTGATGAGGACAAGAAGCAAATACTTTTTCAGGCATTGGAATACCTACAAGTTTAATCATTTCTAAAGCACGTTCTTTAGCTTCTTGTTTACTCATGTTTTCATGAGTTAAAACAGCTTCCATAATTTGTTTTCCAACAGTAATAACTGGATTTAAGGATGTCATTGGCTCTTGGAAAATCATTGAGATTTCTTTACCACGAATATCTCTCATTTCTTTAGGAGATTTCTTTAATAAATCTTCTCCTTTATACATAATTTCACCAGCAGTAATTTTACCTGGAGGAGATGGAATTAATTGCATTAATGATAAAGCTGTCATACTTTTACCACAACCAGATTCTCCAACTACTCCTAAAGTTTCTCCTGGTTTGATACTAAAACTTACTTCTTGTACAGCAGGAAGCGCTCCACGATCTGTAAAGAAGGTAATACCAAGATCTTTGACTTCTAATAATTCTTTATTTTCACTCATATCTTTTCCCCTTTTTACGATCTTAATTTTGGATCAAGCGCATCTCTTAATCCATCACCTAACATATTGAACGCTAATACTGTAATAATAATAGCTAAACCTGGAATTACTGAATAGTATGTTGCACTACGAATATATGGTTGTGAAAAACTAATCATTGAACCCCAGCTTGCCATTGGTGCTTTAACACCTAAACCTAAGAAGCTTAATGATGCCTCTGACATAATTGCATTTGGAATACCTAATGTTACAGTAACGATTAATGTTGATAAACAGTTAGGTAATAAATGTTTCATGATAATTCTAAAACTATTTCCACCGCTGACTTTACATGCATCGATGTATTCCATCTTTTTAAGACGCATAACATCCCCACGGATAAGTCTGGCTGTTGAAGCCCAACCTAAAAGACCGAGCGCTAAGTAAAGGTTAATTAAACCTGGTCCTAAAACAAACATGATTGCCATCGCAAATAATAAGAATGGAAAAGATGAAAATACTTGAATTAAAAATGAAATAACAGAATCTACTTTTCCACCATAATATCCGGCACAAACACCCATTGTATAACCAATAACTGTCGCGATAATTTGTGAAATGATACCAACACTTAAAGAAACACGGCATCCATAAATAATTCTTGAGAAAATATCTCTTCCTAAATCATCTGTACCAAACCAATGTTGTCCGCAAGGTTTCATTAAACGATCTGTAAGAACTTGTTTGTTTGGATCATAAGGAGCAATCAATGGTGCAAATAAAGCAATTAAGCATAAAAGAATAACGATGAATAAACATACCATTGCTACTTTATTTTTCTTGAAAATGTTCCAACTGATTGACCAATAACTTTGATATGTTTGATCTTTTTTCTTTTTAAACATTTTATGATGACTCCTTTCCTAAACGAATTCTTGGATCGACTACTGTATAAAGTAAATCAACTACTAAATACATAATGACACAAATAACCGCAATATACATAACGCCACCTTGGACGATTGGTAAATCACGCGTATTAATACTATCTACTAACATTTTTCCAATTCCAGGAATTGAAAATACAGATTCTACTAAGACAGATCCTGTTAAGATGTTTCCTAAATCAGATCCTGCAATTGTAATGATTGGAATTAACGCATTACGTAAAGCGTGTTTAATTGTAACAACCCAACCTTTTAAACCTTTAGCTTCAGCTGTACGAATGTAATCTTGTGATAAAACATCTAACATACTTGTTCTTGTAATACGAGCAATACTTGCTGCATATCTTGTACCTAAGGCAATACCTGGTAAGATAAATGATTTAAAACTATCAATACCTGATAAAGGTAATAAATTAAATTTCAAACAGATAACAATTTGTAAGATGATAGCAATCCAGAATGCGGGAGCTGAAATACCAAATACAGAAATTGTCATTAAAACCGAATCAACCCATTTACCATGATTAACAGCAGCCACAACACCTACTACTACCCCTAAAGCAACAGCCAATATATAAGCAATACCAGCAAGCTTAGCCGTTACTAAAAATGAACTTGTTAAAATATCAATTACTGGTTTATTTTGGAAATATGATGTTCCAAAGTTCCCTTGAAGCATATTTCCTAACCAACTGAAATATTGAATATAAATTGGTTGGTCTAATCCCATTTCATGTGTAACACGTGCAATCGTTGCTTGATCAGCGAACTCACCTAACATGATTTCAACTGGATTACCAGGCACAATGTTTAACACAAAGAATGTGATTAACGAAATACAAAAAACGACACCAATAGCTTGTAATACACGTTTTAATAAATACTTCGCCATATTTTTCCTCCTTTTTCCTACAATAAATATATGGAATGCATTGCTGCATTCCATATATGATTAACACTTATTTAATTTCATTTACTATTTTTTAGATAAATCAATATCAATGTTATATAAATGATAAATTAAGTTTCCTAATTTAGCATTTTTTACATATGGTTTAGCAACAAATTGTAACTTACCATAATATAATGGAATTGTTCCATAATCTTCACGAGATAAGATATAATCTGCTTTTTTGTATAATTCAACACGTTTATCAGAATCATTTGATTCTCGAGCTTCTTTCATTAATGAATCGAATTCAGGATTATTGTAGAATACACCTTTTCCTACAGCGTTTTCTGAATAGTAATAAGTATACATTTGGTTATCAGCATCTGCATATAATGGGAACCAACCAAGAACTGTAGCTTGTAATTCACCAGCAGCTCTAGCTGAAGACCAAATACCTGCATCAATTGTTTCTACATTCATAGTAATTCCTGCTTCTTTTAAGTAAGCTTGTAATGCAGTAGCAATTTTTTCTTCTTTTTGTCTAACTTTGCAAATAAATGTAGGGTTTGAAATACCTGCATCAGCTAAAACTTGTTTAGCTTTTTTAACGTTATGTTCATAAGTTTTTAATTTGTCATCATGTCCTGGAACACCTGGGTTTAAGAATGATGAAGCTGGTTCAGCAGCACCATTTAATACGGTACTACATAATTCTTTACGGTTAATAGCTAATGAGATTGCTTCTCTAACTGCTTTATTACTTAATACTGGATCATTATCTTTAATTGATAAGAAATATGTACCTAATGGAGTTACTTGAGTAATTTCATCTTTTAAATCACTATCTTTATATTGATCTAATAATGAAGTATCTAAGTCACACATATCAATGTTACCTTGTTCATATTCCATCATTTTTGTACTGTAGTCATCAATATAAACAACTTCTAAACGATCTAAGTTAGGTTTTTTACCATGATATTTTTTATTTGGAACCATTACAACTTTAGTTTGTTCATCATTTTCTTTAATTACATAAGGACCAGTACCAATTAAGTTAGTTCCTTTACCCCAGTTTTCACCAGCAGCAGCACATGCATCAGAAGGATAAATTGATGCATAGTCCATACCTAAGTTAGCAACAAATGGCGCAAATTTGTAATTAATATGTAATTTAAAAGTGTAATCATCAACTGTTTCAAAACCACTTAATTCAGTAGCTTTACCATCTAACATATCTTGAGCACCAGTAATCATGTTGTACATATATGTATTTGTACATCCTGTTGCTGGTGTAAACATTCTTTCGAATGTATATTTAACGTCTTCAGTAGTTAAATCAGAACCATCTGAGAATTTAACACCTTTTTTAAGTGTAATTGTATAAGTTAATCCATCATCAGATACTTCTGGCATGTCTTTAGCAAGAACACATTCTTCTTTATTGTCATCATTCCAACGATATAATCCTTCTAATACGTTGTCAGCAACAGAAGAAGCCCCTGAGGTAGTGTTAGTTTGCATATCTAAACCAACTTTTGGATTAGATTGACCAAAGCGAAATACTTTTTCGCCACTTTCTGTACTTTTGCTTGAGCTACTTGAACCACCACATCCAGCTAAGGATACAGCCATTGCAGCAACAGCAAGAACAGATAAAGATTTCTTTAATAAGTTCATTTCCCTTTCCTCCTAGTTTTAACAATTCCCTACTTAAACTTTCTTAAAGTACCTTTGTATTATATCAAAGGGGTTTCTTGATTTCAACAGAATGTTGCATTTTTGTATACAATTGAAAACAATTATCTAATTTCATACCTTATTATCATACTTTTTTATTTTTTTTTGCAAAAAATGTTCTTGTTTATGCAAAAAAACAATATCCAATCCATATGGATATTGTTTTTTATTTTAAAGCATACTTGTCATTCCACCATCAATAACAAGTAATTGTCCTGTTGTATAAGTACAAGCGTCACTTGCAAAGTAAATAAGTGCTCCGTTCATTTCACCTTCTCGACCAAATCTCTTAAGAGCTACTCTGTTTTTTAAAACAAGAGAACCCGGTGCATCTAAAGCATCATGTGTCATTTCTGTATCATAGACACCTGGTGCAATCGCATTAACAAGAATACCATAAGGGGCTAAATCTCCAGCCATGGCTTTTGTAAGATTGACAACCCCGCCTTTAGCCGCAAAATAACTTACTTGAGCAGGTCCAGCTTGAATACCACCAACCGATGAAATATTAATAATTCTTCCATATTTTTGTTTCATCATAATAGTTGAAACTTCTCTTGCCATGAGGAAAACACCTTTTAAATCCGTATCTAAAACTTTATCCCATTGTGCCGTTGTATGATCATGAAGACCACTTGAGTATTCAACAACACCTGCATTATTGACAAGAATATCAATTTTTCCAAAATGATCTACGACAGCTTTAATCGCATTTTTAATACTTTCTTCATCTGTAACATCACATGAAACAGGTAAACAATCTTGTCCATTTTGTTTCAATTCTTTAGAAAATTCTTCTAATCTTTCTTTTCTACGTGCAAGGATAGCGACATCGCATCCTTGTTCACTCAATGCTCTTGCAAATTGTTGTCCAAGTCCACTTGAAGCTCCTGTAACAACCGCTACTTTTCCTGTTAAATCAAAACTAATCATCTTTATTATCTCCTATTCCATCACACGGATTGCATGATATCCCTCATGAATTGCAGTTAAAATTTTTCTTGGTGCAACAGCATCTCCAATAACAGCAACTTCATCATATTTTTCATCTAATAAATCTTCTAATTGATTATTAGGTCTAAATCCAACAGCATTTAAAACAGTATCACATTCAAGCGTCATTGTTTGTCCATCTCTTTCAAATGTAACACTTGTTGGTGTAATATTTGTTACTTTAGCGTTTGCTTCAACTTTAACACCACGATCTTTAACCATTTTTCTTAAATGTTGATCGTTGTTTAAACAATGGTTTGCTGTAAATAAGATGTCTGGACACATTTCTACTAATGTCACATCTCCATCTTTTCCAGCAATATCACAAGCAGCTTCTGTTCCAGCAAGACCAGCACCAATAACAACAACTTTTTTACCAACTGTTGCTTGATGTGTTAAATAATCACTCGCAAGAACTGTTGTATCAATACCTGTAATTGGTGGCATAGCAGGAGTTGAACCAGCAGCTAAAATAACTTTGTCATAATCTCCTTCAAGATTATCTTTTGTAATTGCTGTATTTAAATGAATATTAACTCCTAATTTTTGACATTGTGTTTCTAAGTATTTAATTAATTTTAAAACATCCGCTTTAAAATCAGGACCACCTGCAGGCCATAAAGTTCCACCTAATTTATCCTCTTTTTCATATAAATCAACATCAAAACCACGACGTTTTGCAGTAATGGCAGCCATCATACCAGCTGGACCTCCACCAATAACTAATACATTACGTTTTTGACCATTTGGAAGTGGTAAAGCATAAGCTTTTTCTGCATAACATAATGGGTTTACTGCACAATAGTAGTGTTTTCCACTAAATCCAGCAAGTAAACATTCATTACATCCAACACATGGAGCGATATCTTCTTCATGATGTGCTTTGACTTTTTTAGGCCAATATGGATCAGCTAACATTTGATGAGCAAGTCCTACATAATCTAAAATACCATCTTCAACAGCTTTTTTAGCCACTTCAGGATCTTTTAAGTTCCCATCACCTAATACTGGAACGCTTACAATATCTTTAATTGCTTTTTGTACATCAAGTTTATATCCTTCTTTACTATAAACAGTTGTAATCGCTTGGAACCATTCTTCATAACATCCTGTATCAACATGTAAAGCATCAACCCCTGCTTTTTCTAAGATTTTAGCCATTTCAATACCTTCATCAATGGTTCTAAAGCCTTCTACTCTTTGATGTGGTGTAAATTTAACAAGTACAGGCATTGTATCTGGAACGTTCTTTTTAATTGCTTCAATACATTCCAATGTAAAACGCATACGATTTTCAAGTGTTCCACCATATTCATCTGTTCTATTATTCCATTGAACAGAATGGAATTG
>OLOB01001972.1_pt1 | contig 12772 bp, 9 predicted proteins | sample 1671911 | NCBI WGS metagenome assembly OLOB01 (sample SAMEA3136625, study PRJEB25190) | human gut metagenome | biome: human gut; feature: human-associated habitat; material: faeces | place: Austria | collected 2013
CGTCCGCTTGGCGGATTCATCGGGAAGCGAGGCGAGTGACGTGGGGCTATTCGGGAAGAAGAGGGCGGCGGGCTCTGGCGTGGACGTGGGTGAAGGCGCGTTCGCGGGTGCGGCGTTATTCGGCGCGGCCGACTCGCTTGCCTCTGGCGGCGCGTTGTCGGACGTGGAGTTTCGCCACGTGTGCAAGGCGTACGGTGCCAACGAGGTGTTGCGGCGCATGACGTTCACGTTGCCGGGCGGCGGCGTGCGCTGCCTGATGGCGCCGTCGGGCAGCGGCAAGACCACGCTGTTCCGGGTGCTGTTGGGCCTCGAACACGCCGACTCCGGAGAGATTCGCGGCATTTCCCCTGGTCGCATCAGCATGATGTTCCAAGAAGACCGCTTGTGCGAAACCTTGACGCCGGTGGAGAACGTGGCGCTGGTGCTGCCAGCCGAGACGCGGCGGGCCGACGTCGCCGCGCTGCTGGCAGAGATCTTGCCGACGGATTGCCTGGGGCAGCCAGCCATGGAGCTTTCCGGTGGCATGCGCCGGCGTGTGTCGCTAGCGCGTGCCGTTGCGTTCCCGAGCGACCTCATTGTGCTTGATGAGCCGTTTACCGGTCTTGACCAGGCCACAAAGGAAAAGGTCATCGCGTTCGTGCTGCGCCATCGCGCCGGTCGCACGCTGCTGGTCGCCACACACGGCGAGGATGACGCGCGCCTGCTGGGTGCTGAGCGCTTGAACCTGGCCGACGTGCAAGACGGCGGCGTGAGCGTGACGGGCGCGACAGGGATCGGGTGAGTTGTCGCGATTCCCGGAACAAGGCGTGAGCTCTGCTGCGTATGGCGCGGCATTGATTCTCTGAAAGGATTTGCATAATGGATACAACGAAAACGATGCGCCAGCTGTGCGCGGACGAGCCGAAGCTTGAGGCGTTCCTGCAGTCGAAGGGCTTCCCGTTTTCGCTCGATAACCCCATTGTCGACTTGGTCACATTCGAAGACGTGTGCCAGGTGCGCAGCCTGGATCGCGACGAGTTTCTGGGCGAATTTGAAGCGTATAAGGCCAACGTATAAACGTCGCTGCGGATTGGTTGTTTCTAGCGGGGAACTGAGGGAGTTCGCGTGTATTACTTGGGAATCGACATAGGTGCATCGTCGGTGAAGATGGCGGTGGTTGATGCGAACGGCGCTGTGCTGCGCGTGCTGCGCCGCGCTCATAAGGGCTCGCCGCTGCCGTGCCTGGGTGCTCTGCTAGGCGAGCTTGCGGATGCGGGTGATTTGCCTGGCGAATGCGGCCGCGCGGTTGTTACAGGCAGCGGCGCGGATATGTTGCGCGCCGCTGTTCCCGCCGTGCTTGAGCTGGAAGAGGTTCCGGCCCTGGTCAAAGGCGTGCGGGCGCTTGCACCTCGGGCGGCGAGCGTGATTGGGATGGGCGCGCAGTCGGGCGTGTTCGCTACGGGTTTTGCCCATGGTTCGGCGCCGGAATTCGCTATGAACGAAAGCTGCGCGGCGGGTACGGGCAGCTTTTTCGAGGATCAGATGCAGCGTTTGGGGTTGCCGCTGGAAAGCTACTCTGATCTGGTGGCACGTGCGCAAAGCGTGCCGCGTTTGTCAGGCCGTTGCAGCGTGTTCGCCAAAACCGACATCATTCACCGTCAGCAGGAGGGCGTGCCTGTTGAGGACATCCTGCAAGGCTTGTGCCATGCGACGGTGAAGGCGTTCAAGGCCACTATTGTGCGTAATCTGCCGGTTGAAAAGCCGGTGGCGCTGGCTGGCGGCGTGCTGGAGAACGCTGGCGTGGTTCGTGCGGTGCGCGAGGTGTTTGGCCTGGCGGAAGGCGAATTGCTCGCGGACGAGAAGCTTGTGTGCGCGCAAGCGGTGGGCGCGGCGCTGGCAGCGGCGGAAGGCGCGGGCGGGCGCGATGACGAACGCATTGCTGCGGGCGCGGGCGCGGTAAGTGGCGCGTCCGCGGGGCTTGCGTCGCTTGCCGCCTTGCGCTCTGCGCTTGGAGGAACGCAGGCTGCGCAGGCCGACGATCTGCCGCGACTGCCTCGGCTGCCGCAGGTTGATTGCACGCTGAACTGCGGTTTCGCCTTGGCCCCAAGCCCGTGGAACCCGCAAGGTTCGCCTGCCCGCGAAGGTGGCGCGATGCCGCGCTCGGCGGTGGTGGATGCGCTGCCCGACGGTGAGCCCGTGCCGGTTGCGCTGGGTGTGGACGTGGGTTCCACCAGCACGAACCTGGTACTTATCAGCACTGACGGCGTGCTGCTGGACGCGCAGTACTTGCGTACGCGCGGCAACCCCAAGCAGGCTGTGCGCGACGGGCTTGCCTCGTTGGCGCAGCGCGTGGGCGATCGCGCCTGTGTAGTGGCCGCGGGTGTGACGGGCAGCGGGCGCACCATGATCGGCAAGCTCATCGGAGCCGATGCCGTACGCGACGAGATCACCGCACAAGCGCGCGCTGCCGCTGCGGCTGACTCGCAAGTGGACACCGTGTTCGAAATCGGTGGGCAGGATTCTAAGTACATCAGCCTGGTTGCTGGCCAGGTGGCCGATTTCCAAATGAACAAGGTGTGCGCGGCGGGCACGGGCAGTTTCGTGGAAGAGCAAGCGGCGCGCCTGGGCATTGCGCTTCCCGATTACGGCTCGCTGGCGCTTTCGGCGGAACATCCCGTTGAACTGGGCGAACGTTGTACGGTGTTTATGGAAACCGCGATTAATGCCGCTTTGGCGAAAGGTGCGACCAAGTCCGAGGTTGCTGCCGGTCTGTGCCTGTCGGTGGTGCGCAACTACCTGCACAAAGTGGTGAACGCCAAACCAGTGGGGCAGCGCATCGTGCTGCAGGGCGGCGTTGCCTACAACCCCGCCATCGTGGCGGCCTTCCGCGCGTATGCGGGCGAGAGCCTTACGGTTAGCCCGTGGTTCGCGGTTTCGGGTGCCGTGGGTGCAGCGCTGCTGGCTGCGGAGTCCCAGGGCGTGCTAGAACCGGTGCAAAACGGTGAAAGTGCTGGTGTGGCGCATGGTGCAGCCACAGTGTCGAGCTCGTGCGTTTGCCGACGGGAAAATGTGCCCTCTAACTTCAAGGGCTGGGACCTTTTGGGCGTCTCGCACGAAACCCGCCGCATCGACCCGGCCGAAATTGCCGCAAACCGCGCGTTCTTCCATAAAGTCGACGAGATGTTCCTCGAAGGCTACGACCCCACGCGCGACCCGGCGAAGAAAACGGTGGGTATCCCACGCTGCTTGATGTTGCACAAGCTATTTCCCATGGCTAACGCTTTCTTCAAGCAGCTCGGCTTCAACGTGGTGCTGACCGACGCATCCGATGAGGAGACGGTACGCCTTGCGCAGGCAAGCGCACAAGGCGAGACATGCTACCCCGTGAAGCTGGTGCACGGTCACATGGCGCAGCTGCTTGATATGGACGTCGATTACGTGTTCATGCCCAGCGTGCACACCATTCGCCATCTGAAGTCGACGGTGCCGCACAACTACGCGTGCACGTATATGCAGTCCATCCCGGCCATCGTGGCGTCCGAACTGGACTACGAAGGCCACGGCATCACGCTGTTGAATCCCCTGATGAACCTTGATTTCGGACAGGGTGCCATGGCGGAGGTCATGCTGCAGGTCGGAGCGCAACTTGGCCGCACGCCGCAGGAAACGGCGCGCGCCATGCTGGCCGGCGGGTTCGCCGTCACGGAGTTCACGCGCAAAACCGAGGAGCTGGGCGATCAGCTGCTGGCCGGTCTGAAACCAGGAGAGCGCGTTATCGTGCTGATCACGCGCAACTACGGCATCGTGGACCCGGCGCTGAACATGGGTATACCCGACATGCTGCTCGATCGAGGCTGGAAAGTTATCACCGTAAGTCACCTGCATGCGCATGACCTGGGCATATCCGCGGATTATCCTGGCGTGGTGTGGCCGTTCGGCCAGCATATCCTTTCAGGCGCGAAGCTCGTTCGCCGCGACCCGCGCCTGTTCGCCGTGTACCTGACCAACCACGGTTGCGGCCCCGACACCATGATCGGCCATCTGTTCGCCGAGGAAATGGGGAGCAAGCCGTACCTGCACATCGAGATGGACGAGCATTACTCGAAGGTGGGCGTGGAAACGCGCGTGGAGGCGTTTTTGAACGCTATCGAGCATTACGAGGCGGCGGATTTGCGCAGCACGCCTACGTCGCGGCACGTGGTGAACTCGGCGTGCGAGCCGCTGCGCGAAGGCGAGTTAGCGGGCTTGCCATCGTTCGGGCCGTATGGTCCGCTTGCGGCGCAGTGGTTGCGTGACCAGGGCATTCCCGTGCGCGAGCTGGTGCCCACGCCGACAACGTTGGAGCTGGGGCGCAAAGAGTGCACCAGCAAGGAATACTACTCGTTTGCCAGCTTGCTGGGCGTGAGCTTGGCAGCTGTGGGTGAAGGTGGCGATGGGGAGGCTGCTGCCGATGGCTGTACGACCGTGCGCTCTGAGGGCCCGACGCAAGCATACGGCGAAGGTGCTGGTGCTGTTGACGGGCCGCATGCCGAACGTGATGTCGCTGCGGCTGCAGTCGCGAGTGCGGAAGGTGGTTGGCGCGTCGGCCAGTTGTTGCTGCCCTCGTCGCAGGGCGGCGAAGCCGATGGGCAGTTCGACCGCGTTATCCGTAGCGTACTGGATGCGAAGGGGCATGGCGACGTGCGTGTTGTGGCACCCGATGTGGAGCTGCTGCCGTGCAATGTGGCTGATCTCGAGGGCTTGTTCGTGCATGTGCTTGCCGGTGATGTGGTGTGGGCGGCCGCGCCTGCTGCGCGTCCCGCGCTGCAGGAAACGTTCGCAAAACCGCATCTGACCTTGGAAGACGTGTTGACGGCGGCGAGCGCTGCCCGGGAAAGCTGGCAGGATGTGCCTGTAGCGCCTCGCAAAACCCTTGCGCTTGTGGGCGAGTGGCCGCTGGTTGTCGGCGACGAGCTCACGGGCGGTTTGTTCGCCCGCTTGGAGGGCGAAGGCTACCGTGCGATGCGCGCCCCGTTCGCCGAATACTTGCTGTTCGTCTGGGAAGACGGTTGCGACGAGGCAAGGCACGGCAAAGTGGTGGGCGGCCTCATGCCCATGTTGGGCGAAACCGGCGCACCGAGGGTGGTGGGCCTGCCGGACGTGCCGGCGTCTCAGCCTGAATCCGACCGTGATCAGACGCTCACGCTTTCGGACGTGCAGGCGCTTGCTGTCGGTTGCGAAGCAGCATGCGCTCACGCGCTTGGCGGCTGTGACGGTTCGCATGAGCATGCGGCGGCGCAGCCGCAGCTGGCAACGGAGCCGCTGGAAGTGAGCGCGGCGGTTGAGGCTGACCCGCTGTTCGGCGCGGAACAGCGCACGCTGCCACAAGACCAGTGGCACGCGGTGCTTGAGCGGCTTGGCGGCATGATGCAGCAAGTGGCCGACGCGTTGGGTGATATGTCCGCCTATGCATCGGACCATTCGCAGCTTCGCCAGATTGCAACCGACGCGCTGGGTCAGTTTGCAGGCGCGAACGCGCGGTATCGGTGCGCGAAGGCAGTGCAGGCGGGCCAGAGGGCCGACGGCGTTGTGGCGGTGGCGTCTATGTACGAGAACGCCGACATCATGCTGCGCTTGAAGAGCGTGCCTTGCCAGGCACCGCTTTTGCACTTGGCGTTCGATGGCGCGCTTGACCAAAGCGTCGAAGAGCGCCTGCGATCGTTTTTGTACTACGTGTAGCGCCGCCTGCTAATAGGCGGCGGCGCTACATGGCGCCGAGTTGCCATTTTCGCTACATGATGGCATTGACAAGCAAGATTCGCTTATATTCGCAATCGAGGCAACGCAACTCTTAAGGCCACGAACGAACGGAGGCTTTTATGCCGCTTCGCAACTTACCAACCGATGTCGCAACGTCGCTGGCTCAGATGATCGATATTCGCCCAGGTCAGGTGCCGAGCATGGCGCTTACGCGCAATGCTGGGTTCGACCTTACGCTGCTGGCGTTTGCACCGGGTGAAAGCGTGAGCGAGGAAGAATACTTCGGCGATGTGCTGTATTACCTGGTGGAGGGCGCGGCATGCGTTGTGCTGCCGGAAGGCCGCATTGTGCTTGAGGCTGGTCAGGTGTTGCGTGTCCCCGCGCATGTTGAACATGCCGTGGAAGACGCGGGCGGCGAAGGCTTCAAGCTGCTGCAGCTGAATGCGCACGAGTAAGCGTTTGCTGGAGCTGGCTCATCCTTAAACCGGTTTATATCGGTGACCGGAAGGATAGAGGTAGTGAGAAACACAGGCATCGTGGCAGGTCAACGATGTGCCACGATGACGCAGCAAGAAAGGAAATCCCCATGGCAGAACTCATTAAAAACGTGGAGCACGCAAGCATTTTCACCCTGAAGGACCTGGTTGAAATCGAACCGGGACGCGTGAACAGCCTTACGTTGTCGCAGACGCCGGGCTGCAAAATGACAGTGTTCGCCATTGACGCCGACGAGGGCATGTCAAGCCACGCGGCGTCGGGCGACGCGCTCATCACAGTGCTCGAGGGCACGGGCGAAATCACCGTTAACGACGTGCCGCACCAGCTTTCCGCAGGTCAATCTATCGTCATGACCTCGGGAAGCCCGCACAGCGTGCGCGGCGTCACCCCGTTCAAAATGCAGCTTACGGTGGTGAAGCCCGCAGAATAGCAAAAGCGGGACAGACCTGCTTGAAGTTTGGCCCGTGCTCTCGGGCTTAAGTTGGGTGCGCTCGGGATTACTATTGCTCGAAGTCCACGTCCTTGCTTTCGCGGAAGAACACGAGCGCGACCAGGGCGATTACGGCCATCGCGCGCAGGTATCAGCCAAGCGTCTGGATACCGAAGTTCATGACCAGGGCCGACGCGATGGTGGGGCGAATGCGCCATCGGTGATGGCTGTCAGGTTATAGCTCAGGCCAGCAGCGTGGCGAGCATCGGGTCGGACTTGGCGACATCGGTGAAGAAAATGAGTCCGAAATAGCTTGCCGCGGCGCATGGCCGCCAACCGTTCGATGACCGGTTTCGCGGTATCGGAAGTTGTTTGAGAAAAGCGGCGCAGCTTGGTATATGGTGAGGTGATTTGTTTTGAGGGGGGGAGACTATGGCCTCGAAGAAGAATCGCTCTTCTTGGGCGAAGGAGAAAGCGCAGTTCAACGCACAGCTGGGCGGTTTCGATGCGCTCGACGACGTGTTCGCGCGGGAAGATTCGCGCCATGCTCACCTTGCGGAGGAGCGCGACAGTGCCCAGCGATATAAGGCGTGCGAATCGAAGAATCGTTACGCCACGCTGGCAGAGGCGCAGGAAAACCTTGCCTGGTGCCAGAAGCAGGGCAAACGCGGCCTGCAGATCTACGAGTGCCCCTATTGCGGCGGCTGGCATCTAACTTCCCACCCCTGGGAGGACGCCCGTTAGCGGTCCCCTATTCCGGACAGTTAGTGCTACGTCCCCGAAATGTCCCGAAGGGCATGATGGGCGCTTAACGAAAGGTGCGCCTGGCCGGCCTCTTCGTTAGGCGCTTGACGATAGGGCCTGCGGCGAACGCTTGGTTTCAATATTCCGCATTCGGGGAATCCGGACAGTTAACGCTACGTTCCCGAGGTGTCCGAGGCGTCGGGTGGTTGTTATCGGGCGGTGGTGAGGCGGGCTTGGTAGCCGCAGAGGGTTTCCGCGTAGCAGCCCGCATCGCCGAGCGCCGCCTCGAGCGTGCGTCTGGCCAGGCTGTAGTCGTTGTTGTTCTGCGACACGTGCATGGCTACCACCGTTTTCGGCAGGCGCAGGCCCGCCTCGCGCGATTCGGCCACCAGCGCGCCGAGCTCGGCGGCCGCCTGGTCGTTGGAAAGGTGCCCGCTGTTCGACGCGATGCGCTGCTTGATGACGTACGGGTACGGCCCGGCGGCCAGCATCTTCGGGTCGTGGTTGCTCTCCAGCGCCAGGATGCGCACGTCGCGCAGCGCCGCGTGTGCCTGCGCCGTGACGATGCCGGAGTCCGTCAGGTAGCCGATTGCATCGCCGTCGGCGGCGTCCTCGATGCGGAAGCCGAACGAGGCGGCGGCATCATGGCTGGTGGCGAAGGGGACGATGCGCATGCCCGCGGCCTCGACGGCGCCGGGGCCTGCCGCCATCTCGCGGACGTCGAACGCCTCAGCCACCTTCGCCAGCGCGCTGCTGTTCGCCGTGCATGCGCCCGCCGCGAACACTGGCGGCACGTTGCCGATCTTCGCCAGCCCGCGCAACACCACGCCCAGGCCCTTCACATGGTCGCTGTGCTCGTGCGTCACGAACATGGCCTGGATGCGGCCGGGGTCGAAGCCGGCCTCGTCGCAGCGGTTGAGGAAGTCGCGCTTGCAGATGCCGCAGTCGATCAGCACGCCGGCGCCGGTGGCGGTGTTCTCGACCACCGCGGCGTTTCCCGAGCTTCCGCTGGCCAATACGTGCAATGCGAGCATCCCGAACCTCCCGAGCTTCCGTCCAATCAAACGTTCCCCATACTAGCAGCATCCCGGACCGCGCGTCGCCGCCGCCCGCAAAGGGCAGGCAATCCCCTCGCGCGGTCCCCTGTTCACGCTTCGCAAAAAAAGCCCCGCCCGGGTATCCGGACAGGGCTTGAAAACCAGGGCAAACAGCGAAGCGCTAGCGCGGCGCTGCGGCGTTATTCCGCCTTCTCGTCCTTGCCGGCGGTGCGGGCCAGGATGTTGGCGTAGATGGCGCCGGAGATGTTATGCCACACGCTGAACACGGCGCCGGGCACGGCGGCCAGCGGCATGGAAGCGAAGTGCATGGTGGCAAGCGAGGTCGCCAGGCCGGAGTTCTGCATGCCCACCTCGATGGACAGCGTGCGCATCTGCGCCTTCGACAGGCCGAGCGCGCGGCCCACGAAATAGCCCAGCGCGTAACCGCAGATGTTGTGCAGCATGACCACCACGATGATCAGTGCGCCGACGGTCGCCAGCTTGGCGGCGTTTGCGGACACCACGGCCATGATGATCAGCGAGATCGCGATAACGGAGACGAGCGGCAGCACCTTGGAGCAGGCCTGGGCCACCTTGGACGCAACGGCGTTGATGACGAAGCCCAGCGCGATGGGCACGAGCACCACCTGCACGATGGACAGCAGCATGCTGACATAGCTGACGTCGACGCTCTGGCCGGCGAGCAGCAGCACGAGCGCAGGGGTGACGACCGGGGCCATGATGGTGGTGCATGCGGTCATGCCGACGGACAGCGCCACATCGCCCTTCGACAGGTACGTCATGACGTTGGAGGAGGTGCCGCCGGGGCAGCAGCCGACAAGCATAACGCCTACGGCAAGCTCGGTGGGCAGCTGGAAGACCAGGCACAGCACCCAGGCGATCAGCGGCATGATGATGAACTGGGACAGGATGCCGGTGATCACGGCCTTCGGCTTGGTGAACACCACCTTGAAATCGCCGAGCTTGAGCGTCATGCCCATGCCGAACATGACGATGCCGAGCAGCGGGTTGACCCAGCTGGTGGGCAGTGCCGCATGCACGGGCGCGGGCGCGACGAAGGCGATGATGGCGACCGCAAGCGCGATGATGGCCATCCATTTGCCGGCGAAGTCGCTGATCTTCTCGAGGACCTTCATGATGAACCTTTCTAACGTGCGCGCGTTGCTGGGGAAGAGGACGCTGCGCCGGCGCCACCCGCATATGCGACGTTTGACCGGCGAACAGGGGACGGAGGTGTGTTCACGATGCCTTGTCGAAAATGCGAGGATCGACCGTGAACACACCCGTCTCTGTCCGCCGCTCGCGCGGTGCTCGGCCTGCGGTATGTCCGCTGCCCCAGAAACGCAAACAAGCCCTGCCCGGGTATCCGGGCAGGGCTCGAAAAACTAGGACAAACGCGAGTATAGCCATTTGTCGGCAAAATGTTACCGACAACCGAATAATTCCCTACTTGTTGAATAGGGAATCGCGGCGGTGCCGGACGACCTTATTCGCCGATGATCTCGGACAGGGTGCGCCAGCCCAGCTCGGCGCATTTCACGCGTGCGGGCATGTGGCTGATGCTTTCCAGCTGAGCCGCCTCGTCGAGGTCTTCCTTCTCCTCGTCGGTAAGCGTCTCGCCCTTGACCATCTTCATGAACAGGCCGCACAGACGGCGCGCCTCCTCCACGGTCTCGCCGGTGACCAGGTCGGCCATCATGTCGGCGGATGCCTGCGAGACGGCGCAGCCGTGGCCGGTGAACGCGGCCTCCTCGATGACGCCGTCCTCGATGCGCAGCTTCAGCACCATCTCGTCGCCGCAGCTGGGGTTCACGCCCTCGTGCTCGTCGGTGGCGCCCTCCATGTCGTACTTGTAGTCGGGATGCGCGTTGTGCTCCATGAGCGCGGCGGTGTAGATGTTAGCCATTGAAGGTCCTCCAAACGTTGCCGAGGCCCTCGATCAAGGCGTCGACGTCCTTCTTGTCGTTGTAGAACGCCAGGCTGGCGCGGCAGCAGGCAAGGTTCTCCACGCCCAGCCACGTGAGCAGCGGCTGCGCGCAATGATGCCCGGCGCGGATGGCCACCTGATCCATGTCCAGGATGCTGGCCACGTCGTGCGGGTGGATGCCGTCGACGTTGAAGCTGATGACGCCATGGTGCATGTCGGGGTCGGGGCTGCCGATGATGGTGACGAAGGGCAGCTTCGCCATTTCCTCCATGCAATAGCGCACGAGCGCCTGCTCGCGCGCGGCGATGACGTCGAGGCCTACCGACTCCACGTAGGCGATGGCCGCCGCGGTGGCGTAGATGCCGGCGGCGTCCTGCGTGCCGGCCTCGAACTTCTCGGGCACGGGCGCCCAGGTGGCGTCCTGCTCGGTGACCGAGTCGATCATCTCGCCGCCCGTGAGGAACGGCGGCATGGCGTTGAGCAGCTCGTCGCGGCCCCACAGCACGCCCATGCCGAACGGGCCGAACAGCTTGTGCGCGGAGAAGGCGAAGAAGTCGGCGCCGATGGCCTGCACGTCCACGTGGATGTGCGGCGTGGACTGCGCGCCGTCGACCACCAGGTAGCCGCCCTGCTCGTGCACGCGGCGGCCCAGCTCCTCGACGGGGTTCTGCACGCCAAGGACGTTGGACACGTGCACCACGGACAAGATCTTGGTCTTCGGGCCGATCTTCGCGTCCATCTCCTCGGGCGTGATGACGCCGTTCTCGTCGGGGTAGAGGTAGACGAGCTTCGCGCCGGCCGCGCGGCAGGCCTGCTGCCACGGGATGAGGTTGGAGTGGTGCTCCATGATGGTGATGCACACCTCGTCGCCGGGCTTAAGCACGGTGGGGGCGAAGGCCTTCGCCACGATGTTGAGCGACTCGGAGGCGTTGCGCGTGAGCACGATGTCGTGCGCGTCGGGGGCGCCGATGAACTTCGCCACGCGCTGGCGGGCGATCTCGATGGCCTCGGTGGCCTCGACCGACAGGCGGTACAGGCCGCGCAGGGCGTTGGCGTTCATCTCCTCGTAGAAGCGGCGCTGCGCGTCAAGCACGGCAGCGGGGCGCTGCGCGGTGGCGGCGCTGTCCAAAAACACCAGGTCGGGATGGTTAGCAAGCAGCGGGAAGTCGCGCTTGTAGGGGTTCTCGGCGATGTTGGCGGCGCACACGATGTCGCCGGCCGTGGCCGAGGCCTGGGCGGCATGCGCCGCATCGGCCACGGCGCATGCCGTGCGATCGAGCTCTGCGTTGTTTGCGGAAGCTGACATAAGCTAGCCTTCCACCTCCTGATAGGGAATGCCCAGGCGGCCGGCCAGGCGGCCGACGCCCGCGCGAACGGTTTCATCTTCGACGGCAAGCGCCGTCTCCTCGAGGGTCGCCGTGGCGAACAGGCCCTCGGCGGCTTCCTGGGAAAGGCCGCGGCACTTCAGGTAGAACAGCTGGTCGGCGGCCACATGGCCGATGGTAGCGCCATGGTTGCCCGCCACGTCGTCCTCGTCGCACAGGATGACGGGGATGGTCTTGTTCTCCACGCGCTCGTCCACCAGAAGCACGGTCTCGCGTTCGGTGCCCTCGGCGCCCTTGCAGCCGCGCACCAGGTCGATGGTGCCGCGCAGGACCTTCTTCGACTCGCCCATGAGCGCGCCGTTGGCGTCGATGTTGCAGCGGGTCTTCTTGCCGCGATGGCGCACGACGTAGTTGAAGTCGCGTACGTCCTGGCCGGCTGCCAGGTAGCGGGTGTCCACGTCCACGCGCGACAGGTCGCCGCGCAGGTCGGTGGCCAGGCCCGTGTAGGACTTGCCGGCGCCCAGCATGCGGTGGCGAACGGTGACGAACGCACCCTCGTCGCAGATGATGCCCGTGTCGTCGAGCGCCATCCACGTTTCATCGAGCGTATGCACGGACGTGACGTTGACGTGGGCGTTCTCGCCGGCGAACACGCGCAGCACCACGCCCACCACGCCGCTGCCGGCGGCGGGGGAGTCAAGCGACACGGTCAGGTCGAATGCAGCGCCCGCGGGGGCCACCACGTCGATGGCGGCCACGTTGGCGGCGCCGTCCACACCGGCGATGCGCACCGTGGCCTGGCCGCGCTTACCGGCTGCCGGCGCGAACACGGTTGCGGCGCCCTTGCCGGCGGCTTCGGCCAGCCATGCGGTGGCCTGCTCGCCCATGCCGCACTCGAACGCCTCGGCCACGTTGTTCGCCATCTCCTGGCGCACGGCCTTGTGCTCGTAGGTTGAAAGCGCCGGGATATCAAGGTTGGCGGGGTCCACGTCGGGGTCGACGGCCTTCAGGATGGCGCGCGTGTCGGCGGGGCCGGCGGCGCGAGCCGCATCGACGCGCTCCTGCAGCGCGG
>OLOB01001973.1_pt1 | contig 12760 bp, 9 predicted proteins | sample 1671911 | NCBI WGS metagenome assembly OLOB01 (sample SAMEA3136625, study PRJEB25190) | human gut metagenome | biome: human gut; feature: human-associated habitat; material: faeces | place: Austria | collected 2013
TTAGAAGATATTGAATATTTATATAATTGCAATCAAGAGGATGTAAAAGATGTATTGGAAACAATACAATCAATCGAATATTAAAATTTATTAATATAGTTGAATTTAAAAAAAGGTTAGTATATAATGTCTTTTGATACGGAATAAGGAGAAATATATAATGAGAACAACTACAAAAAAATTAGAAAATGCTGTTACTCAAATTAAAGTAACATTTGATAAAAAAGAATGGGCAGAAGCTCAAGACGCTGCTTTAAAAAGATTAGCTACAAGAGTTAAATTAGATGGTTTCAGACCTGGTAAAGCCCCAGTTGCTATGATTAAAGCTAGACTTGGAAAACAAGCTATCTATGATGAAGCTACTGATCAAATCTTACAAAAAAGATATGCTGATATCATGAAAAAAGCTGAAGTTGCTCCAATTGCTCAACCAACATTAAATATTGATAGTGTTGATAATGATAACTTAAAAATTACAATTTTATGTCCTGTTAAACCTGAAGTTGAATTAGGTGAATACAAAGGATTAGAAGTTAAAAAAGGTAGAGTAACTGTTGCTAAAAAAGATATCGAAGCACAAGTTGAAAACTATCGTCATCAATTCGCTGAATTAACAACTAAAGAAAACGGTGAAGTTGCTAAAGGTGATACAGTAGTTATGGACTTTGAAGGATTCATCGATGGTGAAGCATTCGAAGGTGGAAAAGCTGAAAATCATTCATTAGAAATCGGTTCTGGACAATTCATTCCAGGTTTTGAAGATCAAATGATCGGTATGACTTGTGAAAATGAAAAAGATGTTGTTGTAACATTCCCAGAAGATTATCAAGCTACTGAATTAGCTGGTAAAGAAGCTACATTCAAAGTAACTGTTCATGAAATTAAAGAAAAAGTTTTACCTGAAGCTGATGATGAATTAGCTAAAGATGTTAACATCGAAGGTGTTGAAACTTTAGATCAATTAAAAGATCATATTAAAGCTCAATTAAAATCACAAAAAGAAAATGAAGTAGAAAATAAATTCTTCTCTGATTTAACTCAAGCTTTAATTGAATGTTGTAAAGTAGAAGATAGCGAAGCTTTATTAAATTCTGAATTAGATACAATGTTAAGAGAAGTTGAAATGAACTTGCAACAACAAGGTTTATCATTTGAATTATATGAACAATTCACTGGTAAAAACAAAGATGCTATCAAAGCTGATTTAACTGATCAAGCAAAAGACAGAGTTAAATTAAACTTAATCTTAGCTGCTATCGTTGAAGCTGAAAATATTGAAGTAACTGATGAAGAACGTAATAGCGAATTAGAAACAATCGCAAATACATATAATAGAGACTTAGAAGAAATCAAACAAATCTTCGCTCAAAATATGTACCAAATCGATGCTGATATTTTAAATAGAAAAGCGTTAGACGTTGTTAAAGAAAACTTAAAGAAATAGTTTAAAAGACGCGTAAGCGTCTTTTTAAAAAAGGAGGATTATTATGAGTGAAAGTACATTATTAACCCTTCCTGTTGTGTGCACAAGAGGAATGATTGTCTTTCCGGGTAACCGTTTATCATTAGATGTTGGTCGCCCCCTTAGTTTAAAAGCACTTGAACTTTCAAGTCGTGACTTTGATAACAATATCCTATTTGTATCACAAATCAATCCTATTGTTGATGATCCGAAATATGATGATGTTTATCATGTTGGAACTTTATGTAAAATTGAAAAGAAAATCCGTCGCGATAGTGCAGGGACAATCAAATTAACTGTTACTGGAGAAAAAAGAGTTGCTCTTCGAGATTTTAAAATTGAAGATGGTTCAATTTTTTCAACAGCTGAAGTTTTAGAAGATATTTATGGAGACACAAATGAAGAAGTTGCTTTAGTAAGAAAAACAACAGCTTATTTTGAACAAGCAAGACGTCATATGCCTCATATTCCAGCTGAAAGCTTAACATTGCTTTCAAATGGAACATCAGCTAGTTTACTTGCTGATACAATTGGTCAATATTTACCAATTGATTTAGATAGAAAACAAAAAATTCTTGAAGAACAAAGAATTAATGAAAGATTATTCTTAGTAGCAAGTTCTATTGAATCTGAAAAAATGATTAGTCAATTAGAAGATACAATCAATAGAAAAGTCAAAGAAAGTATTGATGAAAATCAAAAAGAATACTATCTAAGAGAAAAATTAAGAGCTATTAAAGATGAACTTGGTGATACTGTTGATAAAGGAGACGATGCTGATCAAATTCGTAAAGAATTAGCTGAAAATCCATATCCTCAATATATCAAGGATAAAATTGAAGAAGAATTACGTCGTTTTGAAGCTATGCCACCAGCATCTTCAGAAGCAAACGTTGTTAGAACTTATATTGATTGGGTGATGAAAACACCTTGGTATCAAGAAACTAAAGATGAAGAAGATATTTCTAAAATTGAAGCTATTTTAGAAGAAGATCATTTTGGTTTAGAAAAAGTAAAAGAAAGAATTGTTGAACACTTAGCAGTTAAACAAATGACACAATCTTTAAAAGCACCAATTATCTGTTTAGCAGGTCCACCAGGTGTGGGGAAAACAAGTATTGCTAAAAGTATTGCACGTGCTTTAGATCGTAAATTTGTTAAAGCTTCTTTAGGTGGAGTAAGAGACGAAGCAGAAGTTCGTGGACATCGTCGTACTTATTTAGGATCAATGCCTGGACGTATCATTCAAGGAATGAAAAAAGCTGGTGTTGTAAATCCTGTCTTCTTATTAGATGAAATTGATAAGATGGCAAGTGATTATGAAGGAGATCCTACAAGTACAATGCTTGAAGTTTTAGACCCTGAACAAAATTCTCAATTCTCTGATAACTATATCGAAGAACCATATGATTTATCTAAAGTTTTATTCATTGCGACTGCTAATGATTTAGGAGGAATTCCTGGACCACTTAGAGATCGTCTTGAAATTATTGAAGTTTCAAGTTATACAGAACAAGAAAAATTAATGATTGTTAAAGAACATTTAATTAAAAAACAATTAGATGCGCATTCATTAAAACCTGAACAAATGATTATTTCTGATGATATCATCATGGAAATCATTCAACACTATACACGTGAAGCAGGTGTTCGTGAACTTGAAAGATATATTGCTAAATTATGTCGTAAAACTGTTTTAGCTATCTTAAAAGAAAAAGTTGAATCAGTTACAATTGATCAAGATAAACTTGTTGAATTCTTAGGAAAAGCACCATTTGATCATACTAAGAAACTTCCTCGTCCTCAAGTAGGTGTTGTTACTGGTATGGCATATACTCAATTTGGTGGAGATATTTTACCAATTGAAGTTAATCATTTTGATGGTACTGGTAAATTTATTATTACTGGTCAATTAGGTGATGTAATGAAAGAATCTGCTTCAATTGCATTAGATTATTTAAAAGCTAACAAAGAAAAATATGGCTTAGATGATAAAGCCTTTGAAAAACAAGATATTCATATCCATGTTCCAGAAGGAGCTATCAAAAAAGATGGTCCATCTGCAGGGGTAACTCTTACAACAGCTATCTATTCAGCGTTTACAAATAAACCTGTAAGAGATGATGTTGCGATGACTGGAGAAATCACTTTACGTGGAAATGTTCTACCAATTGGTGGATTAAAAGAAAAATCTATTTCAGCACATCGTTCTGGAATTAGAAAAATCATCATTCCTAAAGAAAATGAAAAGGATATCGAAGATATCCCAGAATCAGTAAGAAATGATTTAGAAATTGTTTTAGCTGATCATATCGATACAGTTTTAGAACATGCAATTGTTAAATAACGGAAACTTGAATTTCCGTTATTTTTTTTGTACAATAAAAAAGGTGAGAAAAATGGTAAAAATTAAAAAAGCAGAATATATATTATCAGCCGCATGGAAAAGCCAATGGCCTGAAGAAAGCTTTCCAGAAATATGTTTAGCTGGACGATCAAATGTTGGAAAAAGTAGTTTTATTAATGCGATGTTATCTAGAAATGGTCTTGCAAAAGTATCAAGTACGCCAGGTAAAACAAGAACTTTGAATTTCTTTAATGTCAATGATGCACTTTATTTTGTAGATGTTCCTGGATATGGATATGCCAAAGTTGCTAATAATGTCACAAAACAATTTGGTAAAACGATGGATGAATATATTAGTGAAAGACAAACTTTAAGAGGTTTTATTTTACTTGTAGATTATCGTCATAAACCAACAAAAGATGATGTGATGATGTATGAGTTTGTTAAACATCATGGTGTACCTGTCATTGTCGTTGCGACTAAAGAAGATAAACTTAAACGTAATGATTTAAAGAAAAATGAAAAATTAATTAAAGATACATTACATTTTGATCCAAGTGATACATTTATTCGTTTTTCAAGTTTAAAGAAAAAAGGAATTCAAGAAGCTTGGAATGCAATTTATGAATTGTGTGATTTAGATTTTGAGTAGGGAAACCTACTTTTTTTCATATCTGATGATTTATTGCATAGACTTTGTTAGGAGGATGACTATGCAAAAAATATTTTACGAAAAGGAAATTGATTTATTACATCAATTAAAGGAATTAGTTTCTTTAACGGTTGATGAATCTATCGACTATAAGATTGAAGATCATGGTGTTAGAGCGGTGGGGAGTCTTGCTATTAAAGGAGAATATATTAGTCAAGAAAAAAGACATTTTTTAGAAAATGTGGAATTAGATGTTTATGCGGATGATCAAAAGATTATAGATCGTCAAGATTTTCATTTAAAGGTTGAAGATTTTCATTATGATATTATTGATGGTAATTTGAAAATTAAAATTGAAGTTGGAGTGTATGGGGTTGAAGAAGGCGAAAATCGTTATATTCAACTTGATGAAGATCCTATTGATGAAATTGAAAAATTATCAAGGGATGTTGAGACGCAAACGATAAATGAACAAGTCGTTGCTGAGGCACCCGAAGAAATTCATGATGTTGAAAAGTTACAAGAAAAAATTTATGAAACGAAAGAAAAAGAAGAAAAGGTTGATGATGACGAGGATCTAGGTGTTTATTATTTATATGTCGTTTTACCAAATGATACGTATGCTTCAATAGCTAGACAATACCAGGTAGATGAAAAAATGATTAGAGACTATAATCAAGATCTAAATTTAGATGCAGGACAAATTCTTATTATTCCTTATGCTCCAAAAGATCATTCAAACAAAGTATGATTTAGACGTAATTGGACTGATTCAAATCAGTCCGCATGTCTATAAAGTGAAAACAGCTAATCATTTTTATTGTGTTAAGATTGTTGATGAAAAGAAACTAGAAGTTGCTTATCAACATCTTAATACCTTACATCTCCATCATTTTATTCATTTGATATTAAATAATGAACAACACTATTTTACACCTTTTCAAGATCGATATATCTATCTTATGCCTTATTTACAAGAAGATAATCATATAAAAAAAGGAATGAAAATAAAAACATATTATCAAATCCTAGCGTATTTACACAATCATTCTTTTTTTATGCAACATGAAGAAGATGCTTTTTTTAAAAAGCAGTATGATGATCTTTTTTCTTTGATTCAACAAAGAAAAAATGATTATGAAGAATTAATGAGAGAATTTGAATTTAGAAAATTTAAATCTCCAGCAGGTTGGATGCTTGTTTTAAATTATTATCGTATCGTTCATTATTTAAATCAAGCACATTATTATTTAAGTCAATATCAAGAAATAATGAAAGGTAAAAATGAAATTAGACTTTCTTTAACGTATAATCATTTTAATAAGGAACATATTTTTGTTAGTGATGAAACACTTATTTCAATTGATCGAATGAAAATTAATTATTGTATTTATGATTTGATAGATATTTTTCAAAATCATGATGAACTCTATGATAGTTTACCGTTATTAGAATATTATTTAAAAGAAGTAAAGCTTTTAAAAGAAGAAAAAATCTTAATGCAATGTATTTTATCGATTGTTCCACAAGTTCAATTAAATTTACAAGAAGAAGTCAATATTTATCAAATGTCAAAATTAATTTGTTATTTAGATGGTTTACAAGAAATATTCAAAAAGTTAATGATTGACGAGAAATAGTCTATTTGATAGAATAGAATTGCAATGATTTGGAGGAGTAGTTCTTCTTTGTTTGATAGAGAGTCCCGTTTGCTGGAAAGGGATAAATGAAAAGAGTGAAGGTAGCCAAGGAGCATGTTAGATGAAATGAAGTAGTTTAACACGTAGAACTGCGTTAAAGTTTTAAGGTGCTAAGTTTTATGCTTAGAACTAAGGTGGTATCGCGATATAAGTCGTCCTTAGAGGGATGGCTTTTTTATTTTAAGGAGGAAAAAGATGAATTATTTTACAGAGTATTGGTATGTATGGATTATTTTTGCTGTCATGTGTGTGTTCTTGTTTAGTTTTTATGGTAAAAAATTTAAACAATTAAAAGAAAAAAGAAAGCAATATGAAGAAAAATTAGCTCAAGAAAAAGATATGTTTTCTCATCTTACAAGTGATGTTTTTGATAAAATTGAACCAATTGATCTAACAAGAGCTGTTATTTTTCATATTAATGCGAAAGAAGATCGTCTATATGAAGATGATAACTATGATGGAAATATTATTCCTTATTTGACACATGAGGAATTATTGATTTATACAATGTACCAATTAGAATGTTCTTTAGAAGGGGGAAGAGGTTCAATCCATTCGTTTTTTATAACAGAACCTTATTGTAATTATCGACCTTATTATAAAGAAGCATTTGAAACAATGAAATGTTATGATATTGCTCATTTATTAGAAGAAGCTGAAAAATTAGCTATTTTAATTGAAAACGATCAAGAAGATGAAATTGATGAAACAAGTGAATACGCTACATACAATTTCTCTGATTTTACAAATGAATTTGTTTCTTTATTACGTTCTTCAGGAATTGGTGATAAATTAGGAGAATACATTAAAGAACATAAAGAAAGTTTTATTGAAAAGGATGATGAAAATGAAAAAAGAATTAGCGAGTAAATATGATCATAAAAGTGTTGAAAAAGGTAAATATCAACATTGGTTAGAAAAAGAATATTTTAAAGCAGGAGATGTTTCTAAAAAGCCTTATGCAATCGTTATTCCACCACCAAACGTTACAGGTAAACTTCATTTAGGACATGCTTGGGATACAACTTTACAAGATATGATTATTCGTTATAAAAGAATGCAAGGTTATGATGCTTTATGGCTTCCTGGTATGGACCATGCCGGAATTGCTACACAAGCTAAAGTAGAAGCAAGAATGAGAGAAGAAGGAATTTCTCGTTATGATTTAGGAAGAGAAGGTTTCTTAGAAAAAGCTTGGTCTTGGAAAGAAGAATATGCTTCTATTATTCGTGCTCAATGGGAAAAATTAGGTTTATCTTTAGATTATTCGAAAGAAAGATTTACTTTAGATGAAGGATTATCTCAAGCGGTTAAAGAAGTTTTCGTTCGTTTATATGAAAAAGGATATATTTATCAAGGTAAAAGAATTATTAACTGGGATCCTATGGCTATGACTGCTTTAAGTACTGAAGAAGTTATTTATAAAGATGTAGAAGGTGCCTTTTATCATATTAAGTATTATCTAGAAGATAGTGATGAATATTTGGAAGTAGCTACGACTAGACCAGAAACTTTATTTGGAGATACTGCTGTTGCTGTTAATCCGGATGATGAAAGATACAAAAAATATATAGGTAAAAGAGTTATACTTCCTATAGTTAATAAGAAAATTCCTGTAATAGGAGACTATCATGCTGATATGGAATTTGGTACAGGTGTAGTTAAAATTACTCCTGCTCATGATCCTAATGACTTTGAAGTTGGTAATAGACACAATCTAGAGAGAATTGTAGTTATGAATAAGGATGCTACGATGAATGAAAATGCTGGCTCTTATGCTGGTATGGATAGATTTGAGGCAAGAGAAAAGCTTGTTAAAGATTTAGAAGAGGCTGGCCTACTAATTAATATCGAGCCAATTAATCATAATGTTGGTTTTTCAGAAAGAACTGATGTAATGGTAGAGCCTTACTTATCTAAACAATGGTTTATTAAGATGAGACCACTTGCAGATGCAGTACTTGCTAATCAAAAAAATAAAGATACTAAAGTTAACTTTGTACCTGAAAGATATGAAAAGATTATGAATCACTGGATGGAAATAACTTATGACTGGTGTATTTCTAGACAACTTTGGTGGGGGCACAGAATTCCTGCTTGGTATAAAGATGATGAAGTATATGTTGGTATGGATGCTCCTGAAGGAGAAGGTTGGGTACAAGATCCCGATGTACTTGATACTTGGTTCTCTTCAGCATTATGGCCTTTTAGTACACTTGGATGGCCTGATAATACTGACCTATTAAAAAGATATTATCCTAACAATGTACTAGTTACTGGATATGATATTATTCCATTCTGGGTTAATAGAATGACCTTCCAAGGACTTGAATTTCTTCATAAGAGACCATTTAAAGACTGTTTAATACATGGTCTTATCAGAGATAAACAAGGTAGAAAAATGAGTAAGAGTCTTGGTAATGGTATAGATCCTATGGATGTTATTGAAGAATATGGTGCTGACTCACTAAGATTTTTCTTAACTACTAGTACTGCTTCTGGAATGGATTTAAGATATGATGAAGAAAAAGTTAAATCTACTTGGAACTTCATTAACAAAGTATGGAATGCATCAAGATTTGTATTAATGAAGTTAGATGGATTTAAAGAAGAAGATTATACTTTAAATAATTTAAAAGTAGAAGATAAATGGATACTTGATAAACTTAATAGTACTATTAAAGATGTTACTAAGTATATGGATAAATATGACTTTAATTTAGCTGGGTCCGCTATATACGAATTTGCATGGAGTTACTTCTGTGACAAGTACATTGAGTTATCTAAGTTCTATGATGATAATACAACAAAAAGTGTATTACTTAGAGTACTTACTGATATAGTAAAAATGTTACATCCATTTATGCCTTATGTTACTGAAGAAATATATTCAATGCTACCTATTAAAGAGACTGAATCTATTATGATGAGTAGTTATCCAGAATATGATAAAAATATGGTATCTGCTACTAATATTGATACAGTACTTGAATTTATTACTATGTTTAGAAATAAAAAGGCTGAACTTGGTATAGGTAGTGATTACAAAGTATACATTAAGTGTAATAATGATGTAGACAAACAAATTATTATTAATATGTTAAAACTTAATGATAAGATTACTGATAATAGTGATAATTATACTGATAAAGTAGAATATAATGGATTAGAGATAGATATTTTCTTTGATAATAGTAAAAATGTTAAAGAGCAAGAGGAAAAATTATTAAAAGAAAAAGAATCTCTAGAGAAATCTATTGAAAGAAGAGAAAAATTACTTAGTAATGAAAATTATGTAAGTAAAGCTCCTTCGAGTATAGTAGAAAAAGAAAGAGAAGATTTGAAGAAAGAAAAAAAATTACTAAATAGTTTACTTAATAAATTTACAAAATAATTTTTATATGATAAAATTACTTTAGTTGTGAAAGGAGTGAATATATATGGCTAAGTTTTGTTCTAATTGTGGTGCTGAATTAAATGAAGAACAAGAAATTTGTTTGAAGTGTGGTGTCAGAGTTAAAAATAGTAATACTAAAAATACTGATCCAAATGCTAAATCTAAAATGGCTGCTGGATTACTTGGTATATTTTTAGGTCAATGGGGAGTACATAACTTTTACCTAGGTTATACCGGAAAAGCAGTAGCCCAATTATTACTTTCTATTTTTGGATACATATTACTATTTGTTGTTGTTGGCTTTTTTATGGTAGCCGCTGCTGGTATATGGGGACTAATCGAAGGTATTATGATACTATCTGGTAGTATTAATACTGATGCTAATGGTAATCCATTAAGAGATTAATGTATAATTAAATTAAAACATCTCATAATAATTATGAGGTGTTTTTTCATATGGATAATGTATTTTGTATATGTTTTAGAACTCTTTTAGTATTAGCAATTTTATTTTTTGTAACTAAGTTACTGGGCAAAAAGCAAGTTTCACAACTTAACTTATTTGATTATGTCTTTGGTATTACTATTGGCTCTATAGCCGCGGATATTTCTCTAGACTTAGAAAAAGACTTAATCTCGGGTATTGTTTCACTACTTTTATATGGTATTATTGCCTATATAATAGCAAAGGCTACGATGAAAAGTATTACTCTTCGTAGATTTATTACAGGTGTACCTACAATATTAATGGAAAATGGTAAAATTATTGAATCCGGATTAAAAAAATCTAAACTTGATATTAATGACTTTCTTGCAGAGGCTAGAACACAAGGATATTTTGATTTAAATGAAATAGATACTGCAATTATGGAGATTAATGGAAGTATTAGTTTTCTCTTAAAAGAGAAAGATAAACCTTCAAATAAAAGCGACGTGAATGCTAAACTTAGTAATAGTGGAATTCCCGCTAATGTAATTATTGATTCTAATTATATGGAAAATAATATGGAAGCCATGGGAAAAGGCAAGAAATGGTTAGACCACGAACTAAAAGTATTAGGTTATAAGAATTATGACAATATATTACTTGCTACTTGTGATAATAATGGTAGGATTATAGTATACAGAAAAAATGTAAAACCAGATAAAAATACTATTTTAGAATAGTTTTATTTATCTTTATGATGTATAATTATTTTTAGAGTAGTGATAAATATGAAGCATTTAAAAAAATTATTTTTAATTTTGATTATTATTACATTATTTATGTTAATATACAGCGTTGTGTCTCCTACTATTGATGTTTATACTAATAGTATTAATTTAAATAGTGATTACAATATTGATTACAAAGTATATAATTTGTTTACTAATTTAACGAATAAAAGTTCTATTATAGAAAATAATATAAATTCTAGTAATGTTGGTACTTACACTATTGTAATTAATGTTAAATATTTATTTTTTAATGTAAATAAAACAGTTGATATTAATGTTATTGATAATACAAAACCTATTATTACTTTAAATGGTAATACAGAAGTTAAGGTTTGTCCAAATACCGATTATAACGAAGAAGGATATACCGCGAGTGATAATTACGACGGAGATATTACAGAAAGAGTGAATATTAAAAAAATAGACAATAGTATTATTTATTCTGTAATTGATAGTAGTAGCAATGAAACACAAGTAGAGAGAAAAATTATATTTGAAGATGATGAGGCTCCAAAAATAGAATTAAAAGGTAGTGCTGATTTAAATATATTTATTGGTGATAATTATAATGAAGAAGGATATACCTCCTACGACAAATGTGATGGAGATATTACTAATAGTGTAGTTGTTACTAGTAATTTAGATACTAATAAACTCGGTACATATAATATAAAGTATGAAGCTATAGATACTTCTGGTAACAAGGCTGAGGTTAGTAGGACTATCCATGTAATTAATAAACCAAGTTATTATGGTAATGGTATTATTTATCTAACGTTTGATGATGGTCCAAGTTATTTAACAGGAAAAATTTTAGATATACTTGATAGTGAAAATATTAAAGCAACATTTTTTGTTACTCATGGCGGTGATTATGTTAAAAGAGCATATAATAGTGGTAATACAATAGCTCTTCATACATATACGCATAATTATAGTTATGTATATTCTAGTATTGATAATTACTTTATTGATTTAAATAATGTTAGTAATAGTGTTTATAATTCTATTGGTATTCATCCAAAGATAATTAGATTTCCTGGTGGCTCTTCTAACACTATAAGTAAAAATTATTCAAATGGTATTATGTCTAGACTTACTAATGAGGTAATTAATAGAGGATATACTTATTTTGATTGGAATGTTGACTCCAATGACGCTGGTGGTGATGGTTATAATAGTAGTAAAATATATAATAATGTTATTAGTGGCTTATCACATAGCAAAACTAATATAGTACTTATGCATGATTCTGAAAGTCACAGTGCCTCTGTTGATGCACTTAGAAATATTATTAAATACGGTAAAAATAATGGTTATACATTTAAAGCTATAACTAGTGATACTCCTATTGTTAGACATGGTGTTAACAATTAATGGACTAAATGGACTATTTATTTAATTTTGTTCTTAATATTTTTACTATTTTGAGTTATAATAATTATAGAAAGGAGTTTTATAATGAGTAAAGAAATTAATAAATATCTTAATTTATCTATAGTTATGTCTGTACTTTTTGCTATACTAGGCGTTATTCTTGTAGTATCACCTAATTCATCACTCGATACTATTGCATATCTACTAGCAGCTTTTCTATTAGTATATGGTACTTACAACTTTATAGATAGTTTTGCCATTCATCCAATATTCTTCTTTATGAAGATGGCTAGTAGTGTTATTTCTATAATACTTGGTATAGTTATATTTTTAAATCCTGAAATATTTAAAAATTTAATTCCTATAGCTTTAGGTGTATTCTTTATTATAAATGGTATTTTTAAAACTAGAATGGCATTTATTATTAAAAATATAGATAATTATTTTGTTTTATCCGTTATTACTTCAGTACTTACTATAATATGTGGTATTGTTCTAATTATTAATCCTAGTATATCTGCGGTTATGATTACTACAATGATTGGAATTGTTATTTTAGTATATGCTGTATTTGATATAGTAGATGCTTTCATATTAAAACATAGGG
>OLOB01001978.1_pt1 | contig 12732 bp, 10 predicted proteins | sample 1671911 | NCBI WGS metagenome assembly OLOB01 (sample SAMEA3136625, study PRJEB25190) | human gut metagenome | biome: human gut; feature: human-associated habitat; material: faeces | place: Austria | collected 2013
AACTACAATTGGACTAAATACGACCAAAATAACAATTAATGTAGTTATTAATCTATCTATAAATCTTATTTTAACTCTTTTCCTAGTCTTTTTCATAATTATTATATCCTCTCTATTATTCTTAATTTAGCACTTTTACTTCTACTATTTTCATCTAATTCTTTATTACTCGGAAGAATTGGTTTTTTATTTATCAATTTAATAATTGGCCTATATTCTTCAGGAATTATTGGTAAACCTTTTACTAAATCATTAACTTCACTTTTTTCTTTAAATATTTTTTTAACTATACGATCTTCTAATGAATGAAAAGTTATTACACATAATCTTCCACCTGGTTTTAACATATCTATTGCATCATTAATAGAAGATGATAATACATTTAATTCATCATTTACCTCAATACGAATAGCTTGAAAAATCTGTTTAGCTGGATGACCTTTTTTCTTTAATTCCTTGGCAGGCTTAGCAGATTTAATAATCTCCGCCAACTCCGTAGTGGTTTCAATCGGTTTCTTTTCACGCATTTGCTCAATTTTACGAGCAATTTGTTTTGAAAATTTATCTTCTCCATACTTAAAAAAAATCCGCACTAAATCATGATAGCTATATTGATTAACTACTTCATAAGCTGTTAGCTTTGCCTCACGATTCATTCGCATATCAAGCGGAGCATCTTGTTTATAGGAAAAGCCACGCTCACGCTCATCAAGTTGCGGACTCGAAACTCCTAAATCATAACAAATACCATCAATTTCTTCAACACCTAGTTCATTCAAGCGAGCTTTTAAATGACGAAAATTGTCATTGATAAAAGTCACCATTCCTTGTTCAACATACGACGCTAAGCGTTTTTGAGCATGCTCAATAGCAGTCTGATCTTGATCAAAAGCATATAGATGACCGTTTTTCCCTAATTTACTCAATAAATATTCACTATGTCCTGCTCCACCTAATGTTGCATCAACATAGACTCCATTTGGTTTTATATCAAGTTGATCAATGGTTTCGTGCAGAAGAACTGTTACATGATGAAATTCATTTGTCATATCTTTACTATTATACCACAAAGATTTAAAAAAAGAATTTTAGAATCATGTAAAGTTTTTTGTCAATTATATTTGACATATTTCACAAGTATATTTATAATAAAATCACAAACGTCAGTTATATTTGACATCAAAATAAGGAGAAATGCATGAATCGCGTGAGAGAATTCCGAAATAGTCTTGGGCTATCACAATTAGAACTTGCTAAAAAGATCGGCGTTTCGCGGCAGACAATTAACATGATTGAAAACAACAAATATAATCCCACACTAGAACTTTGCATTAACCTAGCACTAGCTTTGGGAACAGACCTAAACACACTTTTTTGGAATGACAAGAATGATTTGAAGGGATACAAAAATGAAAAAGGAATCTTTAACTGACAAACTAATCAAACGTATATTTAGAATTGTCGGACCACTAGATGAATATCGACGGCGAGAGATTGGCAAAGCCAGCAGCGCGACTTTTATCTGACTTTATTATATTTTGCTATTCTCTAGTCTTATGGCTTCTATTTTGGGAATTTATTTCCCCAAAGTGATTGCAATCGCATTTCCTATATTTATATTATTGCTAGCACTTTTAACACAAGAAATCGTCTACCTAAAGACTGAAGACCGAGGTGTGCAAAAGTTTGATAAAGAAGAGCTTCCAACCTTACCAATCACGCCACAACAACTGAAAAGGCAAGCGATTCTGACAGCTATTTTATTGCCCCTTGCTATCTTTTTATGGATAGTTTTTCAAAAATCGCTAGACTGGAAAGTAAACTATTTACATGCTCTCTGGCGTTCCCTAACTAGTCCACTTGTCATTTTGCTCATTGTGGGATTCCTCATTATCGGACCACTCGTTGGCGGTATGATCTACTTTCCACAAATAGAACTCCTAGAAAAAAAGAAAGAAAATAGAAAGGCTAAACTTAAATGAAACTTCAACAATATAAAAAAATTATCTTACCTCTTCTAGTAATTCTCCTTATCATTTCCTTCTACTTTTTCTTCATCTTAACAGATCCAATCTTGTTCTGGTTAGATGTAGCAGTGATTGCTGGTTGCATATTTTTCGGTCGAAAACTTTTAAAGAAGGACTAGACTTCTTGCGCCTTCCTTCTCGTCTTTTAAGCTGCTTTGTGGTAAAATAAAGTCATTATTCTATGAAGGAAGATACGAATGTCACGTTTTTTATCCAGATTATCTCCTGCTAGGCGCATTTTATTGAGTTTTGCCCTTGTGATTGTGGTGGGTTCTCTTCTTTTAAATCTGCCTTTTATGCAGACAGCGACCTCTAAAGCTAATTATTTTGACCACCTCTTTACATCAGTTTCAATGGTTTGTGTGACGGGGCTTTTTACGCAGTCTGTTGCAGATACTTACAATGTTTGGGGGCAAATCATCTGCATGCTCCTCATTCAGATTGGCGGATTGGGGCTGATTAGCTTTATTGGGCTGATTTATGTACGTTCCAATCAAAAACTCAGTTTTTCCAATCGTACTACTTTACAAGAAAGTCTTAGTCGAGATGAGACAAATTCTATTCGCGACTTTCTTCGCTCCATTTTTCTTATTACTTTCAGCATTGAAACTCTTGGAGCATTTATCCTCAGTTTTCGCTTTGTCCCCCTTTTAGGATGGGGAAAAGGACTTCTAACTTCCATTTTCCTTGCTATCTCTGCATTTTGTAATGCTGGATTTGACAACTTAGGAAGCACTAGCTTATTGGCATACAAAACAGATGCCTTGGTCAATTTGACCATTGCTGCTTTGATTATCATGGGAGGCTTGGGTTTTTCAGTTTGGTTTGACTTAAAAACAAATATCCAGACAAAAGGACATAAGCGAAAATTGCGCTTTCACACAAAATTGGTTCTTGCTTTAACGGCTCTCATCTTAATCAGTGGAACCTGCTTGACATTTCTAACAGAATACCAAAATACAGCTACGATTGGTCGACTTCCCTTTGAAAAGAAACTTTTAGTCAGCTTCTTTCAAACCGTCACCATGCGGACAGCTGGATTTGCAACAATTGACTATACACAAGCTCGCCCAGTAACCCTTCTCCTTTACATCATTCAGATGTTTCTAGGAGGTGCTCCCGGAGGAACGGCAGGGGGCTTAAAAATCACTACTTTTTTGGTCGTATTAGCCTTTGCCCGAACGGAAATCCTTGGCTTGCCTCATACTAATTTTGGCCACCATACGTTTTCTCCCTCTACCATTCAAAAAGCCTTTAGTGTCTTGATTGTCTTTACAACAACCTTTATCATTGGCTTGACTTTTTTGACTATGGTCGCTGATAATGGACATCGTTTTATTTACTTAATGTTTGAAGCCATGTCTGCTCTTGGAACGGTGGGCGTAACGGCAAATCTAACACCTACTTTAAACCATGCCGCCTTAACGGTGATTATGTTTTTAATGTTTATCGGACGTATCGGACCATTGACCTTAATTGTCAGTCTTTCCAATCGAAAACCGAAGAAAAAAGACACAATTAAATTTGCCAATGCAAATATTATTATTGGATAGGAAGGAATTTTATGGATAAACGAACAATCGGTATACTGGGGCTGGGAGTTTTCGGTCGCAGTATCATTAACACACTTCGCAAATACAACTGCGATATTATAGCTGTCGATGACCACGAAGATGTCATCAACCATTTTGAACCCATTTTAGCACGAGGCGTGGTCGGCGATATTACAGACCACGATTTGCTGCAAGCTGCAGGAATTGATACCTGTGATACGGTAGTGGTCGCTACTGGTGACAATCTAGAATCGAGTGTCCTTGCCGTCATGCACTGTAAATCTTTAGGCGTTGAAAAGGTGATTGCCAAGGTGAAAAGTAAGACAACCAGAAAAGTATTGCTAAAAGTTGGAGCTGATCGCTGCATCTCCCCTGAGCGTGAAACCGGGATTTCGCTTGCTAAAAATATTTTGCACCAAGCCACGACTGACGTCATTGAATTAGATAAAAATGTATCTATTATCGAATTTTATCCACCTCAGGCTTGGATTGGTAAAAATTTAGCACAATTAAAACTTCGTCAGAATCATAAGCTTAACATCATTGGTTTTCGAGAAGCACCCGACGGTGTTCTCAACATTGATACATCACCTGACTATACCTTTAAAAAGGACGAACTGTTGATGGCGGTTATTGACAGTCAAACATTTGACCACTTTGAAGATATTACAAAATAGATGAAAACATCGCTGAGAAAAATTCTCAGCGATGTTTTGTTACCTTTATTACGAATTTGGATCATCCAAACTTCGACCATGCAAGCCTTTTTCACGTTGGACTTGGCGAAGTTTTTCTGGCGTGATGTCATTGCCCTCTTCATCCACAATTTTAATCCCTTCAATGTGGTGGCGAACGCTACGACGATAGCCTTCAATGTATTCTTCACGCAATTTAGCTTGCTCTACTTTTTCTTCTGGCGTTAGGCCAACTGTTTTTTTCTTTTTGGCAAGTTCATTGATGCGTTCGATTTTCTTTGGTTCCATTTTTCCCTCCTTGAATTATTTTGTATTGATTTGGTTAAATTGTGCCACTTTTTTGGCTTTCGTCATTAAGGCAGCTAAGAGTGCCAAACGATTTGCTCGGACAGTTTCATCTTCAGCCATAACCATAGTATTGTCAAAGAAAGCATCAATCACTGGACTTAAAGCGAAGAGTCCCTCAATATTATCTGTTAAGTCATCAGATAACGTTAAGTTTTCTACTGCTGCATGAAGGGCTTTTTCTTCGGCATTTTCAAAGAGACTCTCGTCCACAACACCAGCCGTTTCTGCTTTTTCTGCCAAGTTAAAGACACGTGCTAAACTTTCGACCGATGATTTGAAAGAATCTTCTTGTGCTTTTTCTGCTAGAAGTGTAGCTACTTCGACCAAATCACGTACAACAAACGTCGAGCTGTTGAGCACAGCTGTCACGATATCTTTCGGAATATCGCTGTCCATCATTTTTTCAATACGTGCACGGAAGAAATCAAGCACTTGTTCTTTATTGCTATATGTGAGACTGTCAAATTGCAGCGCATAGAGCTGTTCTATCAATTCATCTAAAGCAATGTGCCAACCAAATTTATCAAGAATGCGCACGACACCTTGCGTTGCTCTACGAAGAGCATAAGGGTCATTTGAACCGCTTGGAATGAGTCCGACCGAGAAGAAAGAAAGAATCGTATCCATCTTGTCTGCAATAGCTAAAATTGCACCAACTTTCGTGTCTGGCAATTCACCGTCACTGGCAGTTGGCAAATAATGCTCCCGAATAGCTTTAGCTACTGCTGTGTTTTCTCCTGCAAGCAGGGCATATTTTTCACCCATGATACCTTGCAGCTCATCAAACTCACCAACCATACCAGTCAACAAATCAAACTTGTAAATAGCTGCAGCTCGCGCTACATCTTTCATTTCTTGCTTAGATAACTGAGCTTTTTCTGCTAAAAGAGCTGCAATCTTTGCTGTTCGTTCCATGTGCTCTGCTAGAGAACCTATTTTTTCATGGAAGGTCACATTTTTCAACTTTTCAACCAAATCAGAAATAACCAATCGTTGGTCTTCGCGCCAGAAAAATTCTGCATCTTCCAAACGAGCTACCAAAACTTTCTGATTTCCTTTGACCACATTTTCAAGATGTTCTGTATTTCCGTTGCGTACCGATACAAAATATGGAAGAAGTTTGCCATTTTCGTTACGAACAACAAAGTATCGTTGATTGACTTTCATGGAAGTCACAAGAACTTCCTCAGGTACATCTAGGTAACGCTCGTCAAAACGCCCGATAAAAGCGGTTGGGTATTCAATCAAATTCAGCACTTCGTCCAGCAAATCTTCGTCAATCTCCACATGAACATTGTGCATTCTCTCAATTTCTTTGATTTGATCCAAAATCATGTTTTCACGTTCCATTGGGCTGGCAATGACAAAAACTTTGCGCAAGTCCTCTTCATAAGAATCTGCTGACTGAATCTTCACTTCATGGCCGAGAAAACGATGCCCCCGACTTGTCCGTCCACTTTCAATATCGAACAAATTCATCAAAAAGGACTCATCATCCAACAACACAGTTAGGGTATGAACGGGGCGAATATATTCAAATGTATTGGTGCCCCAGTGCATATTGACCGGAAAACTCAGAGAGGTCAGCACATCGGCAACTCCGTCAATCAATTCCTCAACAGGTTTTCCGATTTCTTGCTTGGTGACATAGACATATTCTTCGCCTTTGACTTCACGAAAAGTGATATCTTCAACAGTCAAGCCTTTTCCACGAACAAAACCTTGCGCGGCTTTAGTGAAATTTCCATCTGCATCCAAAGCAATCTTCTTGCTTGGTCCTTTAAAATCTTCTGTTAAATCTGTTTGCTTTTCACTTAGATTGGACACGCGCACAGCCAAGCGACGAGGAGTTGAAAACATTTCAATCTTATCAAAAGTTAAACGATTGTCTGTTAAAAAGGCTGCCATTTTATCACGTAATTGATTCATGCTTGGTGTCACGACATAGGCTGGCATTTCTTCTAGCCCTAACTCAACCAATAAATTCTTCGTCATTTTTTACTCCTCCTCAGCCAATAATTTCTCACGTGTTGCTTCATCCAATAATGGATAACCTAGTCGTCTGCGCTCTGCTACAAAAGTTTTAGCAACAATACGCGCTAAATTGCGAATGCGAGCAATGTAGCCTGCACGTTCTGTCACAGAAACAGCTCCACGAGCATCCAACAAATTAAAGGTATGAGAGCATTTCAGCACATAATCGTAAGCAGGATGGACGAGATTGTATTCTAAACAGCGCTTCGCTTCTGCTTCAAAATGATCAAAATTTGCTAAAAGCAAGGCTTGATCGCTCACTTCAAAACTGTATTTTGAATGCTCAAATTCTGGTTGGCGGAAAATTTCTCCGTATCTCACGCCATCAGCCCATTCAATATCATAAACAGAATCCATCTCTTGGATATAAGATGCCAGACGCTCCAAACCATAGGTAACTTCAGATGTCACTGGGTTGGTAGGCAAACCACCGACCTGTTGGAAATAAGTAAACTGCGTGATTTCCATACCGTCAAGCCATACTTCCCAGCCTAGACCTGCAGAACCTGTTGAAGGATTTTCCCAATTATCCTCTACAAAGCGAATATCATGTTCCAACGGATCAATTCCCAATAACTCCAAAGACTGCAAATACAGCTCTTGAATATTACTTGGACTTGGTTTCATCACAACTTGAAACTGGTGGTGTTGGTAAAGGCGATTAGGATTTTCACCGTAACGTCCATCTTCTGGACGACGTGAAGGCTCTACATAAGCCGCATTCCATGGCTCAGGACCAATGGCACGCAAGAAAGTATAAGGACTCATGGTACCAGCACCTTTTTCATTGTCGTAAGCCTGCATGAGCATACAGCCCTGTTCATTCCAAAAATGCTGCAACGTTAAAATAATTTCTTGGAAGGTTAACTTCTTCAGCATAATGTTTACTCCATTCTTTTTATTATAATATTCTTGTAACTTGAGTTTATAGTGGGAATATACTAGTGTCAACAAGTGAATCAATTTGATTAACAAAACAAAAAGCAGAACTGCACTCGATACGACACCCTATACTGCTTTGCATAGGGGCGTCAAAACGCGGTTCCACCCTAGTTTATTACTTCATTGTTAATATAGCCTTAAGATAACATCAAGGACTAAAATTTACCGAAAGCTCCGTCCTCATCTTTCACTTATCTGGCTTCCACCACCCCAGACTCGCTAGAAAATATCCTGACAAGACCTCTTTCATAAAAACTATTATAGCAGGAAAATAAAATTTTGTAAAATAGAAATACTGATGAAATTTACCATAGATTTGAAAAAAGTTTGAGGCTGGGTAAAAATTCCCAACCTCAAAGCATAATATGTAATAAATCAACAACACAGAGTGACGGATAGATCTTGCAAAACAAGTCTCAAGGCGTTTGATTTTTCAAGCTCAGAAAAATACTTTTGACGAAAACTTTGTTTTCTTTATCCACCACCTCAACAGTCTGGGAGACTGTTGAGCAACCTTGTGGGGTAGGACTATGAACTACATTTTTGTTTCATTTAGTTCTTATACGTAATCTTTACGATTACACCCTTTCTGTGGGTGAGTGCGTAGCAATCATGGCTGTCTGTCCCACTCCCAAACTTTTCTCAATTTTTATTTAAGAGACTAACTCATTAGAAGCTGCTGTTTTTGTCAAAATACTTACTGTTTGAACCTTTTGAGGTCTTTTCCCATTTAATTTTCGTTTTGCTTCTCTTAAATTTGCAGTAGCTGCTTTCACTTCTTCCCTACTTGCTCCTGGATTTGCCAATACAGCTTGTACTTCTTCAAAAGCTGTTAAGTAAGCTGCTTTGACATCATCAGAAGCATAAATGAAGCGATAGTTACTTGCTTGAAATTCCACTTCTCTATCCACTAGCTTTTGCAAGCTGCTAAAGTTCGTGTCTTTGCCATTCAGTCGCTGCTCTGCTGCTTTTAATTGGGCTAAAACTGTATCAATTTGTTCTTGAGTTACACGCTCCTGTGCTAACAGCAAAGCAACTGCTCGGAAAGCTTGGTCATAATTGCGACGGTATTTCTCTGTAGCGTTAGCATAACGTCCTGTTTTTGTCATAGCACCATAGGCAGCAATGGCTTGCTTCACAGAAGCAATATCAGAATCTTTACCGTCCAAATCGTTAGAAGCCGTATTTAAGGCTGCTAGAACTTTATCCACTTCTGCTTGAGTCAATTTGCCAGCCACAGCAGCTTGAGCTACTGCGTAAGCTTGATCGTAAGCTGTGCGTTTTTCTGCAGCTGCATTATAATACTGAGCAGATGCGACAAGACTGGCTTGTTTATTGACAGCCGCTAGTAGCTGCGTTTTTATAATAACCGCTAACTTAAGAAGATTATTTTGACCTTCAAAGACCTCAACCGTTGGATTTTCATCCCACAATTCATAACCCGCAGGAAGTTTCACAAGAACTGTATAACGACCTACTGCAACCGTTTTTCCAAAAGCATTTTGACCATATTTTTGCACTGGTAATACCAATAAATCTCCGTCTGCATTTTTTAAGACGACTGATGTATTTTTAGGAACCGCTTGGTCAAAAGCTACACTTAATGGAGCATAGGCGATTTCTTTCGCTAAAAATTCAATCGTTTTAAAGCTATCCTCAGCTGTCAAATCAAATTCTTGCGTTTGAGGGCTGTACAGTTTTAGACCGCCTTTGTCATAAGTGAACAATTCAGCCACATAGTGTCCAAATCCTAAGAAGTTGATGTCATTTCCTTTATCAAGATTAACATAGTTACCGTTTGCATCTTTGATACGATATACAAAGCTCGTATCCAAATCTTTATGACTTTCAGCATCTACCAAAGCTACACGAATTCGTCCACTATTTTCATCTCCTACTAATTTTGCTAAAGAGATAACATCTTTATTTCCAGCAAAATCTTCTACCAAATAGAAAATATTGGTCTTTTCTACACCTTTTGGCAAAGTGTAACTGCCGTCTTGATTTGCTGCAATATAAACACGGCGTTCATAAATGCGTACATTTCCCAAAGCATCTCTAGCTTGATAGAGGACGCTATTGTTTTTATCTTGCTGAAGGTAGAAGAGGCTTTTTCTTAGAATTCCACCCTCCCCTTCATCTTTTACCTGACGAGCGACAAATGTTTCTACTCCATTTGTATTTGTGATATAACCTGATGTGATGACTGGCTTTTGTGTATCAATTTGAAGTTGGAAAGCTACCGCTTGTTCATTTGCCCCAGGGACATCTGGTGTGTAGCGGATTACATAGGTATATAGGCCGTCTTTCACAGCATTTCCGCTACTATCACGACCATCCCATACGGTATTTTCAACCACATAAGATTTCGGCCCTTTACTATCAAAGTAATTTTTACGACCATCTAAAGCTTTGCTGCTCTTCCAAATTGGTGAACGATAATCTGTATCCGTACTTGCATAGACGCTGGCGGTTAGATTGGTGAAATTCCGATAAAATACAGAGCGGTACTGAATCAAGTCTTTGTTGCCGTCATTATTTGGAGAAAAGGCAAGACGAACATTTCCATTGGCATCCAACTGCAAGACATTTGTGCCTTGCTCATTTTCCACCGTACCAAGGACAATCGGACTACGAGCTGTTGTTTGCCCAGTTGAATAAAGGGTTTCATTAGCTGTCGTTAAAATAGCACTCACATTGTCACCGGCTGAAATACTCTTATCTTCAGGAACATCGTAATAAAATCCAGATTTTCCTTCTTTAACTAAATTATAAATTGGTTTTTCAGCTGCTGGTAGATTTTGAAATTCACCACGGAAGCCCATAAATGGCATGCTAACCACATCACCGTCATCAGCCGGATCGACAAAACGAACAAAGCCTTCTAAGAAGTAGCCGTTTGGCATGAGCTTGGTCAATTCTTCTGCAAATTTAGATGTATTGACTTTGACCGTGACACGTTCACTGCTGTGTGCCTTAACAGTAATCTCAGGCCAGACAGTTTCTGTTAATTTTCTAGGAGTGAGTGTAAAACGCCCGTCCTTAACATTGTCTGTATTCGTATTGACAATCATTTTCAATGTCCGATCTTTATCAGAAAGATTGTGAACGGTCACATCAAATGTAAATTCATCCTTAACATTTCAAAGCGATACACTAGGATAATTATTTTCGCCCGTTACATATAAATCTGTAGATACGGCTGCTGCTGTGTCTACAATACCAGCTCCTTGTTGACGGGGTGAAGTGTACGTTCCAGTTTCCTTATTGACATGCGGTTTCGCTGTAGACATAATCAAGGCTTTGACTAATTCTGAAATTTCTGCAGGAGATTTGTCTGGGTATTTCTTTAGCAAATACTGTTTGACAAGAGCGGCTACGCCAGCTACATGAGGAGCTGCCATACTGGTTCCGCTTATACTGCCGTAAGTATTATCATTAAAAGATGAAAAGATAGAGCCACCAGGAGCAGTTACATCTGGTTTCAATTGACCATCTGTTGTTACACCCCAACTTGAAAAATCGGACATTTTACCAGATTCTGGATTGGCCCGATTAGCCATCGCACCATTAAATACTAACTTGTACTTGCCAGCTTTCAGCGCTTCACCATATTCTTTGGAAATAAAGACTGCCGGATTTTTCTTGCCCTCTCCGTCTAAAGCCATTGTAACATTCGCACCTGCGACATTATTATAGACCAATATTCCAGTCGCGCCGTGTTTCAGTGCATTGTTTGCTTTTTCTGCAAATGTAATACTGCCACGTTGCACAAGAGCTAGTTTTCCTTTGACATCCACTCCGCTAAAGTCTTCTTCACGACCAAGTCCAGCGTCTACATATTCATACTCTTTTCCTTTTTCAAACTGTCCTTCTGTTTCAGCTGCTGCATAAGTGAATTTCCCATGATTTAATTCAGCATTGTTTTCCAACCCAAGGACATTAAAGACTTCTTCTGTGACCACTGTATTATTGACGGAAGCAACAGAGATTGAGTCTTCTACCGTAGAGGGATTTCCGACTAATCCATAATCAGGATTTTCCGCTAGTGGTTTATCATATCCATATCCAAATGTGTTGCTGTTCCCTGCAGATATGAGGACTGAAACTCCTTTTGCACGGGCACGTTTAATAGCATCCACAATGCTTGGATCAGCATTGACAGTGGAACCAGTAGAAGAACCCAGACTCATATTGATAGAATCCGCTCCAAGGGCAACCGCATCATCAATGGCTTTCGCATAAATAGCTGAACTAGTAGTTCCGCTACGATCAGAAAAGACCCGCATAAACATAACCTGCGCTTCAGGTGCTACTCCGTAAACATATTCACCATTAGCACTTTTCTTATCTGGATTTCCTGTAGCAATCCCTGTTACATGCATCCCGTGCGATGACGTATCTTTTTCTTTAATATTATCATCACCGTCCATATAATCATAAGCATAGACTACTTTGTCATTGTACCATTTCCCATAGTCAATGCCAGCTGCACGCTTAACAGCCTCCATTTCGGCTTCAGTTTTGTATTTTCCTTTTGAAGGATCTGTAATCCGCAATACTTCATGGTGAACATCCAAACCAGAGTCAATAATCGCTACAACAGTACCCTCCCCTTTATAACCTTGATGCCAGGTTTGAGGAACTTTGATGATTTCATTACTGCTAACACTTGCAGGTCTTGCTTCATCTGACACAGGTGTCTTAGCCGGCTCAGCTTTTGTAGTAGGTGCAGCTGATGAATTCGTCACAGAAGTCGACTCTGCCTCTGTTGATGTTGCTTCCGGTTGCGAAGCTGATGTAGTTTCCTCCTTTGTAGCATTTGTATCTTCTGGAGCTGGTTGCTCTTCAGCGTTGGAAGACACTTCAGCCGGAGAGCTTGATGTCACTTCAGCAACTTGAGCAGTCGCTGTCTGTTGCGGTGTTTCAGCAGGGGTGGCTACTGAAGAATCTGTTTTCTCTGCCTCAGATTCTGTATTTTCAGACGCAGTTGCTGATTGAGTAGTCGCTTCTGTTGTCGTAACAACATTCGTCTCCTGTGCAACTACGGGCTTAGCTGCCACTTGCTCCTCAGCTTGAACTTGAGCTGCTCCAATCACTAAAAATGTACCTAAAACGACCGAAGCCAAACCA
>OLOB01001984.1_pt1 | contig 12712 bp, 12 predicted proteins | sample 1671911 | NCBI WGS metagenome assembly OLOB01 (sample SAMEA3136625, study PRJEB25190) | human gut metagenome | biome: human gut; feature: human-associated habitat; material: faeces | place: Austria | collected 2013
CCCCACCAGCACTCTGGCCTTGTAGCTTAACTGATCCGGCAGATGCAGCACCTTCTTAATATTGTCCGGATTCAGCAGCAGACCGTAACAGCTGAAGGAAATCACCGCTGCAATCCCCGCTATCTGTCCTTTCCATATATTAAACAGCAGCATGACCAACACCATCACCAGGGTATAAAGCAGCATCAGCGCCAATACCCAGAGCATACTCTGCCATGGCCGGCTCATCTCGATAGCTTTCACCGCTGACGGCAGATTCAGTTCTTTGCCGCTGCCGGAATAAGCCAGTGCCGCCGCCGTCCGGCTCCACCGGTTGCCTGCAAAAGCATTCTGCATAGTCAATACCACCGTGGAAAAAAGTGTAAATATCATGAAAAGCATAGTGGCCAGCGCCACATACACCATCTGCCCCACAACCCACACACGCCTTGTAGTCCGCATCAGATAAAAAGGCGTTGCCGTGGTGATAAAGGGCATATCCGCAAATAAAATCAACAACAGCAGTGACACAAGCAAAATCGCATTGCTGTCTCCAAATGTCCATATGAAAGCTTCAAAAATCTGCATGGTTGTGTCCCGCTCCAGGGCAAACTGTACCGCTTTGTCTGTCAGAAGGTAACAGAGAATAAAATCCAGCAGAAAGGCGGTTACAACCCTTGCATTTTTGTGCCATAGGAGGAAATTATAGGAAGCCACCGACAGCACCATTTTTCCTTTATACCACACGTTCCAGACACCTCATCCCTGTTCTTCTCACCATAAGACCAATCATTCCTGCCAGAAGCAGCAGCCACAGACAGATTCCCCAGTCCTTCAGGGGCCAGCTCCAGCTCATCACCAGCCATTCCTTTGGATACAATAATTTCAAAGCATCAAAATAACGCTCATACACAATCTCCAACAGGTAATCCACAATAAAAGGCCCAATCCAGGCCATCATCCGGTTAAATGTCCATAAGGACAGCAGCATCCCCACCAGTGACCACACCGCCCCAAAACAGCCATACCGGAAAACAAGGCCTATCAACTGCTGAATCTCATAGCTCTGGGCAATCTCCCCGGTAGCACCTGCAGTATCTGCAATATCTGCTGCCTGTGCCGCATTCGCAGTCCCTGAAGCTGTTTCCAATGGCATCAGCAAAACCGCACTTATAAGAATCACCAAAAGCGCAGCCCCCATCAGAGTCACTGCGCCGGACAGCATGCAGGCTGCTGCCTTCGAATGAATATAACTTGCTTTATCCGTCCTGTAAAGGACATTTTTGAACATACCGGATTTGACCTCATCAATACAGGCAGCGCCATATGGGAAAGCACAGATCACCGGTGCCACCAGCAGCGCATTGCCGGTTGTCAGGGATTCAAAGGCAAAGCTCAGGGCCTTTCCCGCTGCCAGGGGTTCTGACTGACCAAAGTCTGCCATGATGGTATCCATCCTTCCCAACAGCACAGCCGCCGTAAAAATCACAGCCGGAATCAGAATCCGGTGAATCCGGCCGATTTGTTTTTTATCATATGCTAACATTTTCTTCCTATCTGTTTCTTTTAATAACCTAACCAGGTATTGATAATTGTGCCATCTGTCGCATTTACCACACAAAAATGGTTGACCCACCAATCTTCTTTGTAATCTCCCTGGCTTGCGTAACCACTGAAAACATAAACTGGCACATATTCAAAGGCCTGATCCGAATTTTTAACCTTCACACGGCAATACATCTGACGAATATCATTCACATTCGCACAGACCTTTTCTGTCTCTGCTGTCGTTTCATCCTCCATCTCATCATCTGAAGCCATACCAAGTGATGTCATGGTACATTTCACCTGCATATAATTTTTAAAGGCCGTATAAATATCATCAAAAGGCAACATTTCTGCTGGCTGATTATCCGCTGAAGTTATTTTCATCGGAGAATCCCACTCCACAGATGTAATCTGACCATCTATTATTTCAAGCTCCAGCATTTCATAGGTCAGATTTGCCGCATAGGCATCCGTACTGTCATAGGATAGATCTGTTAAAAGACACGGAAGGTTATTGATGACAGGCACATATTTGATTCGCCACTGATTGCCATTATTGTCAACTGAATCTACCTGCCATTCCTTATCCGTCAGTGCCTTCAGCTTCTCACTGGTCATTTGAATGGCTTCCTCCCGGCTGATGACAGGATCAGCATTGTAATTGATATCCACTTCATCATTCAGTACAAAAAACATATCATGCACCTGATAGTCTGCATCCTGCCGATTGCTGGCACTGATATGTGCTCCTTTGCCTTCATAATCTCCTCTTACCTCCAGAGATTCCGTTTTGTCCTCTTTACTCCAGTCCTCATCATCACCATTCGTCTCGTCTTTCATCCAGTAGGATGCTGGATGAAACTCCCAGTCCGTCTTTGTTCCTTCATATTTTTCTGGTGCTGAATCATAATTTGATTTCAAATTATTAATCTCCTCCTGATACAACTCAATAGTACTATCTATCTCATCCTCCGTGTACCCTTCTGCCAGTAAACCATCCCTGTCACTGATCTTCTGCTGACGCCAGAGAATGGCTTCCTCGATATCCGATTTCGTCATCTCATCCCGATATTCATAGACATCCTCTGTGCCAAAGAAAACATTACACCACCGCTTCACATCATCCGCAGATACAGACTGCGCCTCCGCCTGCAGAACCGGTACATTCTTTGCTCTCACCTGATCTGCCTGAACCTTAATTGTTACATCACCTTCCGTGGAATCAAAGGAATCAGAAATTGCTTCAGATACAACCTTTCCTTCATCTGTATTTTCATCAACAGATATGTTCTCCCTGTCCGACTGACTGGTTTCATTCTGACTGGCCTGATTGTCATTTTTATTGGCAATGATATCCGCATCCGGTGTTGCCTGGCATCCTGTGGTTAATAGTGCCATGGAAATTGCTATACATGCATATTTTCTTAAATTCATCGTGCTTTCCTCCTGCCTACCTGTAAAAATTTTTCTGCATATATTATAAAAATAGTATGCATAAGAACTGCATCATTTTATTACATCCTAGTATTAGCAAAGAGAAAGGAAAATCTGACAGTTTCAGAAAATATTTTAAAAAAACAAAGCCAAACAAATATGGTCTACTGACATCGTTTTCAATTAATATCCTAACCAGGTATTGATGATTGTACCATCTGTAGCATTTACCACGCAAAAATGATTCACCCAATCATCTTCTTTGTAGTCCCCCTGGCTGACATAGCCGCTGAAAACATAAACTGGTACATATTGAAATGTATTCTCTGTATTTTTAACTTTCACACGGCAGTACATCTGACTAATATCATTCACATTGGCAAAGGCCTGCTCTGTACCTTCTGTTTCATCCTCCGATGCCAATCCCAATGAATTTAAGGTACATTTCACCTGCATATAATTTTTAAAGGCTGTATAAATATCATCAAATAGCAGTATTTCTGCAGGCTGACTATCTGTTGAGGTTATTTTCATTGGAGATTCCCACTCCACAGCTACAATTTTGTCATCTGTAAGTGTAAAGTCTATCTGTTCATACTCTAAGTTTGCAGCATAAGCATCGTCTGAAGTGTAATTAATATCACTATAAAGACACGGCAATTCGTTTATAACCGGAACATATTGAATATGCCACTGATTACCGTTAGACCAGACTGTATTCACCTTCCATTTTCCATCTACTAACGCCTTCAGCTTCTCATCTGTAATTCGAATCGCTTCTTCCTGATTCACAGAAGAACTGCCACCTGCCATCCAACCCTCTTCTTCATCATTCCAGTAAAACATCAAAGAATGCAATTGATAGTCCGCCGTTTCTCTATTGCTGGCACTGACATAAGCTTTTTGACCGTCACTCTCCCCCTGCACTTTTAATGTCTGTGTCTTATCTGTATTACTTGTATCTCCATTATTTTCCATTGAATCATCATCATAATAAGATAAAGGATGAAATGCCCAATCCGTTTTTTTTCGTTCATCATCATCCGGTGCTTTTTGATAACTTGCTTTTAAACTCTCAATTTGCTCTTTGTAATATTCAATCATCGTATCCGCATCAGCTTCACTATATCCTTCTTCTATTAAACTTTCTCTATCATTTATCTTCTGCTGACGCCAGAGAATAGCCTCCTCAATTTCTGACTTTGTCATTTGCTTTGTGGCTTCATAAACATCTTCTGTTCCATAAAAAGCCTTTGCCCATCGCTTCACATCATCCACCGAAATATCTTTCGCCTCTGCCTGTACAATCGGTACACTATGTACTTTTACTGCATCCGTTTGCACACTAATTGTCACATTCCCCTCATCAGAAGAAAACATTTCAGAAATTGCTTCCGACACAACAGTCCCATCATCAGCACTTTCCTCCACACTATTTGATTCTTCTATAGATGTACCTGATTCATTCTGATTCACCTGCTGATCATTCTTATTAGCAATGACGTCCTGATTAGGTGTTGCCTGACAGCCTGTCAGTAATACAGCCAGCAATACTCCCAAACATACATACCTTCTTAAGTTCATCTTTCATTCCCTCATTCTCAACTACATGCACATTAATAAACCACTATCCACCTTTTAGTTAATTTATCCTACATAATGCCACATAACTGTGCTGCCATCTGTGTCACTTGGATTGCCATACCAAGCATTCCAAATATTATCAGATAAGCGTTTCCTTAAACATTTTCCAGAATTATAATATGGCGCCCACAATCTATACATCTGATACCCACCTGATGATGTTGAACTACAATGCTGAATCGCATTATGTATATTTTTCCACGTTGCGTGTCCACAACTACCATCCACACTAAGATGTCTCAACTCCTGATATGCCGAAACAGCATCTGCCGTTCCTTTGCCATAACTACCATCTACCATTCCATGAGATTTAATAATATCTTTTGTATTTTTATGATAATTTAAAAGAAATGTCTGTAATCCTGCTGTATAGTTTTTTTGATGCGTTGACATATTTTGAACCGGAAAATTATCCATGTTAGCGGCCTGTGCCTGCATTCCCGGCATAACTGTTGACACACCTAAAATAAGTGCAAATACTGCTGCCATTAATTTACTTTTCTTTTTCATAATGTTCCTCCAATCTTTTTGTGGATAGTGGTTTACTTGTGTTGTATACGAATCATATCACATTATTAATCATCTATGAGGCGAATTACCTTATCTCCCTATTTTGTGTCTTTATCTCTTTCCCACTCCCAAAATAACAGGAAAATTCCTATTCCAGCTAATCCCTGCATTATGCCATAGTTCAAAACATCCTCAATTGATAGACGTTTATCTAAATACTTTGCCGCATTCTCATACCATTTTTCTTCTTCATAACCAAAGACATGACGAATATATCTTTCTACTATCAACAGACCGGCCTGTCCATGACATAAACACCAATCTGTTTTTTCTGTCTGACATATTTGATCTGTCACCTGGTTCAACGGAATATCCTTAAAAAGCTGATTAATTGACAAGCCGCTTATCTTATGAATCAGTGCACGTGCCAAAAGTATTCCTGCACTGCCATGACACCATGCAACAGTATTTCTAGGATTTTCTTTTCCTTCTCGAATATCACACCAATTATTCATTGAATAATCAAATAACTGATCTTCCTTTCGGCATAACTCCAACACAATTTCTTTATACTTTTCTTCTCCTGTATATCTTCCCAATAAAGCCATTGCCACCGCCATGCCGCCGTATCCATGTGCCATACCTGCAAGACAGTTCTTCGATTGAATACTCTCTACTAAATTTGTGCCTACTTTCTGGGCAATATCAAGATACATCTTATCCTGTGTTGTCTTATACATAAGCAATAGCAAAATAATGATTCCTGCTCTTCCCTGTATTAAATCATCACTGGTTACCTGATAATCATTATCCAAAACAAACTGACACTGTTTCTTAGCGTAAACTATATAGCTTTCTTCTGCCGTAAGCTTATACATTATCCAATATGTAAAGGCAACGGATGCTTCACCGTCAAATAATCCCATTCTATCACTTTGATGGTTGCCGCCATTCTGTATTAAAATATCTGTATGTTCAAATAGCTGTTTTTTTAATTGTTCAACCACTGAATGATAGGTATTTTCACGTTTTTTCTGCCACATTGCTTCAAAGAAAAGTAATATGCCACTTAAGCCATTGTATAAATAAATATCTGCTTTTCCAGCTTTTGTCCATCCATCTTTACCATAAATGACACTGATCCATTCCATTTTGTCTCCTGTTAAAACAGCAGCATTGAACACCCACTTTGCAATTCTTTCAGCTGTTAGCTCTCCTATTTTCGACTGCGGCTGTCCCAGTTGCCCGTCCCAGTTTTCTCTCTTTTTGTCATACATCAGTAAAGCACTTTGAATGACTTTCGTCTGAAAATCCTTATCCCAATCTGATAACTTTTCCACTCTTAATTTCAGCTGCTGTTCATTATCTCTTTGAAAATAATTTTCTATATATTCGTCATCCCCCATCAACAGATTTTTACCGTCTGCGTAAAAAATCGGAACGATTCCATCATAGACACATTGCATCTCATAAATAAGAATTTTTACCCGATACGTTTCATTACAATGAAGCCCTCTGTTCATATGCCATAAGGATAACTGTCTTTTTGCCTGATTCCTCATCAACTCCGGAAAGTTGAAACTGGTAATGTACATATAATATTCCTGTGTATTTCTAAAAAGGTATCTTACTTTCTTCTTCATTATTGGTTGACACATCCCCACCAATACTTCTGGATCCGCTTTAATACAGTCATATGCTCTTCTGAAACCACTTATAAATTCATTCATATAATTTTCAAAACTTATATATTTTCCCTCATATATTAGCATATTCTTTTTATGTGATAATTTTGGATAGTGATAGGAAATATTCATCTCAGACGTACCTTTATGAATGACCATAGGCATTTTTACAGGCAATCTCTGTTCATCACATGCATTCAAAACAGAAACATTTACATGCATTGTTCCCATTCCGTTCGGCACAAATCCTGTATGCATCACTGTATCCATCAAATTCTGCTGCAAATTTTTTCCTTGTGTACCAACTTCAATTCGGCGATCAAACATAAATTCTGTATCAATAATGACCGAGTACTTTCCATGTGCTATGACATTATCCATATGAATATCTGTCATTCCAAGTACATAAGTAAGACAGCATTCCGCACCACAGCGATAATAATATTCCTTAATTTCCTTTGCACACATACATTCGTCTTCAGTTACTTCCTGTTCCCAACCATAATCATCCCTCGACGCCACCAAATGTCTTGATTTCTCTAGTCCCATCTTCTCCCATAACCAGTTTTCTATTTTCTGGTACTTTTCTGTCAATAATAAAGAATGGGGTTTATAATAAATTCTCTGTCCACCTTTTAATCTAACCCGTGCCACCATTCTCCCCGGGAAATGTTCTTCATCCTGATTAAAAGATATTTTTGTGATTTCCATAGCGTTTTGCTCAATATGAAATTCTTTGCTGATTGTTTCTCTGTCCTGATAAAAATGCTGAAGTATTTCATTCACATAATGAGTATAATCTCCTATTTTACGAATCAATAAATCCATCATAACCGGATACTTTTTTAGAAATTCTCCGCATTCTCTCTCATTCAGTAAGTACTTACTTACATAATCATCATATTCTTCTGCAATTGAATGACCATTTAATTGCCCAGCATCTTTTTTCTCATGCATATCTGCTATCAAACATCTGAAGGGAATCCAAAAAACTCTTTGAACTATCTGTTTTACCAGACTGTCTATCATATTTTCTGTTAGTGAAGCAATCAGCTTTTTTTTCAAAACAATTTTGATATATTGGCCCAACTTCTCATAAAAACTATCAAAAACTCGTTCTTCTCTTTCAAATTTAAATCCATTTTCTGTACTTACACTGAATATGCATTTAACAAAAAACTCTTTTTCTTCTTTTGCTATCTTTGCACGTTTCACATCCTGCATACTCAAAAGCTCAGGATACTTTAATAATTCATCCAGTATATCTTTACCTAAAAATTTTAAATTTAATATCTAGGCTCATAAAAATCTTCTTCATAATCATATTGATAGTTCTTATAATTATTTCTAAATTCACTACGTACATTACTTGAAGATTTTTTAGACTTTTTCTTAATCAAAGCATCTATATCTATATTCTTTAATTTTTTTTCTTCTCGTACATTTTTAGCTTTTTTCATAGATTTATATTTTTCTAAAGTCATAGTTGTTTCCATATTATACTCCTACTAAAACATAAAAACCGAGGCATGTACCTCGATTTTTTATATTTCTCTTCTACCTTCTAAAGCTTTCGATATAGTAACCTCATCTGCGTACTCTAAATCTCCGCCTACTGGTAGACCATGTGCTATTCTTGTAACTTTTATACCCATAGGTTTTAAAAGCCTTGCTATGTACATAGCTGTTGCTTCCCCTTCTATCGTTGGGTTAGTAGCCATTATTATTTCTCTTACATCTTGTGTTCCTAATCTTTGTATAAGCTCTTTTATCTTTATCATATCAGGTCCTATACCATCCATAGGAGATATAACACCATTTAATACATGATATTGACCTTTAAACTCTCTAGTTCTTTCCATTGCAGCTACATCTCTTGGATCTTCTACAACACATATTACACTAGAGTCTCTATTCTTATTAGAACACATACTACAAGGGTCTGTATCTGTTATATTACAACAAACAGAGCAGTATTTTATTTCTCTCTTAGCTTCTATTATAGCTTTAGATAAAGCTTCTACATCATTAGTATTCATATTTATAATATGAAATGCTAATCTTTGAGCAGTTTTTCTTCCAACTCCAGGAAGCTTTGAAAACTCTTCTATCAGCCTAGTTATAGGCCCTGTATAAACTTGCATATAATCACCTACTAGAATAATCCTGGTATATTCATTCCTCCAGTTACTTTACTCATTTGACTTGCTTGCATTTCATCAACGCTTCTTAATGCTTCATTAACAGCACTTAAAACTAAGTCTTGTAACATTTCTATATCATCTGGATCAACTACTTCTGGTTTTATATTTATATCTATTAATTCTTTCTTACCATTAACTTTTACAGTAACAGCTCCTCCACCAACAGAAGACTCTATCTCCTTTGCTTCTAATTCAGCTTGCATTTTTTGCATATTTTCTTGCATCTTTTGAGCTTGCTTTAATAGATTATTCATATTTCCAGGCATCATTCCGCCTCCAAAACCTCTTTTAGCCATAACTAAAATCCTCCTTTAAAATTTTTTCTATATTTTATTATTATATCATAATCTTTTTTATTATTAATCTTGTTTTTCTTCATTATCCCTTATTTCAAGTATATCATCTTTAACTATAGACTTTAGTATTTCTTCACCTTTGTCCACTTTTTCATTTTTTATTTCTAGTTCTATATTTTTAACTTCAGACTCTAATATTATTTTTATACTAAAGCTTCTATTAATAGTTTCTCTTATCATTTGTTCTATATATGATATAGTTTCTGGGTTACTTAATCTTTTCTTTGCAAATTCAAATCCATGTCCATAAATTATATATAAGTTATTATTATAAACATTAAACCCACTCACATCACCTAATAAGAAATATACCGGCATCTGTTTATTTACTTTATCTTCTTTTATTTTCTGTCTTATCTTCTGCCATGATGACTCTATTAATTTAACATCTTCACTTTTTACATTTTCATATACTATTTCTTCAGGTTCTTCTTTCTCTATAACTATTTCATTAGTCGATATATTGTTCTCTATTGTATTTATTTTTATATTACCACTCTCAATAGTTTTTTCTAGATTTTCTATTCTCTTTATTAAAGCTTCTTTACTTTCATCAAACATAGGTTGAGCAGTTTTCATAATAGTGACTTCTGCTAATACTCTAGGATTAGATGATGTTTTCATATTATCTTGAGTTTCTGATAATATATTTAAAATTCTTATTAAATCATTTACATCTACTATCTTAGATTGTTCTTTTAATAGCTTTATTGTTTCCTCTGGAAGTGATATAATCTCATCTAATTCAGTTGATACTTTACATACCATTAAATTTCTAAAATGATCTATTAAATCATTTATTAAATTTCTTATATCTTTCCCCCATACAACAAACTCATTTAGTATTTGTAGAGATCTCTTTGTGTCCTGATCTATTATTGACTGAGCCATCTCAAATAATTGTTCTATATTAACTGTTCCCAATAACTCTACAGCATCTTTATATTCTATTTTATTATCTGAAAAAGATATACACTGGTCTAATATACTTAAAGCATCTCTTAATGCCCCTTGAGAGTTTCTAGCAATTAAATTAAGTGCCTTTTCTTCTACTTCTATATTTTCTTCATTACATATTTTTTTCATTCTATCAGTCATATCTTTAACTGTAACTCTTTTGAAGTCAAATCTTTGACATCTAGATAAAATTGTTGCTGGTATTTTATGTGGCTCTGTAGTAGCTAATATAAATATTACATATGATGGTGGTTCTTCTAAAGTCTTTAATAGGGCATTAAATGCACCTTGAGATAACATGTGTACCTCGTCTATTATGTATACTTTATATTTAGCCTTAGTTGGAGAATACTTAACGCTTTCTCTAAGCTCTCTTATATCATCTACGCTATTATTAGAGGCAGCATCTATTTCTACGACATCCATCACATTGTCATTTAATATGTCTCTACATACTTCACATTCATTACAAGGCTCTTGATTTATACTATTCTCACAATTTACAGCTCTTGCAAATATTTTAGCTGTTGATGTTTTACCTGTACCTCTTGTACCTGAAAATAAATAAGCATGACCTACATTGTTGTTCTCTATCTGATTTTTTAATGTTCTTATAATATGTTCTTGACCTACAACATCTTCAAAATTTTGAGGTCTATACGATCTATATAAGGCTTTATGCATTCCTCTCTCTCCTTAATGTAAAAATCAATCTAATATATTAATTTCCTATATCTTGAAATATTATATCATTATCTTTAATAAAGTTATATAAATTACAATTTTGGATATTAAAAAAATCCCTGATTAAAGGGATTCTATTTTTATATATAAATGCTGTACACCATCTATTGACTTTGCCTTACAAGCGTTACCTAAACAGTTAGCTCGGCTTAGGCACCCCTACGGCACACGAAAGTGGTCACTTACCGCTGCTTCCTTCCGGATCTGACGGGGTTCATGAGTTTTCGTTGCGTAGGACCTAAACGTCAACACCACTTATTTAGGGCAGCCTTACAAAGCAAAAGCCTCTAGATGGAATTCAATCCTGCTATAGCGGATTGCAGGTTACAGGGCACCGCTACTTCCCCATCTAGTACAGCAAAGTTGTAACCGAAATTAATGTTCCTCTTGGCGGAGAGAGTGGGATTCGAACCCACGATACATTTTTACATGCATACTAGCTTTCCAGGCCAGCGTCTTCGTCCTCTCGACCATCTCTCCAGTTATTTTTTCCTTAAGTCTTTAAAAAATCTTTGCAAAATGATCGAACACTCGTCTTCCATAATTCCAAACTCAACATTTACACGACTATCTTTAAAGTACTCCATCTTAAATGTGTGTTGTTTTTCTATATTCGCGTTTTTAATATGTTTAGTTCCTATTATTATATTTTTTATTCTTGAATTTACAATAGCTCCACTACACATAATGCAAGGTTCCATAGTAACATATAAATCACAATTCATAAGTCGCCAACCACCTAATGTATTTGCTGCATCTTTTATTGCTAGCATTTCAGCATGTGCTGTAGAGTCTTGTAGAGTTTCAGTTAAGTTATGTCCTCTACCGATAATTTTATTATCTTTAACAATTACAGCGCCTATAGGTGTTTCACCCTTATCATATGCTTTCTTGGCTTCAGATATTGCCTCATTCATAAAAAATGTTTTTTCCATATTTCCTCCTAAACATATAACATATTAATATTAACACAACTTTTTTTATAATTCAACTTATTTTTTCCTGCAAAATTTTATTTTAATTGACCTTTTTAAACAAATATTTCAATTTAAACTATAAAAGGACTTATTAAATATAAGTCCCTCGCTTTGTTTATTTACTCAAATAAAATATTTTTCAACTTTAATTCTTTTTGTATTTCTTCAAATATTTCATCATTGTCCACTTCAATTGTATGAATATGATAATCTGGAGATAAAACTGACAACTGTTTAAACTCGTTTGTCGCTGCTTTCTGCATGAAATTTCTTAAATCTCTATTTGTAGCTACATTTAGGTCTGCTTTTAAAACTCCATATGTAGGATGTTCCACTATAACATCTTTTACCTTTCCACCTAAATCAATTATAGTTTGTAATTCATCATAAAGTTCATCATCAGAATTATGATTTTTACACTTTATCTTAAATTCATTTTTTACAGAATCCAAAACAATATATCCATTAGATGTCGCTATAATTTCTAATCCAGATGCTCTTAAAAGTGCTATATCCTTTACTACAACTTGTCTACTAACTTGAAGTTCTGCTGATAATTCACTCCCTTTTACAGGTTCATCAGATTTTTTCAGAATTTGTAATAGTCTTTCCCTTCTCTCGTTTGAGCTCATTTTGCACCTTCTTTTCGTTTTATTATTTTCTTTTCCTTATCT
>OLOB01001985.1_pt1 | contig 12707 bp, 10 predicted proteins | sample 1671911 | NCBI WGS metagenome assembly OLOB01 (sample SAMEA3136625, study PRJEB25190) | human gut metagenome | biome: human gut; feature: human-associated habitat; material: faeces | place: Austria | collected 2013
CAGCAGGTTTACCGGCTGCTTTTCATCTGCCAGCGCTGCGCGCAGCCGGGCGGCCAGCGAAGCCAGACGCTCCCGGGCGGTCATGGGGCAGCCTCCGCAAAGCGCCAGGGCAGCTCCCCCGCATTGACGGCGAGCAGGGCCTCAATGGCGGGCTTGTCGCGCGGGTCCACGGGCGTGATGACACATACGCCATTCTGCCAGCTGACCGCAGCGTTGATTCCGGCGTTCCGCAAAACCTCGCGCACGGCATCCACCGAGGCGGCCAGCGCAAGCTCCCGGCTGTAATCGGAGTAGTCGGCGGTGTCCTGCCCATCGGGCAGGCTGCGCAGCTCCCGCACAAGGCCGTCCCAGTCAAGACCGTGCACCAGCTGCACGCCCACTGTTAAAATATACAGCACCAGCACGGCATTTATGACGGATTTAAAGCCGTTCTCCGGCCAGAAAAGCCGCAGTATGCCCGCCAGCGCGGACAGCACGCAGCATCCCAGCGCTATGTGACGCAGTGAAGTCATCCCAAGCCCCCGTTCCCCGCCAGCAGCAACAGCGCCGTGGACAGAAAGATCATGAAGAAATACAGCACCAGCATGGACCCGCAGAGTCGTGCCCCCTCAAAGTAAAGGCGGCAGAGCTGTGCGCACTGCCTTTGACCGGTGGCCCCGGCCAGGATGCCCGCGGCGGCAAAGGCCAGTGCGCAGGCAAGGCATTGGAGCAGTACCGGGGCAAACAGCGCGGCCAGTGCCAGCAGCGCCGCCAGGGCCAGAGAACCCTTCAGCAACTGTACGGCGGCGGCAGCGCCCGTCAGCGCTGCGGCTGCAGCGTCCCCGACAACGGGAATGACACCCTGCAATACCCCCTTGCCGGTTCGCAGGGCCGCACTATCCGCTGTGGCCGCCAGTGCGCTTTGCAGCCCCAGCACAACGCTGAACAGCGCCCCGCAGCCCTTGAGCAGCCAATGCAGGCAGCGGGAAAACAGCGCGGCGGCATCCCCCATGCCGGGGTTGTCCCACAGGCAGGCCGAGACCGCAAAGCAGAAATACAGCTGCATGACAGGCAGAAGCAGCTTTTGGATGACGGCTGAAAGAAACCCGGACATGGCAAAAAACATGCCGCTGTAGACAAGCGCCCCCGACGTCTGCCCGCCTGCGGCGGCCAGGCCGCTGAACACCGGCACAAAGGCAGTCAGATAGGTGCGGCAGTCCTGCGCCGTCGCGGCGACAAGCTCGGTCAGCTGCATGGCAGCGGAAAGGCTCAGCGTGCCAAAGCCGAGCACCGCGAGGATCTCCACATAGGCGCGGTACGGGTCCCCGGCCAGCAGGCCCAGCAGCCCCGCCAGCAGCAGATACCCGGCGGACTGCGCCGCAAGGTGCAGTGCGGGATGCAAACCCTCGGCGGCCCAGGCACCGACGGTGTCACATAAATCGGAAAAGCGCCAGCGGGCGGCGTCGGATAGGTCAGTGCCGCCTTCGTCCAAGATGTCCCGAGTGCTTTTGGGCAATTCGCCGGACAGCTCGTCCGCAAACACAGGCGGCGGTACGGCCAGCAAAAGCACTACTGCAAATAGGCCGCAAACGAGCCGAGCAGCGATTGCAGCAGCGGCAGCGCCTGCAACAGCGCCAGCACCCTGCCGCAGAGCTCGATGGCGGTAGCCGCCGCGGAAAGCCCGGCCTCCTTGCAGGTATCGGCGGCAAGCTGCGCTCCGGAAAGCCGCACGACGGCCGCGCGCCGGATTACGACGATTGGGACATGAACGGCGATATCCTGTTCTACAACCCGATTCTGGACAGCGCGCTGGAAATCTCCTCCATGGGCATCCGCGTCAGCCCGGAATCGCTGGATCGTCAGTTGACGCTGGCGGGCTGCGACGACCGCCGCAAGCTGCCGTTCCACAAGATGCTGCTGGAAGGCCAGCTTCCCCTGACGATGGGCGGCGGCATCGGTCAATCCCGCCTGTGCATGCTGCTGCTGGGCAAGGCGCATATCGGCGAGGTTCAGTCCTCCATCTGGAACGAGCAGACCCGCAAGGTCTTTGAGGACGCGCATATCACGCTGCTGTAACTCCTTCCGTCACGACTTCGTCGTGCCAACCTTCGGCATTTCACCTGTTTGTTTCCGCCACAGGCGGCAACAGATTCGATGTCCCTCAAAGAGGGAGGCATCCTTCTCTTTCCATTCCCTCTTCTCCTCGTGAAGGTATTGAATCGCGCATCATCTTAAAGCCTATATCTTAGGGGGGTTATTATGCGTTACACGATTGAAAACGAGTTCATCCGCCTGACCGTCGATTCCCTCGGCGCGGAAATGGTCAGCGCCGTCGATCTGGCCACCGGAAGCGAGATGATCTGGTGCGCCGATCCCGCCGTCTGGAACCGCCACGCGCCGATCCTCTTTCCCTACGCGGGCAAGCTGACGGGCGGCCATTTCAAGGCGGAGGACGGCAAAATCTACGCCGGCGGCCAGCACGGCTTCGCCCGCGACATGGAGCATGCCCTGCTGAACCAGACCGCGCGCGAATTGACCTTCGAGCTGCGTTCAAGCGACGAGACCCGCGCCGTCTGGCCGTATGATTTCGCGCTGCGCACGACCTTCTCGCTCGAAGGCCGCCGCGTCCGCCACGCCGTCAGCGCCCGCAACACGGGCAAGGAGACCCTGCGTTTCGGTCTGGGCTTCCACCCCGGCTTCACCCTGCCGTTTGACGACAAACACACCGATGCGGATTACGACATTCTGTTTGACACGGTGGAATCCCCGCTGTGCCTGAACACCGCGCCGAACGGACTCATCGGCGCCGCGCCGGATTACTACCTCGCCCGCAACGTCACCCGCATCCCGCTGAGCGCCGAGCTGTTTGCGCGCGACAGCCATTGCATGGTGAACCTCAAATCCAAATCCATCTGCGTGCTGGAGCGCGACACCGGCCGCCGCATCCGCGTGGACATCGAAAGCTTCCCGTACACGCTGATCTGGTCCACGCCGCAAAAGCCGATGCGCTTCATCTGCGTCGAGCCGTGGCACAGCATCCCCGGCGAGGACAACGGCCCCATCGAGTGGGCGCAGAAGCCCTGCGCCGCCAGCCTTGAGCCGGGCGAGGTCTGGCAGACCGCGCTGGATATGGCGTTTGAGCGGTAAACAGGCGGCACTCAGCTTCGGTTGAGTGCCGCCTGTTTTTATGCATCTAAGGGTTGAGAATCGCTTGTTTTTGGCGCAAAGCAATATCGCTAAATGGCGATAACCTCCGCCGCGCCTATTGAAAATGGAATGATTGCTGTGTTATGCTGTGTGTATACACGAACAGGTGGGACGTTTGATGATCTGATTTACAATGACCTGCTGACGTATGCAGCCATCGTTTTGAATGGCAACACAAAGATGTATTCTGAAGCAGCTAATGCGTACGGTCTTATGGATCAGATTACATGAGAAGTAAAAGTTTGGTACACCGAATACCGAGTTGAGAAAAATGCACGAGGAAATAACACAGAGGTGAACGATTTATGGAGGTTACATTTATAAATCCCGGTGTCGATTATATGATTCAGAGTATCATGCATTTTCAGGCCGAAGGAGAAGCTGAATTCTGGTCTGAACCTTTATACCATTTCTACCCGCAGCTTGATAAGGCATTCTACATAAGTTTGCCAATCGCAGAAAGAAGAGACTACATTGAACGTGCCATGAGGGCTGCATATGCTGAGTTGGAGAACACAATCAACGAGAAGGTGACCTTATATTCTCATCACTGGAACGCTTGCAAAGCGCAGATTACAGCCGCTTTATCAGAGGCTTTCGGCATAGATTGCACAGGCTTATTTAATGACCTGCATTGCAATTTGAGTTTGAACCCTATTGAGCCGCGTTTTCTAAAAGAGCACTGCTATGACACATTTTATTTGAACAGCGCAAAGGGTGCCATTGGCGGTGGAATACATGAGATCATACACTTTATTTGGTTCTATGTATGGAACCAGTTGTTTGGAGATAACTACGACGAATATGAGCGTCCCTCACTCAAATGGATATTGAGCGAAATGGTGGTCGAATCCGTGATGAGAGATAAGCGGCTCAGCTCCATCAACCCATATTTCCCGAGAGAAAACGGTGGATGTGTCTATCCGTATTTCTTCGATATGATGGTAGATGGGAAACCTATTCTTGACACATTGGACGCTATGTACAGAAGCCAAAATATTGAAGATTTTATGCGAAGCAGCTACGCCTATTGTCAAGAGCATGAAACAGTAATTCGAGAACATATTCTAAAATCAGAGGGGTAAGTTATGCCTGACAACAGGAACTGGAATCGGCCGATACGGATCATTTTTTTCGTAGATGAAAAGGACTTTTCTTGATAAAAGCAAAAATAACAGCACTGAAACTGTGTGCAGAGGTAGAAAAACCATGAACAAAGATATGTGCATAGCCTGTGACGATGGGAGCAAGTATACATTCCCGTGGACGAACCGCTAAAAGCGGAACAGGCGTGACCGAAATCACGCCTGTTCCCAAAAACTTGAATTTTGCTTTTTGTCTACAGTCTGTAAGAGGCCTTTCGGTCTCTTTTTCTTTTGCCCTTACATCGCGAACATCGTCATGCCCTGCAAGCCCTTGATCTTCACGCTGAACGCGCCGCTTCGGGCGGTGAAAATCTGCCCGTCGTCGGAAACGAGCGTCTGCGCGCCGGAGACATCCGCGCTCGTCAGGTAGACGACGACCTCTCTGGCGCTGCGGTTGATGAGCGTCACGGCGCAGGCGTTTTCGGCCTTTTTGCCGAACGCATCCTTCCCGTTTTCGTTTTTGCGGATCACGCCCAGCACAGCCGAGCAGGGCGCGATATACGCACATTCGCCGGTTTTCAGCACGGGATGGCCGTTTCGCATGGCGGCCATGGCTTTGTAGCGCGCCAGCATATCCTGATCCTCGCGCCCCCACGGATAGGTACGGCGGCAGAACGGGTCGGCACAGCCCTCCACGCCCGCCTCGTCGCCGTAGTAGATGCACGGCATGCCCGGCACGCTGAACACAAACCGCAGCATCAGCTGTTCGCGCAGCGCGCCGATCATGCGCTCCTCCTGAAAGAGGCGGTGATCCGCGCGCTGGCTGCGGGGAATATCGCTGCCGTCGTTTCCGGCCAGCACGTTGAGGATGCGCGGCCTGTCGTGGCTGCCCATCAGGTTCATCAGCGCGTAAAGAAACGGCTTGGGATAATTCTGCGCCAGCGAGGAAAGCTCCTTGGCGACGGCCGCCGCGTCCTTCTGCGCCATCAGAAACGCGATCAGCGCGTCGCGGAGCGGGTAATTCATCACGCTGTCCAGCGTGTCGCCGAGCACATAGGAGCGCATCTGCCCGTAGGCGACCTTGTGGCTCGCATCCTCCCAGACCTCGCCGAGCACCGCCGCGTCCCCGGATACGTCCTTGACCTGCCTGCGCAGCTCGCGCAGAAACGGCATCGGCAGCTCGTCGGCCACATCCAGCCGCCAGCCGCTCGTGCCCTTTCTGACCCAGTGGCGCACGACGGAATCATCGTCCTCCAGAATGAAGCGGCGATAATCCTCGTCCATTTCGTTGACGTTCGGCAGGGTTTTGAAGCCCCACCAGCACTCGTAATCGTCCGGCCAATGGCGGAAGGTGAACCATTTGTAATACGGCGAATCGGGGTCGCGGTACGCGCCGACGTGCTCGCCGTAGGTGCCGCGGCGGTTGAAATACAGGCTGTCGTCGCCGACGTGGGAGAATACGCCGTCGAGCATCACGCGCATGCCCAGCGCCTCGGCCTCTTTGCACAGGCGCGCCAGCGCCTGCTCGTCGCCGAACATCGGATCGACCCTGCGATAGTCGCTCGTGTCATATTTGTGGTTGGTGCGCGCGCAGAAAATCGGGTTGAAGTACAGCACGCTCACGCCGAGCTGCTTGAGGTACGGCAGCTTCTGCCGCACGCCCTCCAAATTGCCGCCGAAGAAATCGTTGGCAAAGTTGTCGCCGTTTTCGGCGATGTTGAGGAAGGGCATTTCATTCCAATCCTCGTGCAGGATGATATTCTGCCCGTCCTTGGCGTGCATGAGCGCGTCCGTGCCTTCGCCATGGCAGAAGCGATCCACCATGATCTGATACATGACGCCGTCGCGCATCCACGCCGGGGTGTCGTAGGCGGCGTCGTAAACGGTGAGCTGGAAGCTCTCCTCGCTCCCCATCACGCCCTCGCCGCAGCCGGTGTGATCCCCCGGCGCGCCGAGCACCACATGCTCGCCCTTGTATTCGCACTCGAACCGATACCAGAGCAGCCGGGGCTTATCGCCCACGCCGATCTGCGCCTCGTAGATCATCCTGCCGTCCTTCAATCCCAGCGGACGCATGGGATAACGGCGCTCATCGCCATTCCAGACACGCAAAAAAAGCTCAACCGGCGCCTGTTCATCTTCCACCGTCAGACGCAGCCGAACCTGTCCGCCCGTCGCCACCGCGCCCTGCGGCTTGCGATCGAACGGGTTGAGGGTATGATGCTTCAAAACCATGCTCTCGAAACACTCCGTCTTTTCAAAGTTCTGCCCCGCCGTTCCGCGCGGGGGCTTTCCGCGCTCCATTGTAACGTACTTGCCCCGCGCCTGTCAAGCGGCTTTGCGCCGCCCGCCGCGGCGGAAAGAATTCGGTGGAAAGAGTTCACATTTTTGTTTCATTTTCATTGCTTCCCTGCTACATCCGCGCGCTATAATATTCCCCACGCAAGGCTGGAAAGGGGGCGCGCCGCATGGCGAAGCGAATTTTTTCTCTGACGGCGGTTTGTCTCCTGGGTTTCATGCTGCTGCCCGCCGGAAACAAATCGACGCAAACGCTCTCCGCGCCCGACGCGCCGGCGCGCGAGGCGACGAGCGGCGAGGTGCCGGACGAGCGCCTGCTCTTTCCTGAATTGACCGATTCGGACATTTCGGAAATTCACATCCGCGCCGGGGACGACTGCGCGTTTGATTTCAGCCTGCGCGGCGAGTTGAGCGTCAACGGGCAGAAAGCCGACGGCGAGGTTTTTTCCACGCTGCTCGACCAGCTGACGGCGGATTGCTTCATCCCCTGCGAGGATTTTGAGCCGCGCGGCGAACCGCTGCTGACGGTGACGGTTTCCACCGATACGCAGGATTTTTCCGCGCGTTTTTATCAGGACAGCGAGGACGGCAAATACGCCTACGTCGTCGCCGGGGCTGAGAAGGAGCGCTGCTTAAAGACGGACGCATGGCGCGTGGGCACGCTGCTGCTGACGTGCGAGGGCACGCGCATTTTCGACGCCAGCGGGCAGGAAACGCCCGTGGATTAGCCCTTCAGCCATTCTTCCCAGATTTCCGGGCAGTATCCGACGGTGGCGCGGCGGCCGTCGCGGACGATGGGCAGCCGAAGGAGCTGCGGTTTTTCCATCAGCCCCGCGAGAATCGAATCGCGGCTTTGGGTGTAGGCGATCACGCTTTCGCGATACGCCTTGCTCTCCTTGTCGCAGAGCGCGTCCAGCCCGACCGCGGCGGCGACGCTCTCCAGTTCCCGCCTGCCGATGCCGTATTTGAGCACGTCCACGCGCTGATACGCGACGCGGCGCTCCTTAAAAAAGCGCTCGGCCTTCTGGGTGTCAAAGCCTTTTCCGCAATAAATCTGATAAGCCATCTTGATTCCTCCGTTCTTTTCCTTATAATAGAGCATGACGGCTGATTCCGTCAAGCCGATAAGCAATAGGGAAAACCACGGAGGTTTTGCATATGAAGAAAAAAATCGCGCTCGTCACCGGCGCATCCGGCGGCATTGGCGGCGCGTGCGCCGAAAAGCTGGCGCGGGAGGGCTACACGGTTCTGGTTCACGGCTGCCGCGGGCTTCGGCAGGCCGAGTCGCTGGCCGACCGCCTCTGCGCGGAAGGGCACGACGCGCACGCGGTCTTCTGCGATCTGGCCGACAGCGAGAGCGTGCAGGCGATGTGCCGCGACGTGCTCGCGCTGTATCACCGCGTCGATGCGCTGGCGCTCTGCGCGGGCATATCGCACACCGGGCTTCTGTGCGACATGACGGACGCGCAGTGGCGCGCGGTGATGGATGTGAACGTCTCCGGCATGTTTTACCTCATCCGCGCGCTCGCGCCGGGCATGATCTCCCGAAACGAGGGCGCGATTGTGACGGTTTCCAGCATGTGGGGGCGCGTCGGCGCGTCGTGCGAGGTTGCGTATTCCGCCAGCAAGGCCGCTGTGATCGGCCTGACCCGTGCGCTGGCCAAGGAGCTGGGACCCAGCGGCGTGCGCGTCAACTGCATCGCCCCCGGCGTGATCGACACGCGCATGATGGATGAGCACAGCGACGAAACCAAGGCCGCACTGGCGGAGGAAACGCCGCTTTGCCGCCTCGGCACGCCGCAGGACGTGGCGCAGGCCTGCGCGTTTCTGCTCTCGGACGCGGCCTCCTTCATCACCGGGCAGGTGCTCGGCGTAGACGGCGGCTACATTTAACAAATTTTTTTCAAACTTTTTCCGACAGGATTTCACACAAAAATGACGGAATCCGCCCAACCGCGCACGAAAATTGTGGTCAGTTATCGACAGCGACCACATCATATTGTGGATAACCCGCGATGAACCGGCAGAGCAGGCGGATGAAAGCTGCATTTTCTTTCTTTTCGCCGCCTGCCAAAAAAGCCTTGAAAACAGGGCTTTTTTTTGATATGATAGGAAAGCTGTCATAAGAAGTTATCCACAGGTGGAGTCTATCTTTCCACAAGCTGTGGAAAGTATTGTGGATATCCACAGTATATCCACAGGGATATGTGTACAGATTGTGGGAAAGCGGCCGTCACGCGCCGCAGAAGATACGGAGGTTTCCGCCATGGATCATATCGAATTATGGGATAAGGCCAAGGCACTGATGCGCGAGGAGCTGGCCAACGTTTCCTATACCACATGGATCGAGCAGCCGCTCAAGCCCGTGTATGTGGTGGACGACAAGCTCGCGCTGGAGGTCATCAGCGATTTCAACGAGAAGACCATCCGCGCGCGCTATCTGCCGATGATTACCGAGGCGGTGAGCCAGGCCGCCGGGCGCGAAATGACCATCGAGCTGATGAGCGTCAAGGAGCGCATCGAGTGGCAGGAGCGCCAGAAGAAGGAAGACGCCCCGGCGATGCAGGGCATCAACATGTTCAACCCGAAATCGACGTTTGACACGTTCGTTGTCGGCTCGTCCAACCGCTTCGCGCATGCCGCTGCGCTGGCCGTCGCCGAGCAGCCGGGCATGGCCTATAACCCGCTGTTCCTCTACGGCGGCGTCGGCCTGGGCAAGACGCACCTGATGCACGCCATCGGCCACTTCATTCAGGATCATTTCCCGAACATGCGCATGCTCTATCTGCCCAGCGAGATGTTCACCAACGAGCTGGTCGCCGCCATCAAGAACAACAAGAACGTGGAATTTCGCAACCGCTTCCGCAACGTCGATGTGCTGATGCTGGACGACATTCAGTTTATCGCCGGCCGCGATTCCACGCAGGAGGAGTTTTTCCACACCTTCAACGCCCTGCACAGCGCGGGCAAGCAGATCATCATTTCCTCCGATAAGCCACCGCGCGAAATCGCCCGTCTGGAAGAGCGCCTGCGCAGCCGCTTCGAGTGGGGCCTGATCGCCGACATTCAGAAGCCGGATTTCGATACCCGAATCGCCATCCTGCGCAAGAAGGCCGAAAACGAGGGCATTGAAATCAGCGACGAGATGCTGGAGCTCATCGCCGGACGCATCGAGAGCAACATCCGCGAGCTGGAAGGCTCGCTGACCCGCGTCAACGCCTACGCCAAGCTGAACCACTGCGAAATCAACGAGGAGGTCATCTCCCACGCGCTGCACGATATCGCCGTCGTGCGCGATCCCAAGCGCATCACGCCGGAGCTGATTATCGACTGCGTGGCCGATTATTACAGCCTGAGCGCGGATATGCTGCGCGGCGATTCCCGCAAGAAGGAAATCGCGCTGGCGCGCCACGTCGCCGTCTATCTGACGCGCGAGATGACCGGGCTGAGCCTGCCGCGCATCGGCGACGCTTTCGGCCGCGATCACTCGACGATCATCAATTCCTGCGACAAGGTGACCAAGATGCTCGATACCTCTTCGGATATGAAGAGCTCGATTGCCGATCTGAAAAAGATCATCACCGAGAAATAAATACGTTGGGGCTCTGCCCCAACCCCGGCAGAAAACTGAGTTTTCTGCGCCTTCCAACCGACGCTGTTTCGCAGCGTCGGTTTTTTTCCACAGTTTATCCTTGAATGTTGAAAACCGGCTCGATTTTCGTAATCCTTCGGATTTATAACTCCGGGTCCAGGGTCGCAACCCTGCTCGTTTCAATGGGGGTTATGGGGTTCCTAGGGGATTTAAGGGGGAGAAATTCGAAATCTCCCCCTAATCCCCTAGGCCTAGCGGAGCGCGTGCCCGCATAGCCCGCAGGCTATGCAATCGTCCTTGAAAAGAACTTCATATGCTTCATATGCATCATATGCCCGACACACATCAGGCATATGATGTTTTTTTCTCTTTTTTTTGAGCGATTGCGTTCTTTTTCCGCAAACGAAGTCCTCAAAAAAGCCCGCGCCCGCTCAACCCTTCTCCGTGAAATAATTGAACATCGGGTAATATTCAAACTCGATCTTCTCCCCGACGCGGCCGTTCCGGTTTTTCAAAATCACGGCCTCGATCTGCCGGGGATTTTTCTTTTTCGCCTCCGTCGGGTCGAAGGTCGCCTCGCCCGCGCCGCGAAGCTGCAAGCCGATCAGCACGTCGCTGGAATACTCGATTGCGCCGGATTCCTTGAACGCCTCCATGCTGATGCGCTGGCCGTAGCTCATGCGGTTCAGGCTGGAGACGGCGATCACGGGCAGCTTGAAATCGCGGCTGATGCGCTTGAGCTCCAGCACCGCCTTGTCCATGTTCTGCTTGTCCGTCGCCCGCTCGTTGTAGGGCGCGACGATTTGCAGATAGTCCACGATCACCAGCGGGGTTTTGCCGGTCATGTCGATGTGGCGGGCGATGCGCTCGCGGATGGCCGTCACGCCGATGTCGCCCACGCCCTCGGCGATGAACAGATGCCCGGCGTATTCCCCGTAGCGCGTCACCGCATCGCGGATGACCTCGCGCTCCCGCTCGCCGTACTGCGCGTAGCGGCGGCCGTCCGTCACGCCTCTGGCCGTCTTGGCGCAGGCCGTGCCCCACTTGCGCGCCAGCGCGAGGGTCAGCGTGTGGCGCGAAATCGACTTGGCCATCAGCTCGGCGCGCGCCATCTCCAGCGAGAAGATGAGCACATCCTGCCCGCCGGAAGCGATCTGGTCGCCGATCTGCGTCACCAGCGTCGTCTTGCCCAGCGAAGAAATCGCGCCGACGATGTACAGCCCCTCGTACAGCCCGCCGTCCAGCGCCCGATCCAGCGCGTCAAACCCCGTGGGCAGGCACGGCGTGTTGACGCTTTCGGCGATGCCGTCCACAAAGGCCTGTAAATGCCCCTGTGCGCTCGTCTGCAAGTAGGTAAGCCTTTCTATTTCTGGCAGGCGTTCGCCGTCTCCTACCCGCCTTAGAAACGATTCTGGAGCCATTTGCAGCGCTTCGTTCGCGTCCTTACAGTCGCCGCACGGGTTGTAGACGAAATACGGCAGGCCAGCGGCGCGCAGGCCGTCTTCCAGCTCGCAGGAGGCCTTCCGCCCGCGCTCGTCGTTGTCAAGGGCGAGGATCAGCGGCTGCGCGGGCTTTTTTTCCGCGAGGCGCTCGAGCAGCAGGCGCACGTTTGAGGCGCTGCCCAGCCCCACGGCCTCGCCGCCGGCCTCGACGATGCTCATCGCGTCGATCTCGCCCTCGACGATGAAGACGGGCTTTTCCGCCGTGTCGAGCGCCTCGGCGTTGAACAGGCGCGTTTTGCCGACCTTGACCTTCGTATATCGCGCCTCCTGCTCGCTGAGCTCTTCCTTGCCGCGCACGTCGCGCGCCAGATAGCTGGTGCGGCCGGTCGGGATAATCAGCCGGGGCGAGGGCGGCACGGTCTCCGGCGCCTTGGGGTTGCGCCACGCGGGGTCATACCCCAGATGGAACCGGGCGCAGGTCGCGGCGGACAGCCCACGCCGCTGCGGATAATCCGTCTGCGCAAGGCGCGCCTGCGCGGCCTTGAAGAAGGCGGTGCAGTCCGGCTCGGGCGCGGCCGGGCGCGCGGCGGCGCGCTCGGCCATCCGGCGCGGCGCGCTCACCGTCAGCCCGTAATAGGCCGCCGCCCCGGCGAGCTTCTCCGGAAACGTCTCCAGCCCGAACGCCAGCCCGTAGAGATCCAGCACGTCAAAGTAGCCGCCGCAGGCAAAGCATTTCCAGTGCGTGGGCGCGCCGGGATCGCGGTGCAGCCCCGTCCCCTTGGGGCCGCTGCCGCTGCCGCACTGCGGGCAGACGTAGCCCTTCCCCTTTCCGTCCCGCGCCAGAAACGCGGGTTCCCGTTCGTTAATCGCCTCGACCATTGCCTCGTTCATAAGTGACCTTTCTTGGGCTGCCGGCTTGAGGGCTCTGCCCTCAAACTCCCGCCAGGAACCTGAGGTTCCTGGACCTCCCCCATCGCTTCGCGCAGTTTTAAGTGATTTGACGTACAGTGCGCATGCGCACTGTACGAAAAAAATGCTTTAAGCCGCCGCGAAGCGAAGCGGAAGGTCAAGGGAACTCAGTTCCCTTGTGGGGTTTGGGGCAAA
>OLOB01001986.1_pt1 | contig 12706 bp, 9 predicted proteins | sample 1671911 | NCBI WGS metagenome assembly OLOB01 (sample SAMEA3136625, study PRJEB25190) | human gut metagenome | biome: human gut; feature: human-associated habitat; material: faeces | place: Austria | collected 2013
CCATAACGTGAAATAAAACAATTATGTAAATGTGCAATTTGTTTTAAAATATCAGCTGTCTTTAAAATGATTTGATCTCCAACAACATGCCCAAGTTCATCATTTATCTTTTTAAATTGATCAATATCTAATAAAAATAAATAAAGATCTTTTTTTTGATGATTTTCCTTCATTTTCATTGTTAAATAAATATTCAATTGTTCTCGGTTATTGATTTTGGTAAGCGGGTCTAATGAAATAAGGTTTTGTTGAAAATAATTATAAACAATAAAAATTGAATATGTGAGTCCTAGATTAAAAATAAGTAAATGATCCACTGTAATTTGAATTAACGCAGTAATAAAAGGAAGAAAAGAAAAACGAACAATCACTTTATATTCCTTTTGATATAAGTAATTCTTTGCTTTTTTAGATAAATATCCTGCTTTTATTGAAAGATAAAGGATATAAGCAAATAAAATTAAAAAATAGAATGGTAACAATTTGCCACGATGATAGTTTCCTGCTTGATCAATAACAAATAATCCATGTGTCCAATAAGAAAGCAAAGAAGATCCTATAAAAAAGATGAGAGGAATAAAAGTAAGCACTAATATTTTTTTATGCTTCAAAACAGCTGAATGAAGTGTTTTTTGGACATAAACATACCAAGAACAAACAAGCATTGCTAGTGAACAAAAATAGAAGCTATTAAATATTCCACTTTGAATCTTACTAAAAGTAAGAAAATGTTTTACATTCATGATCCAAATTGCATCCATAAACAAATAAACACAAGCCCAAGCAATGGTATAATAAAAATAGTTCCAATGATCATTTTGTACACGATTGATATACATTTGATATAAAATTCGAATCAATAACAACAAACAAAAAACATCCATTTCTAAACTCATTATTTCACTACTCATAATACACCTTCATTCATATCAATATAGCCTTATTATACACTATTTACTAATGCAAAAAAACACCGTTAAACGGTATTTATTCGCCAAATGTAATCCCCATTTTTTTAGCACTCGAAACAACTTCACACTCAGGATCAACAAATTTTAATTTACCTGCTGTTTCACTTAAAGGAATTGCTTTGATTTCATTTTTATCAAAAACAACAAGTTTTCCAAAATCTTTGTTTAAAAGAAGATTTGCCCCATATACCCCAAAGCGTGTTGCCATAAAACGATCATAACCACAAGGATTGCCTCCTCTTTGAATATGTCCAGCTAACGCCACACGAATTTCATTAGGAATCAACTCTTGTAATTGTTCAGCGACTTCATAAGCAACCGAACGTCCTTGGCGACTTGCAACTTTTGCTTTGTATTTTTTCTTCGATAAAAGACTATCTTCTTCACTAATCGCTCCTTCTGCACAAGCAATGATTGTATATTCTTTTCCTGTTTTTTGATTTTCTTTAATTTTTTTCGCAACCACTTTAATATCATAAGGAATTTCTGGAAGTAAAATCGCATCCACTCCTGCTGCAATACCTGCCTGTAAGCAAATATGTCCTACTTTATGTCCCATGATTTCTACAACGAAAACTCGACTATGACTTTTAGCAGTTGTTTCAATTTCATTTAAATAGTTTGTTGCAATATCGACCGCACTTTGAAAACCAAAAGTATAATCTGTACCCCATGTATCATTATCGATTGTTTTAGGGAGTCCTATCACATTTAAACCTTCTTGTGCTAACATGTTAGCCGATTTTAAAGAACCATTTCCCCCTAAAACCACAAGACAATCAAGTTTCAATTTCTTGTATGTTTTTTTCATAGCTTCAACTTTGTCAAAACCATCTTCAATAACACGCATTTTTTTAAAAGGACAACGTGAAGAACCTAAAATCGTTCCACCAACATTTAAAATATCTTCAAAATCACTTAAAGACATCTTTTTATATTTTTCATACATCAATCCTTGATAACCTTTTAAAAAGCCAATGATTTCAATATCTTTTCTTTGTTGGTAAAGTGCTTTCACTAAACCACGCATTGTTGCATTAAGTGCTTGACAATCACCACCACTTGTAAGAATTCCAACTCTCATAAAACTCCTCCTATTTCACATCATTTTTAAAAAAGTATTCTTGACTATTCATTTCTCTATTTTTATTTTTTATACGTTTGTATTTACCATTACTTTCTAATGAACATGCTTTTACATTATCACGAAGCATACAATCAAACATTGTTAGTAACTTATGTTTTAATTTTTCATCTAATACAGGCGCTGCCACTTCAACACGTCTTTCAAGATTTCGTGTCATTAAATCAGCTGAAGAAATATAAACAGTTGGATTATTTTTACCGAAAATATAAATTCTAGAATGTTCCAAATATCTTCCAACAATTGATAGAACTCGGATATTTTCCGTTGCTTCTTCAACACCAGGAATAATACAACAAATTCCCCTTACAACCATATCAATTTGAACCCCTGCTTGACTTGCTTCAATAAGCTTATCAATCATCTTTTTACTTGTTACTGAATTACATTTAAAGCCAATATAAGCTTCTTTTCCTTGTTTAGCAAGTTCGATTTGTTCATCGATATACTTAAAGATATGACTGATCATACAATGTGGTGCTACCATGAGTAAATCTGTATGATTTTCGGTTTCACCTAAACATAAATGATTAAAGACTCCATTAATTTCTTCTCCGATTTCATATTTAGAAGTCATTAATGATAAATCTGTATAAAGTCTTGATGTTTTTTCATTATAATTTCCCGTACCAATTTGGCTAATATATTGAATTCCTTTTTCATTTTTATACGTGATTAAACATAATTTAGAATGCACTTTTAAACCATCTAAACCATAAATCACACGACATCCGGCCTCTTCTAAACGTTTCGACCAACCAATATTATTTTCTTCATCAAAACGCGCTCTTAATTCAACTAAAACAACAACTTCTTTTCCATTTTCTGCTGCTTTAATTAAAGATTTTACGATTTTAGAATTCTTTGCTACACGATAAAGTGTCATTTTAATACTTACCACATTTTTATCATTACTTGCTTCATCTAAAAGTCTTAAAAATGGTGACATAGATTCAAACGGATAAGAAAGTAATAAATCTCTTTTTAAGATTTGTTTAATCATTGGTACTCTATTTTCAACGAATGCATTATTTCTTGCTTCTAAACGTTTATAGAACATACTTGGACAAATATATCTTAAACGCTCTCTTAATTCACCCACAAAACCAAAATCAAGAGGTGAATTATTAATGAAAACTTGATTTTTCTTTAAATTCAAGAAATTCATCAACATAAGTACTTCAAGTTCGCCTAATCCTGGCGTCATTTCTAAACGCATTGGTGAAAGTTTTCTTCTTTGTTTAATTAAGTTTTCCATCATTTCTCGATAATCTTCATGTCCTTCTAATGAATGATCATCTTCATCAATATCCGCACTTCTTGTTACACGAATAAGTGCTTTTTCTTTTACAGTATATTTAGAAAAAATACGTGAAACAAAATGTAAAATAATATCTTCTACTAAAATAAATTTTTGTGGTTGACTTGGAAGTGCAATCAGTCTTTCATCCATCGCATTAGCACAAGAAATAATTCCCATTTTTCTTTTACCTTTTTTCGATTCAAGGCGTACAACGACATACATTTCACGATTGTTGATAAATGGAAATGGTTGTCTTTTAGAAATAACTTGTGGTGAGATGAGTGGTAGTAATTCTCTTTCAAAATAATCAGCAAAATAACGACGGTCTTCCTTGCATTCAATATCTTTATATTTTATTACTGACCATCCTGATCGTCCAAGTTCTGACATCACATTTTCATAAATACGATCTTTCTTTTTATTAAGATAATGGACTTTTTTTAAACAGGCTTTTAATTGTTCTAAACCCGTCATTCCTGTTTTATTGTCTTTGGAATCTGGATAAAATAACATTTGGTCATAAAGTGATCCTATACGTACCATAAAAAACTCATCTAAATTTGTTTGATAAATTGAAATAAAGCTTAACTTTTCCGCAAGTGGTACTTGTGGATCTTTTGCTTGCATTAAAACACGATCGTTAAATTTAAGCCATGATAACTCTCTATTTTCTCGGCATACGTTCATTTTTATACACTCTTTCTTATTTAATATAAAAACATTTTATACTTTCAACAATCTACCATCTATCAAGTTTATGTAAAATTCAAAAAAGAAGAATTATTTTTTCTTAATTTGTCGATTATAAAACTCATCTTCTGGTGCTGGTTTTCCAAAAAGATAACCTTGAATATAATCTGGATTTAATTTTTTGATTTCTTGAAGTTCTTCTTCCGTTTCAACACCTTCAATACATACATTCAATTTCAAAGAATGTGCCATTTCAATAATATAAATCAAAATACTTCTTTCATAATTTGAAGAAAGTGCTTTTTGGGTTAAAACACGATCTATTTTAATATAATGCGGTGTTAAATCACTTAAACGATATGCATTTGAATAACCTGTTCCATAATCATCCAAAATAAGCGTAATTCCTTCTTCTTTCAATGATGACCAAAGTTTTTTATAATGATATGTATTTTCTAAATAACCTGATTCTGTTACCTCAATCCCTAACAAAGCAGGTTTTAAGTTAAAATCTTTTAAAGCTTGTTTAATTTCATCTAAGATCTTACTTTTAATAATTTGTACATAGGACAAATTAACATTCACCTTAAATTCAGGAATAAATTCTTGCCACTTTTTACAACAAGCAACCGCTTGTCTTAAAATCCAACGACCAGCAGGAATAATTAAACCAGATTCTTCTAAAATAGGAATAAATTCTGCTGGTGAAATAAATTCAATTTGTTCATTTCTTTTCATTTTAAAACGCATTAAAGCTTCTGCGCCTATAAGATTTCTTGTATGTATATCAATAATTGGTTGGTAATAAACATCAAAATTCTTAAAATTGTGATCAACTGCATTTTGTAATTCAACACGAATTTCTCTTCTTCGAATGAATTGTTTATATTTATCTTGTGTAAAGAAATAACAACTATTCTTTCCTTTTTTCTTAGCTTCGTTTAAGGCAAAGTCTGAATATTTAATAAGTGTATCATAATCTTTCATTTCTTTATCAATCTCAACAATCCCTACTGAAATCGTATAAACCACGCGATATACATTCTCTTCTAAAGCAACCTCAACTGATTTTTTTAATTCATCATAAAGTTCTAAGATATCTTCTTTTGAGTGATTTGCTAAGTCCATAATTATAAAGCGGCCATTCCCCAATTCGTAAATCTTTTGATTTTCATTGATACACGATTGCATACACATAGAAAACTGTTTTAAAATTTCATCTCCACACTTTAAACCAAAACGCCCATTGATTTCGTCAAAATCATCAATACCAATTTGCATAAAATAACCTGTAATATTATTTTTACTTTTAGAAGAAACATACTCCTCTAAACATGGTTCTCTTAAAAGTCCACTAATATTATCTGCTTTTTGTCTTTTTCCAATTTCATTAACACAACCAATAAGGTATAAAGGTTTATTAAATTCATCTAAAATCACATCACCTCGACAATTGACCCAAACTGGATTATGTTGTCGATCTAACCAACGATAATGTAAACTATGCTCGGTAATTTCTCCCGATTTAATTTTATTGAACTCATCAAATAATAAAGGGAGATCGTCTTCATAAACAAAATAATTATGGGCTTTTGTTGCATCACAAAAATGATAATTTGGCAAACAAAAACGATTTACGGCATGTTTTGAAATACTATAATAATCATTTTGAATATCAAAAAGATATAAATAATCATCCATACTTCGATTAAATAATTGAATAACTTCTTCCAATTGTTCTCTTGAAAGATTTATTTTATTTTTTTTCAAAACAGTTCCTCCTTATCCTTTTTTTCCTCTTTGTATATGTTTTTCCTTTTTTCTTTCATACATTAATGTATCTGCCAATCTAATGGTATGATTTAAATCAAAAGGACTATTATAGTCAAAGACACTTATTCCATAGGATAAACTAACATAATAAGGTAAATGATATTTTTTATTAAAGTATTGTGTTCTTTCTTGAATTAATGAATCAATTTGAATAATAAAATCTTCATTTTTACAAGTAAACGCAATACCAAATTCATCGCCACCTAAGCGTCCAATAACAGCATGTGTTTGAAAAATATCATTTAGTATTTCACATACTGTTTGAATTGCTTTATCTCCCTGGTCATGTCCAAATGTATCATTAATATATTTTAAATTATCTAAATCCCCTATAAAGAAATAAAGATTTTTGGAAAGTTCTTTATATTTTTTATAAAGAACTTTAATATTTTGAATAAGTCCTCGTCGATTATAAATATGAGTTAATTCATCTGTATTAGAAATACTATTTAGTTCTCTAACAATGGCATTGACATTTAAAGATACCCCAATTTGATTAGAAAGATATTCAAGTGTTTCTAAATCAAAATATGTACAATCCGTCACCAAAAAGCCATAAAAATTTTCATTAGAGTAAATGCTTGTAAGTATTTTATAAGGTTGCTTTGCAAGATTTAAAACATCTTTTAGTAACACATGTGTATTTTTAATAGGCTGTCTTTGACCATTTTCTACATTTATAATTAATTCCATTGTTTTTGGCATGATAAATGGTCTAAATTCATAAGTCATAACAGGTGTTTCAAAAAGATAAAGCTGTGCATTATGAATACCTAGAGAAGGTATATTATCCGCAATAGCATAAATATCATCATTCAATGATTCAAACAACATCCCTTTATTCACTTGTCCAATACTTCTCATTCTCCTTGTATAGCGCTTTTCTTTTAACAAAAGAAGATAATTATAACTACTAATCATTTGTAAATAAATATATTGTTTAAAAGATTGGAGTTTTATTTTATCTTCCATGTTGATGTAGTTTTCAGTATTTATTAAAAATGATAGACATAAAAAGAGTCTTTCTAAATCCAAATAACGAATATCATCTTCATTAAAAATCAAATTAATATAATCTCCTATTTGTTGATAAACGCGATGTTTCGTACAATCTTTTACCGAAAGATCCAATAAATAAGTAAAGAAACTCCATACAGTTTTTTGATAATTGGAACTATAAACCAATTTATTACCAAAAACATATTGTGTCATTCCTTGAGCTATATATTCATTACTTTCTTTTTCAGCTCTACAAAAACGAATAAATTCACCAATTTCAATTTCTTCATGGTTTTCACAATCAACAGAAAGACGAGGAATAAAATGGGCATCAATGTATTGATTTTGTGTAGAACCATTTTTATAAAGATCATAGCCTTGTTTTATTCCTAAATAAGCAATAAAAGAAGCATCCGCATGACAAGAAGCAAGTGGTGGAACCATATGTGTTGATTCTGGTTTATCATCAAAACCAGACACCATAATATCTTTACCTACACGTTTTCCTATTTTTTCTAATTCACGATATAAATAATAAGCAATATCATCCGTCACGCACATAATTCCATCTAATTCAGGATTTTCTTGAAGCCATTTATTCATTAAATTCCCTGAATCAATATTATAACCAGGTGTTGATAAAATATATTTTTCTTCAAAATGCATATCATGACTTGATAAAGCTTCTTGATAACCTGCAAGTCTTTGTTTGGCAGTAACCCCGCTATCATAACCAGTAATAATTCCAATATGTTGACAATGATTTTTTTCAATCATATAACTTACAGCATTATAAACACTTTTTTTGTTATTATAGATAACAAAAGGATAATCTTTTATTTGTGAATTTAAAGTAACTATTGGTATATGAAAATATTTTGGAAAAGCTTCTCTTGTTTTTTGATCCGTACGACAAATACTTGAAGCGGGAATAACTAAAAAATCTAAATCCAAATAATTTGCAAAAGCATAGACATTTGCTTTTTGATAATCAGAAGATTGTACAAACTTTACATTTGGATCAACTGAACCACCAAAAAAGATAACAAGTTCTATTCCCAGTTCTTTACACGCTTCATTTGCTCCTCGACATATTTCCATATTATAATCAGAGGCACTTGTAATCATAAGTCCTGCTTTAATTGAGTGTTCCATTTTTTCACCTCTTTTAATCAATTATAACACAAACCTATAAAAAAGATAAAAAAAAGACCAAATGGCCTTCAGATAAATTCTACAAGTCTTGTACAAATTTCAGAATGTTATTGTCAAAAAATTATTTAAGAAAGAAAAACCTGTTCATGATTTGTCTATGATGTTTATTATATTTTTTCTTAGATAAAAATCAATTTATTCTTATCAAAAGCAAAAATAAAAGCGATTACATTGTTAAAAAACTTATATATGATAAATAGTCTATATAAATGAGAATAACTGATATATTACTTAAAAAACTCAAGAAAAGGATTTTCATAAAAGACCAATGAATATTAAGCAATAATGAAATCATTTCATAAGTCATGATAAATAAGATACCATTCATACAATAAGTTAATTCAACATAGACCTCCATCTTGCTTACCCCTTTATCATCATATATGATGGCAAGTAAAAAAGATGTCAAAAAAGATTGGACATTTAAAAAAGTATGGACAAAAATCCATACTTTCTACACATTATTTTTTTGAACGATCGATTGCTTCCATCACAGCGTTTCTAAAATTATTTTCTTCTAAAGCCTTAACACCTTGAATCGTAATACCACCTGGAGAACAAACTTGATCTTTTAAAATACCTGGATGTAATTGCGTCTCTTTAACCATTTTTGCACTTCCTAAAACAGTTTGGCTGGCAAGCTTATAAGCCAAATCACGAGGCAAACCATTTAAGACTGCACCATCTGCTAAAGCTTCAATAAACATATAAACAAAAGCTGGTCCACAACCACTTAAAGCACCACCGGCAACCATTTGATAATTTTCAATAAGATAAACCTCACCAATGCTTTCAAACATTGTTTGTACATAATTTAATTCTTCAGCTGTTAAAGTATTGTCTTTTTCAAATAAAGTCGTTCCTTCTAATACCTTAGCTGGTGTGTTTGGCATAATTGTTAAGTGATGTGTTCCCGGTAATAATTCTTCATATTTATCATTTCCATAACCAGCAACAATTGAAACGATCACTTGTTGATCAATGACTGATTTTATTTTTGAAATAACACTTTCTACGACATTTGGTTTGACCCCCATCACCAAATAATCACAATTTTTAACAACGTCTTGTTCACTTGAACATACATGAATACCAAAATCTTGTTCAAACATCATCAGCTGTTGACTATTTATATCATATCCATATACCTCACTACCATCAATAAAATCACTTTTAATAAGACCTTGGCAAATTGTCCCGGCCATATTCCCTAATCCTATAAATCCAATTTTCATTTAAATTTCCCCCTTTATAAAAATGAGCTAACATCGTTAGCTCATCTTATTAAATTCTTCTATTTTTGATAAATGCTGGTGGAAAACCGTCATCATCATCTTCGTCATCATCATATGATTCAAAAGTTTGAGGTTCTTCACCTAAAGGTCTTGCTACTGAAGGTTGGACAGTTACTTCTTCCTTTTCTTCCTCGAATCCTGTTGCGATAACAGTAACAATAATTTCATCATCTAAGTTTTCATTAATAGCAATACCTAAATAAGTATTAATGTCATCTCCAACTTCTTGAGTAATTGTTTCAAGAGCAATATTAGCATCATATAATGAAATATTTGGTCCACCTGTAACGTTAATAATAGCATCTTTAGCACCTGCTACGGAAACTTCTAATAAAGGTGAAGAAATTGCGCGTTTTGCAGCTTCTTTTGCTTTATCATCTCCTGATGACATGCCAATACCAATTAACGCATTTCCTCTATTTTTCATAACTGCACAGATATCTGCAAAGTCAAGGTTGATAAATGCAGGAACAGCAATTAAATCAGTAATTGTTTGAACACCTTGTCTTAATACATTATCAGCTTCTCTAAATGCTTCTTGCATTGGACGTCCACCAATTAGTTGTAATAAACGGTCATTTGAAACCACAATAATACTATCTACATTAGAACGTAATTCATCAATACCTTCGATTGCTTGTTTTTTACGTTTCATTCCTTCAAAAGTAAATGGTTTAGTAATAACACCTACTGTTAATGCTCCTAATTCACGAGCAATCTTAGCGAAAACAGGTGCTGCACCAGTACCAGTTCCACCACCCATACCAGCAGCAATGAAAACCATATCTGCTTCAAGGGCAGTTCTAATATCTCCTTCAGATTCTAAAGCAGCTTTCTTTCCTACTTCTGGATTACCTCCTGCTCCTAAACCTTTTGTTAAATCTTTTCCTAAAACAATTTTATTTTCTACAGGCGAACGACGTAATACTTGTACATCTGTATTTGCGACAAAGAATTCTACTCCTCTAACGCCTTCTTCAACCATGCGGTTAACAGCGTTGTTTCCTCCGCCACCAACACCGATTACTTTTATTTTTGCAACTTGTTCAAAATCTAATTCTTCGTTCATGATTTACCCTCTCTTTTATCTATTCTTCTTCACCAAAGAAAGTATCTAGTAATCTACTAAATCTTCCAGTTTTCTCTTTTGTATCTTTTACTTTCGTAAGTCCTTTAAATCTCACAGCCATTGTATTAGAAATATCCGGTAAAACAACAGATGTTTCATAAGGACCAAGATATTTAGCACGATCAGACATATAAAAAATCATTCCTACAGAAGAAACAAATGCCATATCTCTAATACCAATAATATCTGGACGATAAACTCTCACTGGACCTTCTAAAACACGACCAGCAACTTTATCTAGTAGCTCAAGTTCTCCTCCGCCACCAACAATCAGTGTTTCATAATGTTGTCCATTATCGATAACACCCATTTTTTCTTTAATAACATTTAACATATCAACTGCAGCTTCTTCTAAAATACCCGCAAAATCTTTTTGTGTATAATCTTTACGACCATCTGGAAGCTCAGTTGTATGAATAATATCCTCTTGTCCAACAGTATAATCCAAAGAACCATATTTGACTTTATATGTTTCAGCTTGATTCATAGAAATTTGTAAATGTTGAGCAATTGCTCGAGTCAAATTATAACCCCCAACTGAACATACTGTTAAATATTTTAAATATCCATCCTTGTAGAAAGATATTGTTGACGTTTTATATCCCATATCAATAATCAATGCACCTTCTTGAAGATAAACTGCATCAAAAGCTTCCTTTGCACACGCAAAGGCATTGATACAAATATCCATAATTTCTAAACCTGCCTTTTCAACAGCCATAATATATGGATATAAAATCTGTTTTTGTGAAGTAATAATCAATGTATCAATAATTAAATTTCTTGAAGCTTCTCCTATAGGAGGTACTTGACTAATTCCAAAATCACCATTAAAGCGAACTGGTATTACACAAACCACCTCTTCTTCATGAGATTTTTTGAATTTAGTAGAAAGTTTCAAACCTCTTACAATATCATCCTTAGAAATCTTATCATGATCACTAAGTGATACACTACTATTACTTTGATAAAGTTTAGAACGAATAGTAGGGATTGTAAGACCAACTGCTTTGATTTCTCCATCTAGAAAATCATTAGCTTCTTGAACAACTCCTTTGATATCATTTACTCATAAATTTTCATCTTCAATGATGCCTTTTTTTACACCATGACTAGGGACCTTTTTAGAAAAAAGAACATGTAAATTAGAATTGATAATTTCACCAACTAACAATTCAATTGAAGCACTACCTATATCCAATACTGCATAAACTTCATTCATGTCTATCTCCCCTTACTACATATACCATTATATTATCATAAAAGCTACGATATTTAAAGGTTTTAGTTTCAAACACGTAGCTTTTTTCATACACTATTTAATTGTATACATAGACATTTTTTCCTAAATAATCATAGTATTTATAATCAGGATAACTTTGAATAACCAAGTAATAATTTGTTGATGTAAGTTGTTTTTCCATGTCTTCAATACGTACATAAAAAACCTTACCATCATCAAGTTCCAACTTACATTTGGTTTGATCTTTTTCATCAGGTTCAAAGACAATACTAGAGATTTGATTTTGAACAACTGATGGTAATTTGACATATGCTTTCACAAATGATTGGAAATGTTCTTCGTCAAAATTCATCATTTGTGGACAACGTTGTACATAAGAAATCCATTTTTGTTGTTGATCTTGTTCAAAAATTCCATCTTGATCTGCAACATATAAAATATTATTAATATAGCCATATAAAGAAGCATTGTTTTCTTTAATTCTTATCTTTATATTCCCTATCAAATCTTTCGTTACAGTTGCTTTTTCAACAAAGATCATTTTTTCAACCTCTGTTTCAACCTGTTTTTTATTTACTTTAAAAAAATAAGTTTGTTTTGATTTAACCGGTAATCGTTCAATAATCTCTTCAGCAGAAGTCAAATGACATCCTGAAACAGTTATTTTTTTTACTTTAGACATATCTCCAAATAAAAAAATCACTAAAAATATCAAAAACAAAACAATAAGTACAAAATTAATTCTTCTTTTTCTTTTTTTCTTTTTTAATTTATTTCTCATTGTTAACACTTGATTTTCATCATGTTCATTATATACATACGTTGTCATCTTAAGACTCCCAATTAATAAAACGTACTTCTGGTTTTAATAAAACACCATACTT
>OLOB01001994.1_pt1 | contig 12665 bp, 11 predicted proteins | sample 1671911 | NCBI WGS metagenome assembly OLOB01 (sample SAMEA3136625, study PRJEB25190) | human gut metagenome | biome: human gut; feature: human-associated habitat; material: faeces | place: Austria | collected 2013
TTTATTCCAAATAAAAGAAGTGTGGGAATCACCCACACCAAATATTATAGAACCTAAAAAACAATGATTAATCCATCATTGTTTTTTTATTTTTTATTAATATCAACAATATTATCTAACAGAGCTTTTTTAAAATCAATGCTATTTTTTGTTTTTAGTGATTTTTCCTCTGATTCTTCAACACGTCTATCAGTATCTTTCATATAAGAATCAAATGAGAGAAAATATAATATTCCTGCAACCATACTTCCTATCCCCCCTAAACATACAACTAATTGAATAATAGTTGTTTTATCCATCGTAAAACCTCCTCATCCATATTTTACCTTATTCTACCACAAAAAGATTAGTTTTATTATTTTCTTTATGTATATTTTTAGGGATTTATATAAAGTGAGTAGTTTTTAAGTGGATTGAGCGTTTTAAAGATGAAACAGAACTGCTGAAAATTCAGAAAGCTGACATACAATCACAGGCAAGTTATTCTCTAATATTTAATGAAATGATTAGACATCGACCACCATCATTGTTATGCTGTTGAATTAATCATCCTATAATGATATCATCAATATTGAAAATATTGGTAGGTGATAAGTTGTGCAAGAGAAGGAAAATAAATCAATTGTTCATTATGTAATTAATTGGATAATCATTGTATTAGTAGTTTCTTTTATTTTGTTTTTTGGGGCATCATTATTAACTAACACACAGGTAACAACAATTGTTTGGGAAGATGCATTACAAATGCTCGGGTTTTCTACAACAATATCAACTGTTATAACATGCACACAATTTTTAGCAGATAAATTAAAATAAAAGTCTCTCATGTGTGAGAGGCTTTTATTTTTTCCAGAATCCAGTCAAATATTCCAATCGTAAATATTAAAAATCCTATTAAATCTTATGAATTAAAAAATGTACCAGTAGAAATATTAAATTCAAATAGCTTACAAGATTCAGGATTAGCTTTAGTTCCAAATCAAAATTTTTATGTAAACTTAAAAATAGAAGGTAATACTCAAGATTTATTTAATGTTGATAAAGATAGCTTTAAAATAATAGTAGATTTAAGTGAATATGTGCTTAAAAAAGGTGAAAACAAAGTTGCAGTAAATATTAAAGAATCGCCAAGTTCAATAACAATTAAAAATAGCAATGGCTTAACAATAAGTGTTAATACAGAAGAATATGCAACAAATGAAGTGCCTGTAAAATCAGAGATAAATATAACTTCAAAATCAAGTTATTATGTTGCAACACCAGTATTTAGTCCCAAAACAGTAGTAGTTTCGGGACCTAAATCATTAGTTAAGAAAGTAACTAAAGTAGTAGCACAAGGTGAAGAAAGTAATGCATCAAAAACTATTGTTAAAGATTTTATAATATCACCAGTAGATGAAAATGATAATGAAGTTATAGGTGTAAAATTATCAGAAAAATGGGTAGAAGGAACTATTGAAATCAATGAAGGAAAAGTAGTGCCTATAAAAATAAATACAACAGGAACATTAAAAGATGGATTAACATTAAAATCAATATCTGGAGATATCACAGAAGTTGGAATAACAGGACCAGAAGATGTATTAAGAAATATATCTGAAATTGGAACAGAAGAAATTAATTTATCAGAAATAAAAGATTCTACAAATATTGAAGTAGCTTTAGGAATACCAGATAAAATATCAATTTATAATGGAAAAAGTTCAATAAATGTTAATATATCAATAGATAAAGCCAAAACAAAAGATTTTACAATTGCTTATTCTATTGTAGGAGCAGCAGATGGACTAACTATTACTCCAGATTCAAATAAAGTTACAATAACAGTTTCAGCTAATTCTGATGTTTTAGATAGTCTTACAGAAGAAAACTTTAATGCACAATTAGATGTATCACAATATACTGAAGCAGGGGAATATAATAAAGCACCAGAGGTTACAATAGTTAATGCTGATAATATTACTATAAATAATGTTAGTGAAGTAAAATTAACAGTAACAAAAAATTCAGAAGATAATAATAATGGTAGCATAGAAACAGATAAAGAAAATAATGCTGATGGAAAAGAACAAGCAAAAGAATAAATTACAGGTAAGGTCAATCTATTAATTAGATTGACCTTAATAGTAAATATGAGGTGAAAACATGACAATAAGAATAAATAATTTAAGTCTTGGATTAGATGAAGACATAAGTATATTAAAGAAAAAAGCAAGTAAAAAATTAAGAATTTCAGAAAATGAAATTAAAGATTTAAAAATAGTTAGAGAAAGCATAGATGCTAGAAAAAAAGATAATATTAAATTTACATATGCAATTGAAATTAATTATAAAGATGAAGAAAAATTAGTTAATAGACTTCATGATAATGATGTAAGAATTGATACATATAAATATGAACCAGATGTAGAACCAGGAAATGAAAAACTTAATAATAGACCAGTAGTAGTTGGTCTTGGGCCAGCTGGTTTATTTTCAGCATTAATGTTAGCACAAAAAGGTTATAAACCATTGGTGATAGAACGTGGAGAAGATGTTGATAAAAGAACTGAAACTGTGGATAAGTTTTGGAAAACAGGAATTCTTAATTTAGAATCAAATGTACAATTTGGTGAAGGAGGAGCAGGTTCCTTTTCAGATGGAAAACTTACAACTAGAATTAAAGATAAAAAATGTGATTATGTTTTAGAAGAACTTGTTAAGGCTGGAGCGCCAAAAGAAATAAAGTATGAAGCAAAGCCACATGTAGGTACAGATATATTAAAAGATGTAGTTAAAAATATAAGAAAGCAAATAATTGCACTAGGAGGAGAAGTAAGATTTTCTTCAAAATTAGAATACATAAAAAGTAAAGATGGAAAAATAAGAAGCATAATTGTAAATGGAGAAGAAATACCTTGTGATGCACTTGTTTTAGCTTTAGGACATAGTTCAAGAGATACTTATGAAATGTTAAATGATATAGGAATATTTATGGAACCAAAAGCATTTGCAATAGGTGTAAGAATTGAACATCCACAAGAAATGATCAATGTAGGTCAATATGGAAAGATGACAAGTCATCCAAGATTACAAGCTGCAAGTTATAACTTAACTTATCAAAGCAAGAGTTTAGGAAGAGGTATATATTCATTTTGCATGTGTCCAGGCGGGGTAGTAGTAGCTGCAGCATCTGAAGAAAATAGATTAGTTTCTAATGGGATGAGTTATCATGCTAGAGATAAAGAAAATTCAAATTCCGCATTAGTTGTAACTGTTGCTCCAGATGACTTTGAAGGAAATTCAGTTTTAAGAGGAATGGAATTCCAAAGATATTATGAAGGATTAGCATATAAAGTTGGTGGTGGTGGATATAAGGCACCAGTTCAATTATTAGGAGATTTTATAAATGATAGAAAGTCAACTAAATTAGGTGCAGTTACTCCAAGTTATGAACCAGGTTTTGAATTTGCAGATATGAGACAATGTTTACCTTCGTATGTTGTTGATGCAATTAAAGAAGGTGTTGGTAACTTTGATAGAAAAATTAAAGGGTATGGAAGAGAAGATGCCATTTTAACAGGTATTGAAACAAGAACTTCAGCTCCAGTTAAAATTACTAGAAATGAAAGATTAGAAAGTATTTCATTAAGTGGATTATATCCATGTGGAGAAGGAGCAGGATTTGCTGGCGGAATAGTATCAGCAGCAGTAGATGGAATAAAAGTTGCAGAAAGAATTATAGAAAAATACTACTACAGTTAGGAGTGACAAGGGGAAAGTGGCAAACTTATGTAAAAGCATGAGTTTGTCACTTTTTTCGTTAATTGATATTTTTATTTATAACATATTTAATGTGGGATATAATTAAAATAAATAATAATTATATTGATGGGAGAAAGTTATGAGTAAAGGTTTATTAGATCCTAAGGTAGATTTTGTATTTGTGCGACAAGAAGTTGTGTTAGGAGCTGTCTAAGGCAATAATAAGCCCTTCGGACTATTTCAGCTGCTTGAAATAATGCTACCAGCAGGTGCATTACTGGTAACGGTAGAGTGCTAAGCTGCTGGGACAAAGCAGGAAAATAGGTAATCCCTACGCTATCTACTGCAAGCATAAATAATTTACTATGAGCAGATTATTCAAACTGTTGTAAGGTTCGTAAAGTCGAGCAAGCGAAATGGGATTGATACGCTTAAGCCAAAAGGTATGGAGCATACGCATTATGTTTGAACACGCAGAATGTGAAGTAGCTGTCGCTCCCGGACTATAGACAGGCTCTAAGGTAAATTGAATTGGTCTTAACACAGAACTTGGTAAACCCTATACATATCCAACAAAAGTTGGACAGTAGAGGGCAGAGGAAGATATAAAAAGCGAATGATTTTCAGTAATAGAAAATATAGCTCTTCAAGATTTGGAGTAACCCGAAAGGGTGCAGACTTATATCATGGTCTTTGATTATGATGATAGAATGATACTTACGAACAAGGGAGGCAAGTAGACTGTACTATAACAGACAGCAAACTTGGATAAACAAATGAATATAAATAATAACCTAATCTGGGACAATATCGATTGGAATGGAATTAATTTGTTTATTAATAAGATTCAATCTAGAATTGTAAAAGCATCTCTAAATAAAAATTGGAAATTAATTAAAGATTTACAAAGATTATTAGTTAATTCTTATTATGCTAAACTTTTAGCAGTTAAGAGAGTTACATCAAACAAAGGTAAGAAAACACCTGGAGTAGACAATGTAATATTACGCACAGGTAAAGAGAAATATGAATTGGCGATATCACTCAATAGAGGCAAATATAAACCAAAGCCATTAAGAAGAATTCATATTAAAAAGAAAAATGGTAAACTAAGACCGTTAGGGATACCGACTATGTATGATAGAGCAATGCAAGCACTCTATTTAATGGCATTAGAACCCGTAGTTGAAACTCTTGCAGACAAGACTTCATTTGGATTCAGAAAAGGAAGAAGTTGTGCTGATGCAAGAGAGCAGTTATTTATAAACTATAGTAGGAAAACTTCTCCTAAGTGGATTCTAGAAGGTGATATCAAAGGATGTTTTGATAACATATCTCATGACTGGTTAATTGATAATGTACCAATGGACAAATCCATTTTACGAAGCTTTCTTAAAGCAGGGTTTATACATAATGGATTTAGATTTTCTACCGATAATGGAACTCCACAAGGTGGAATTATAAGCCCTTGCTTGGCTAATTTCACTTTAGATGGAATTGATAAATTATTGAAAGATAATTTTAAAAGGCATAAAAATGAAGGAAGGAAAAGGGCAAAAGTGCATTTGATTCGCTATGCTGATGATTTTATCATAACAGCAGGAACTAAAGAAATAGCAATTAAAGCTAAAGCGTTAGTTAAAGAGTTTTTAGCGGATAGAGGGTTAGAATTATCAGATGAAAAAACTTTGATAACCAATATCGATGAAGGTGCTGATTTTCTAGGCTGGAATATTAGAAAGTACAATAGTAAATTACTTATAAAGCCATCGACAAAGTCTATCAAATCTGTTATTTCAAAACTCAGAGATGTTATAAACAGTAATAAATCAATACATCAAGATTTGTTAATTGCACAATTAAATCCAATAATTACAGGGTGGAGTAATTACCATCAAGGAGCAGTGTCAAAACGAATATTTCAGAAGGTTGACCACATAATATACCTTATGCTATGGAAATGGTGTAAAAGAAGACATCCCAATAAAGGGAATAAATGGGTCAAGAGTAGGTATTTTAAAAGTCATGGAAATAGAAATTGGATATTTGGTGACACTCTAACATTAAAGAAAATGAGTGACAAGAATATTATAAGACATCATAGATTAAAACTTGATAAAAATCCGTTTATTGACTTAGAATACTTTAAAAAACGCAAATATAGAATGGGGTGTTTAAAGCTATCGGGAAATATGAAAAAACTATGGATTAAACAAAAAGGCTATTGTCCTTTATGTAATGAATCTATGGATATAGCAGAAGATAGAAGAATGATGTACACAGACAATAAATCAGATAGTAAAGACAAAATTAGTAAAATGATTATGGTTCATAAGGACTGTATGAAAATCCAAAATTATAAAGAGAGGTTGGCGTGAATATGAAAAATGAGCGTTTACAAAGGCTTGAGCCGTATGAGTTGAAAGACTCACGTACGGTTCTTAGACGGGAAAAGATGAGTAATCATCTCGACCTAGTCGTCAAAAATATATTTGGTTCACCAAATCATCCAGAAATATTAATATCATTTTTAAATGCAACATTAAAAGCAAAAAAGAAAATAGTAAATGTTGATATAAAAAAAACAGACATAGAAAAGCAATATATTGAAGATAAATATTCAAGATTAGATGTAAAAGCAACAACAAGTAATGATGAAATAATTAATATTGAAATACAGCTAAAAAATGAAAATAATATGGTAAAAAGAAGTTTATATTATTTAAGTAAAATGTATGAAGAGCAGTTAAATGAAAAAGAAGATTATTCAAAATTAGTAAGAACAGTGTGTATTAATATTCTTAATTTTAAATATCTTAAAACTGATAATTTCCATACAGGATATAGATTTAAGGAAATTGAAAGTAATGAAGAATTAACAGATATTATGGAAGTTCATTTTATAGAAATTCCAAAGTTACAAGATTCAAGTGATGAAAAAGATATGCTTGTTGCATGGACAGAATTTTTAAAAGATCCGGAAAGTGAAAAAGTTAGAGGGTTAGAGTTAAGCATAGAAGAAATCCGACAAGCAAAAGATGAACTTATACGAATGAGTAATGATAGTACTCAAAGGGAGTTATATGATATGAGAGCAAATTCCCTTAGTTTGTAGTTGATTTCTTAAAGCAATCACTTCTGCGAGTGCTTTTTCATCGAGTATATCTGCCTGATTAAAGATGATACAAAATTTCTGGGAAGTAATATTTTTGCGAAGCCCTTTTTCGGAAAGGCACAGTCGGTATAAAAAGTCAGTAGTAACGATGTCTGCAGACTGCAATGATTTTATAAAATAATTATCTAAAGAAGTAAGATTCGGAAGTAGTTCGTAACGAAAAAGTGTTTCTTTTATTGGTTTTCCGAGACAGGAAAGTCCGATTACGCCGATTACGGTATCTGTTTTTGGAAAAAAGACGGGTTCTCCATCCTTTGGTAGTTTGATAGGAAGTCTTTTTGAACCATCTCCTTCACATAAGATTTTTAAAAATTTATAAGGATTTTTTGTAGAAAACTTTTTGGAAAACTCAGCGATTTTTTTGCAGAAATCCGAAGAAGGACTTCGCCATTTTACGGTACTGTTTACCACTTTTTCAGGAATTCCTAAAGCGGCGAGTGGCAGAGTATTCTTTTTTAAATTAGTGAAAATATTGGCTAATTGTCCTAAATCCTCATTTTCAATATAAGATTCATCAGAAAGAAAATCTGGCTTCATAATATGCGTTGTAGTTGTGAGAAGTGTTGGATATCCGTGGCTTGCAAATTCCTTTCCAAGAGTATTCATAAGAGAAGTTTTTCCCCCACCCCCGATAAAAGTGATAATTTGACTGTCAGCAAGACCAAGCAGCGGAGAAAGGTCGTGGTTAAAAAAATATTTGTTCATAATAAAAAACTCCTTAAAAAATAAGAAACTTCATATTTTACTATTTTGTGCAAATATTTGAAAGTAAATATTTGACCGGGATTCTATTCAATAGTATAGTTAATGTTGTCTGATTACCGTTTTGTAATTTTGATAAAAAGTAAGTTTATTCTGATTATAACATAGAAAAACTAGAAACAAAATATTTGTAAAATTTTCAGGGAAATAAATGAAAAATTTCGGCAACTTAATTGTTGAATTTTTTACGAAAGGAAATTTAATAGAAAATGATTAATAAGGATAAAAAAAGAGGAAGAATGCATGTATACATTTGAAGAATGGAAAAAGAATTTAATTATTGTTCGTGGTGGAGGAGATATTGCGACAGGAACAATTTATAAATTATATCAGAGTCGTTTTCCGGTGTTAGTACTTGAAATTGCGAATCCAAGCTGCATTCGTCGAACCATTAGTTTTTGTGAGGCAGTTTTTGATAAAAAAGTTGAGGTGGAAGGAGTAACAGCCAAAAGAGCAGAATCCTTAGAGGACGCATTTGCTATTTATGGACAGGGACAGATTCCCGTAATGATTGATGAAAATGGAAGTATGATACAGGAAGTACAGCCGCCTGTTGTGGTAGATGCTATTTTAGCAAAAAGAAATCTTGGAACGAAGATAACGGATGCCCCTGCAGTTATCGGAGTTGGACCGGGATTTTGTGCCGGAAAAGATGTGGACGCAGTAATTGAAACGCAAAGAGGTCACAATCTTGGCAGAGTAATTTATGAGGGAGAAGCAGCTCCGAATACTGGAATTCCCGGAATGATAGGAGGTTATGCAAAAGAACGTGTTATTCATGCATCGGCTACAGGAAAGTTACACATTTTAAGACAGATAGGTGAAATCGTGGAAGCAGGAGATATACTTGCAGATATCGAAGGAACACCAGTAAAGACACTCATAAGCGGAGTGATTCGTGGTATGATTCGCGAGGGATATGATGTAAAAAAAGGATTAAAAATTGCTGATGTAGACCCGCGTGTGAAGGAACAGGAGAACTGCTATCATATATCGGATAAGGCAAGATGTGTGGCGGGAGGAGTATTAGAAGCGATATTGCATTTGTTGAAATAGTAATTTGCCGCAGGCAAAACGCCCTCAAAGAGAGGCCATTCCTCTCTCAAATCTTTCTCAAAATAAATTCTGAGTTTGCATAGGCAGCCAAAGACAGCTCTCAGTAAATAAAATAACCTATATTTGTGGCCTCGGAGCAAGGGTTGGATACGAGCGTGTGTAAGCGAGTATTCAACCCGCCGCAACTAAAGTCACAAATATAGGCTATTCTCTCTTTTGGGGTGCGTCTACCTTGCCTGCGGCAAATTACAATTCACAATTATTCACTGTTCTTGGGAATGGAATCGCATCTCTGATATTAGAGATTCCTGTCAGATACATGACGCATCTCTCGAATCCAAGTCCGAATCCTGAGTGATGTGTGGAACCGTATTTACGAAGATCTAAGTAAAACTGATAGTTTTCTTCGTCCAATCCAACTTCTTCCATACGTTTTTTAAGCATTTCATAATCATCTTCTCTCTGGCTGCCGCCGATGATTTCTCCGATACCTGGCACGAGGCAGTCCATTGCTGCTACGGTCTTTCCGTCTGGGTTAAGCTTCATGTAGAAAGCCTTGATTTCCTTTGGATAATCGGTTACAAATACAGGACGTTTGAATACTTCTTCTGTGAGGTAACGTTCATGTTCTGTCTGTAAATCTGTACCCCAGGATACCTTATATTCAAATTTATCGTTATGTTTTTCAAGGATTTCTACAGCTTCTGTATACGTTACATGACCAAATTCAGAATTCAACACATGATTCAGCCTGTCTTTTAATCCTTTATCTACAAACTGGTTTAAGAAATCCATTTCTTCCGGCGCATTCTCCATAACGTAGGAAATAACATATTTAAGCATTGCTTCTGCCACTTCCATGTCATCTTTTAAGTCTGCAAATGCCATCTCCGGCTCAATCATCCAGAATTCTGCTGCATGACGGGCAGTATTAGAATTCTCCGCGCGGAAAGTTGGTCCAAATGTGTAGGTATTGCGGAATGCCTGTGCAAATGTTTCTGCATTGAGCTGGCCACTTACTGTCAGATTCGTTGGTTTGTTAAAGAAGTCCTGTGCAAAATCAACATTTCCTTCTTTATCTTTTAAAAGAAGAACTTAAAAATAATCATAATCAAAAACAACAACAAATCATTCATACAATTCTTGAACAAAATCCTCCTGTTGGTAATCGAAATAGATATTTAACAGATATTTTTAACTTATTAGTCAATGAAGGTCTTTCAAAGAAATCTATTGATACTTTAAGTCGTTATGGAATTATTTTAAATCATACAGGTAAACATCCAACAACTACTTTTTTTAATGATTCACGTTATACTATGACATTTTCTTCAACACCAAGTGATCTTAATGTTGGTAGACAATATTATCGTCAAATTAGAAAACTTTTCTTTTAACTTTTCCATAAAAAAAGAGGTGTGTGTTTGACACCTCTTTTGATTATCCTCTAAGTACTGCTCCAAAATCTTTTTCAACAGCTTTTAAGATTTTTTCCATAGCTTCATTAATTTCTTGTTCTTTTAATGTTTTCTTATCATCTTGGAAAGTTAAATTAATAGCTACTGATTTTTTACCAGCTTCTACATGTTCTCCAACATAAACATCAAAGATGTTTGTTGTTTTAACAAGTTTATTACTTGATTTAATGATTTTTTGACAAACATCATTTGCTGGAACAGATTCATCCATTACTAAAGCAATATCTCTTGAAACTGATGGATATTGTGGAATTGGTTGATATTTTACTTTACCTGTTTTGATATTTAATAATGCAGATAAGTTTAATTCAACTACATAAACATCTTTCACATCATATTTCTTTTCCATTAGTGGATGAACTTGTCCAACGACCCCAACCACTTCATTTTGTACTTTAATATAAGCACTACGTCCAGGGTGGAATGATTGGTTATCACTTTCAACACGTTCTAAACGATAACGTGATTCATTGATTCCTAATCTTTCAAAGATTGTTTCTACAAATCCTTTAACTAAATAATAATCTGCTTTGTATGAAATTTGTTTAAATGATAACCCATGGTATTCACCAGTACATGCAATCGCAAGGTTTTGTAATTCAACGCCTTTTGAATATGTTGTTGATAATTCATATAAATGAACATCTTTCATATTTCTTGATTGGTTATAATTAATGACTTGTAACAATGAACCGATAATTGATTGTCTTGTCACTGATCTTTCTTCACCTAATGGCATTGCAAGTTTAACTGGTTCTTGATCATGGAAAATATTGAAATCATGAACAAGTGATGGTGATGTTAATGAATAAGTTAATGTTTCATGTAATCCCAAGTCTTTTAATAAGACTTTCATCATATGTTTCTTTTCTTGAATTTCTGTTCTTTTTCCAATTGTCATAGACATTTCTGGTAAAGTTGATGGAATGTTATCAAAACCATACATACGCACAACTTCTTCAATCAAATCAGCTGCCATCGTAATATCATTACGATAAGTTGGAATTTTAACATTGAATGTATCTTCTTTTAATTCATATTTGAATTTTAATGAATCAAAGATTTCCGCAATTTCATTTGTTTGAATGCTTGTTCCAAGTAATCCATTAACTTGTTGAGTTGAAACTGAAACATATTTATCTTCAATATAAAGAGTTGTTGAAACAGTTTCATAGATTTCTTTAGCATCAGCAAGTTCTTCTAATAAATTTGCACATCTTTCTAAAATATTTAAAGAATTAGCAGTATTTAAAGCCCCTTTAATATAATGTTGAGAAGCATCTGTTAATAAATTTAAACGTCTTGCTGTTTCTCTTAAACTTGGTCCATCAAAAGTAGCCACTTCGATGACAATATTTTGCGTATTTTCATCAATTTTAGTACTATCAGCTCCCATGACACCAGCTACGCATCCAACACCATTGTCTGTTGAAACAATGATATCATTAGGTTCAAGTTTATATTCTTCACCATCTAATAAGATTGCTTTTTCATCAAATCCAGTTTTTACAACAAATTCTTTTTTTGTTAATTTATCATAATCATACATATGAATTGGTTGACCTGTTTCTAACATGACATAGTTAGAAATATCAACAATATTATTAATTGGTTTAATGCCAGAAGCAAGTAATGCTGTTTTTAACCAAGCAGGTGATTCTTTTGTAGTGACACCTTTTACAAGTTTAGCCCCAAAGAATGGACATAATTCAGTTTCTACTTTGACTTCAATATTGCTTCCAGGAAGACCTTTTTCCTTGATTTCTGGTAAGTTGACGTCTCTTTTTAAAACAGCAGCCACTTCATAAGCAAGTGAAGTTAAAGCCATACAATCCGCTCTATTTGGTGTTAAACCAATATCTAAAATCGTATCTTTTAAACCTAAATATTCTAAAGGATCTGCTCCTACTGGTGCATTTTCATCTAAGACATGAATTCCATCTTTATCTTCAGGAGATAATAAACGTTGATCTAAACCAAGTTCAGCCATTGAACAAATCATTCCGTTTGATTCTTGTCCACGAATGGTACTTTGTTTAATAACAAAACCTTCTCCTAAATCACATCCAGGATTAGCCACAATAACTTTTTGTCCAGCAGCCACATTTGGTGCTCCACAAACAATTTGAGTCACTTCTCCCGGTCTTACTTCTACTTGACATACATGTAAATGATCACTATCAGGATGATCGATACATTCTTTAACATAACCAATTGTCATGTTATTTCCATTAGCTAATGAATGCATTCCTTCTACTTCTAAACCAATTGAAGTAATTTTATCAGCAAGTTCTTTTGGATCTTGATCATCTATTTTAACGTATTTATTTAATAAATTTAAACTGACTTCCATTTTCTTACTCCTCTCTTTGGAATTGGTTTAAGAATCTTAAATCATCATTGTAGAAATCACGAATATTATCAATACCGTATTTCAACATAGCCACACG
>OLOB01002002.1_pt1 | contig 12614 bp, 8 predicted proteins | sample 1671911 | NCBI WGS metagenome assembly OLOB01 (sample SAMEA3136625, study PRJEB25190) | human gut metagenome | biome: human gut; feature: human-associated habitat; material: faeces | place: Austria | collected 2013
ATCAAAAACCTTTCCAAAGGTTATCGCCAGAGAGTGGGTCTTGCACAGGCAATCCTAGGATATCCTGAAGTGATCATCCTGGATGAGCCGACAGTAGGACTTGACCCGAAGCAGATCATCGAGATCCGTGACCTGATCAAAGGCCTGAAGCAGAAGCACACGGTTATCCTAAGCTCCCATATCCTTTCCGAGGTAAGAGCAGTGTGTGATTATGTTCTGATCATTTCCCATGGAAAGCTGGTAGCCAGCGATACACCGGATAATCTGGAACGTCTGGCAGCAGGCTCCAACAGCCTCCTTATGAAGGTAAAAGGCGAGAAAGACACGATTCGAAAAGCTCTGGAAACGATCGAAGGCGTAACCGGAGTGGAAATGTCCTATGACAGCGATGAAAAATTGTGGAAAACAAAACTTTCCATTCAGGAAAATGTGGACATCCGTGAAAAAGTCTTCTACGCTATGGCAAAAGCGAACTGTCCAATCTACGAGATGCAGGTTAAGAGAGTTTCCCTTGAGGATGTATTCCTTGAGCTTACCGAAGGAGAGAAAAAATCCGCCGGAAAACCGGAAAGCTCACAGTGGAAACCGGTAGAAGACAGATCATCGGAAGAAGAAAAAACTCAGGAAGAAAAAAACGGGGAACCAGAGAAGGCTTCTGATGAGAAAGAGGGGGATCAGTCATGACAGCGATTTTTAAAAGAGAACTGAAAAGCTATCTGACCTCCATGGTTGGATATCTCTTCATATTTTTTGTCCTGGTGCTGACCGGAATTTATTTTTCCGCATATCAGCTTTCAGGCGGCTATTCAAAATTTGAAACTACCTTAAGTGCACTGACCTTTGTGTTCCTGATCGGTGTGCCGATCCTTTCCATGCGCGTACTTGCAGAAGAGCGCAAGCAGAAAACGGATCAGCTTCTTCTGACCGCACCGGTATCTGTATGGGATATCGTATTTGGAAAATATCTTGCACTGGTAGCTGTGTTTGCCATTCCGGTCGTGATCATGTGCGTTTATCCTCTGATCATGAGTAAGTTCGGAACGATTTCCTATGCTTCCGCATACACCGGAATCCTGGGATTTTTCCTTCTGGGATGCGCGAATCTGGCGATCGGTGTATTTATGTCAGCACTTACAGAAAGCCAGGTAATTGCAGCAGTACTTACTTTTGTATTCCTGTTCGCCTTCTATATGATGAACGGAATTTCCTCATTCTTTTCACAGACCTCCATGTCAACCGCAGTGGCATTCGGACTTCTGATCGTGGCGATCGCTATCATCATTTATACCATGATCAAAAATGTCCTGATCTCTGTAGTGATCGGAGCTGTGGGAGAGATTGCCCTTGTGATCGTATACGTTGTAAAATCAAGTATTTTCCAGGGTGGTATCCAGAAGGTACTGAACGTATTTAACCTGAGCGGACATTATGATAATTTTACAAACGGCGTGTTTGACGTGACAGGAATCGTTTATTTTATTTCTGTTATTGCGATCTGCCTGTTTCTTACCATGCAGTCCATTCAGAAGAGACGCTGGAACTAGGGGGTGAATGGAAATGAAATTCAGTGAGAAATTTAAGAAAAATAAAGGCGAGGCAGCCGTACCGGAGACCGCACAGGACTCCGGCAAAAAGAAACATAAACCGGATCCGAAAAAGCTGGTAGGCACCATCAGCAAAAAACATATCAAAAATGGTTCCTACAGCATGGCTATGGCAGCTGTCTTTATCGTGATCGTGGTTGTGATCAATATGATCGTCGGGGCGATCCCATCCAAATATTCACAGCTGGATGTAAGCTCATCCAAGCTTTACACCATCGGTGATGAAACAAAGAAGGTACTGAAGGCACTGGATAAGGATGTTACCATTTATCAGATCGCGGCAAGCGGTTCTGAGGACGACACGATCTCCAATCTGCTTTCACGTTATAAAGATGAGTCCAAGCATATTAAAGTTGAGGTGAAAGACCCTGTTGTAAATCCGAAATTTGCATCGGAATATACAACCGATGATCTTGCGTCAAACAGCCTGATCGTAGTCTGCGGCGACAGAAACAAGGTTATCAATTACAACGATATGTATTCCTCTTCAGTAGACTATAATACCTGGCAGCAGACTACAACCGGATTTGATGGAGAAGGACAGATCACAAGTGCGATCGGCTATGTGACATCCGAGGATCTTCCGATCATGTACACCTTATCCGGACACGGAGAAAAAGATCTGGATTCCAGCTTTAAAGAAGATATCCAGAAAGCAAACATTGATATCAAGGAGCTGAACCTTCTCACAGAGGGAAAGGTTCCGGATGATGCAGACTGCCTGATGATCGTATCTCCGACCAGCGATATTTCCGAGGAAGAAAAAACAGAGCTCCTGGATTATCTGGAGGCAGGCGGAAAAGCTATGATCTTCTCAGATTATACACAGGATGATCTGCCGAACTTTGATGCGGTTCTTGAAAACTATGGTGTAAAGTGTGCAGAGGGAATCGTATTTGAGGGTGATAATCAGCATTATGGAATGCAAATGCCATATTATCTTGTACCAACAGTCAACAGCACAGATGCAAGCTCTGAGACAGCTTCTGCAGGCTCCTACGTACTGGCACCGTATGCACAGGGCATTCAGAAAACAGATGATGTAAGAGATACCGTAACCATCGACAGTATCCTGACAACCTCTGACAAGGCTTACTCCAAAACAAATATGCAGAGCAGCAATATCGAAAAGGAAGACGGAGATGTAGACGGACCGTTTGATCTTGGTGTTGCCATCACTGAGAAACTGGATGATGATAAGGAAACACAGATCGTTTACTACTCCACAGCAAATCTGATGGAGAGCCAGATAAACCAGATGGTATCCGGCGGAAATGAAAAGCTCCTTCTGGAGTCCTTAAACTGGATGACCAGCACAGACGACAGTAATTCCGTTTCTATTCCATCCAAGAGCCTTGAGTCCACAAGCCTGACAGTAACCGATTATGCTGCAGCCTTCTGGAAGATCTGTACCATTGGTCTGATCCCGGGAGTATTCCTTGTTGCAGGATTTTTGATCTGGCTTAAGAGGAGAAAAGCATAATGAAAAAATCGACTAAACTTGTTTCAGCAGTTGTTGTTCTGGCAGTTCTCGGCGGCGTTTATGTGGGACTGAACACCTACGTATCCAAAGAAGAAAAGACAGAGAGCAGCGAAGAGGAAAGCAAAACAGAAGTGTTTTCCGTGAAAACGGATGACATTAAATCCCTGGAATTTATCGTAGACAAGAAGGAAGTGACCTTTGAGAAAAAAGATGATTCCTGGGTGAAAAAGGATGAGACTGCTTTTCCTGTAAATCAGACAACTCTGGATTCCGCAGCTTCCGCCATCAAAAAGGTGGAAGCGGACAGAGTCCTGGAGGATGTGGAGGATCTTACGGAATACGGACTGGATTCTCCATCTAACACAGTAACCGTTGATACCGCTGATGGGACAACGAAGCTCAACATCGGAGATGAGAATACGTCTACGAATCAGTATTACATTTCCAAGGATGATGATGACAGCACGGTATATGTAGTGGCAGCGGACACAGTGTCTCCGTTTATGAATTCCCTTTACGATTATGCACAGGGAGAAGATTTCCCGACAATTGATTCTTCCACAGTGAAAAAGGTCCAGGTCAGTGAGAATAAAGATTCCTATGTCCTGGAAGAAAATTCCGACGGAGCTACCTGGGATGTTTCCGGTGACGGAAGCAGCGATAAAGAGTCTGCCGATACAACGGCAGCAGGAAACGTAACCTCCGGACTTGGAAGCTTTGCATTTGACCAGTTTGTAAACTACAATGCAGAGGATCTTTCCCAGTATGGCCTTGATAAGCCCTATGCGACGATTACAGTGGATTATCAGGAAGAGGTGAAGGATGACAGCTCAGACAGTACAGATTCTTCAGAAAAGGATTCTACAGCCTCTGAGAGTGATTCTGAGAGTGTCGACAGTACTGATGATAAAGCTTCAGCAGAAAACAGTTCGACAGATAGTTCTGACAGCACGGATGCTTCTGATGACAGCAGTTCTTCAGAGGATACCAAGACAACAACAGTAGATAAACAACTTGTTATCTACGTTGGCGATGAAGCAAGTGATGGCAGTCGATATGTAACTGTGGATAACAAACATATTTATACAATGTCCGCGGATACTCTGAGCGCAGTTATTGACAAAGCACCATCAGATCTCTGGTCACTGATCGTCAATTATCTGTCTGTAAAAAATCTGGATCAGCTTCAGGTTACTTACGGCGGCGCAACAAATACTGTAAATGTTTCACGTGAAACATCCAAAGATGATGACGGCAATGACAAAGAGACAACGACTTATCAGCTGGATGGTAAGGAGATAGAAAGTACAACCTTTACCACCTTCTACAACAAGCTGATAAACATGGCAGGACAGAAGAGACTGACAGACGCTTATACACCGGCTGCAGATCCGGAGATGACCGCTGTATTCACAGACTCTGACAAGAACCAGACAACCGTTACCTTCTACACATATGACACAAACTATTACGCAGCTGTCGTTGGAAACAAAGTATTTCTCGTAAACAAAATGACGGTAAAAGAAATGTTTAATGCATATGAGACACTGATAAACAGTGAATCAAAAACAAAAGCCACAGCAACACCAACGGCTGAGGCGGAAAAGTAAAAAATAAAACTAAGCCCCGGAATTCCATGGATCAGGAGTTCCGGGGCTTTCTATAATAAAAAAACCTGTACAGTGGTTTTTCAGTCCACCGTACAGGTTTTATTTTTTTTATATCCAACAGAAGGTTCGGGGGAGCTTCTGTCAGTTACATATTAGTTAAGCAAGACCTCTTTCTTCCAGCCAGTCGAAGAGAACGATTTTTTCTTCTTTCTTTCTCTTGGCCATGTGATTGAACTGAAGGATTGTCAGGATCGTGAAGATCACAAACAGTACAGCCAGTACAATTACAGAAGTAGTAATGCTTCTGCCACCACTGATCGTTGCACGGAATGCATCAACTGTGTAGGTGAATGGCAGGTATGCGTGAATCTTTGCAACAAATGCAGGAGAAATCTCGACCGGATAAGTACCGGCAGATCCTGCAAGCTGAACGACCATGAATACCAGCATCAGGAAACTTCCTACTTTACCAAGTGTAATGTTGAAGAAGTACATAATAGATGTAAAGCATGCACCAGTCAGTGCTGCAAACAGGATTGTCTTCGTCATTTCTACCGGAGTAAATCCATCAAATACATGAAGCAGAAGAATCAGAAGTACGCCCTGAAGGATTGCTACCGGATAAAGTACAGAAGCTTTACTTGCCCACCATGCAAATCCGGATTTCAGTTTTCCTTTATACTCTGTAAGCGGATACATCAGGCAGAATGCCAGGCATCCTACCCAGAGACCTACAGACATCATATAAGGTGCCATCGCGTGACCGTTGTTTTCTACTGTTGTGATCTTTGTTTCTTCATCTGTGATCGGTGTTGCAAACATGCTGATCGTATCATCAGATGCATTTGTTTCTTTTACTTCTTTTGCACCGTCATTCAGACTGGTTGCAAGTGTATCAGAACCATCTTCCAGTTTTGTGATACCATCGCCCAGTTCTTTGGAACCGTCATAAAGCTTGGAGGAACCATCCTGAATCTGTCCGGCTCCGTCTGCAAGCTGGTCAGCACCACTGTTAAGCTTACTGTTATTGGAAACCAGTTTCTGTGTTCCTGCATGAAGTGTCTGTGTACCGGATGCAAGCTGGTCGGCTCCATCTGCAAGTGTCTTTGCTCCATCTGCAAGCTGCTGTGTTCCACTTGTCAATGCTTTGTTATTGCCGGCAAGAGTAGCTACACCATCTGTATATGTTTTCAGTCCATTGCTGAGAGTTGTCACACCAGATGCAAGTGTCTTTCCACCGACACTCAGCTGGCTGATACCGGATGTCACACTGCTTCCGGCTGCTTTCAGACTTGCAGCTCCTGTTGTCAGAGTTTCATCATTTGCTGTAAGAGTTTCAAAACCTGCGTTCAGAGCTTTCACACCGGCAGCTGCCTTCGGAAAATCTTTCGTTCCCGCTTCCAGAGTACCAAGTGCAGACGAAACACTTCCTGCTCCGGCATTCACTTTCTGTGCTCCGGCATAAAGCTGATCGACTGCTGCAGTTACGGTATTGATCGGATCAGAAGGTACTTCCGGGATAGAAGAAACTCCTGCTTCCATCTGTTTTGCTCCGGCACTCATCTGAGAAGCACCATTGCTCATATCAGAAGATTTTGTTTTTAATGTCTCTGCTCCACTGTTCAGTCCGGCTGCTGCCTGATTTAACTGTGAAGCTGTATCATTCAATGATGCCTGTGCAGATGCCAGCTGGTCAGAAACTGCACTGACAACCGCCTGTGCCTGACCTGTATAACTGTCTGCACTGATTCCATCAACGCCTGCGACTCCTGCATCTGCCTGAGTAAGAGAGCCGATCACCGCACTGAGACTTTCTGCGGAAATCATTCCATTCTCATCAGCCTGACCCTGCAGTGTACTTAATGCTGCTGCAGCATTTGCAATCGTCGCATTCGCGGCTGCTGTCTGATTATTAGCTGCCTGTACCTGTGCGTTCGCTGCACTGATCTGGTTATTGGCATCCTGTGCACACTGCTGGACGATGCCTGTCATGCTGTTAGCTGCTGCAGCAACCGGCTGCGTTGCACTCTGCATACCGGATGCTGCCTGGGAGATACCTGCACTGGCTGCGCTGATTGTCTCGGCTGCCGTATTCATCCCGGATGCTGCCTGATTCATACCATCTGCCGCACTTGTCATTCCGTTGCTCGCATTTTCCATACCGGCCTTCGCTGTATTCAGACCTGCTGCAAGCTGTTTAATGCTGTCCGCAGTGGTGCTGTCTGACAATGTTTTTAACTGAGAAGCAAGCTGTCCCAGTCCACTTTCCAGCTGCTGTGTTCCACTTGTAAGAGAACTGTTTCCGTCAGAAACTGCTGCATTCAACTGTGAGATTCCTGTAGAAACCTGATCCAGATTTTCCAGTGCAGATAACTGTTTCGCACCTGCTGCAAGCTGTTCTGCACCTGCAACATACTGTGTCACACCATCCACCAGTGTATTTGCTCCGCTGACATACTGAGTAGTACCACTTTTTAATGTATCCAGACCTGTCTCCAGACTCTGTGCACCTGTTGCCAGACTGTTCACACCGGATGTGATCTGTGCGGAATTAGCATTTAATGTTGCCACTCCGTCTGTATAACTTTTCACACCATCATTTAATGTATTCACACCATTTGTCAGTGTCGGCACTTTGTCAGTCAGTGTACCAACACCTTCATCAAGCTGTGCTGCACCACTGTCAACCTGCGATACACCATCTGTATATTCTTTCAAACCTTCTGTCAGAGTCTCAGCACCGCTTTTGAAAGTCAGCGTGCTGTCTGCAAGTTTTTTCAGATTGGTTGTAATGGTTTTATTTCCATCAGAGGCTGTTGTCAGACCATCTTTAAGCTCTGTTGATCCATCGGCAGCTTCCTGCATGCCGTCTCCGACTGTACCTATCTGATCGAACACTGTCTGTGTGTATGTTTCTGTTACTTTGGAAGCAACCGCCTCACGAATCTTTGACAGAGCAGTTTCGCTCATTTTGGAAGCAATGTAGTTTGTTCCCGGGTTTGTTTCATATTTCAGTTCCATTTTCTTCGGATTGTCATCCATCAGTGTAGAAGCATCAGAAGAAAAATCTTCCGGAATCGTGATTACCATATAATAGGTTCCATTTTTCAGTCCCTGTTCTGCCTCGTCGCTGTCTACAAAATGGAAATCCAGTGAATCGTTGTCTTTCAGTTCATCCACCATATCTGAACCGACGCTTAACGTCTTTCCATTATATTCTACTGATTTGTCATTGTTGACTACTGCTACCGGGAGTTTATCGAGATTTCCATATGGGTCCCACATGGATTTCAGGAACAGTCCCGCATAGATCACCGGAATAACAATGATCGCCATCACGACAATGATCAGAATCTTATTATTCCATAAGCTTTTCCACTCATTTTTGATCATAATTGTGCCCCTTTCTTTCTAGTAAAAGTCTTTAGCTCTATTAATCAACATCATGTTGCTTTTCTTTGCAATCCGTATTATACTAAACACAGGAAACAGTTACAACCGACAAACATTTTGTTTTTTGTATATTAATGAACATTTTTACAAATTATGTCTATTAGATGTCAAAAATTGACATTTTACATAAAACCTGTTTGTTTTTGGTAAAAAGATTGGGGGATTTTTACATGGCAGAAAAAATGGACCGACGTGTCCGCAAAACGAAAGCACAGCTCCGGGAAGGACTTGCCCGGCTCATGCAGAAGAAAAGTATCAAGGAAATTTCCGTAAAAGAACTGGTAGATGAGGTCGATATCAATCGTTCTACCTTTTATCTGCACTATACAGACATTTATCAGATGCTGCACAAAATTGAAGAAGAAGCAATGCAGAATATTACGGAAGTTATGCAGAACCACCCGATTGACCCAGGTAACCCGGATTCCGTACTGCCATTTATTGTCCAGTTCTTTTCCATCATGGATAAAGACCGTGATTTGTGCCTGGCGCTTCTTGGACCACACGGTGATATGGCATTTGTAGAACAGATTGAAAACCTTCTGGCAGAAACTTTTCTGAAACAACTTCCGGACAGATTTCCAAAGAATGATCCGGATATCAAATATCCATATGCCTTTATTCTTAACGGATGTGTTGGACTGATCCGTACCTGGCTGTCTTCGCCACAGAGTGAGTCTCCTGAACAGGTGGCGCGACTGACTTATCATCTGATTGAAAATACCATACAGGGTTATCTGAATATGAAAAAATAATTATAACAGAAAAGAACCCTGCGGATTCTTACAGAAATTTTAAACTCATCTCTGTCCGAAGCTGCAAGGTTCTTTTTATGTAATCTTAATTATGCCATGCCAGACGTTTTACATCTGCATGTACATCACCTGTCATCCAGTCTACATCATTGGTGATCCAGTCCATGATTCCCAGCTGACGCATTTCCCATTCAACGGTCTGCTCTCTGGATTCAACAGTCTCTTCTACTTCCATTGTAGTATCGATCTCATCGTATCCAAAAATATAGCCACCGGCACACCAGATGCTGAAATTACTGTCCGGACCCGGATCTACAGTGTCACCTCTCTGTGCGATCAGTCCGTCATGGCGTCTCTTGTATTCCTCTTCACAGCCTGCTTTCAGTTTTGTCATAAACATTCTGTGACGGATCAATTCTTTATTTTCTCTTACAATACCAAAGTTATGATACATCAGACGCATATCTTCACCCGGTGTGGAAATCCAGTCAAATGTGTCATCGATCTTCGCAGTGATTGCATCTTTTACGCTCACTTCTTCAGCGCTTAATTTTGCTCCATCTTCATTTTCATAATAACCAAAGATCAGGTCTTCTGCATTCCAGATACTGAAATTTTTTACTTTATTTCGATCAAGAAATGTGGTCAGATCCGGCCAGATTTCTCCAAGTTTTTTACGATAGTCGTTCATTTTGCCTGATTTTACTTTCATTGCAAATGCATGTCTTTCCATTATAAAAGGCCTCCTGTCATATGTGTTTGCACCAGGCTTTCCACCTGGATTTATAAAATCAAATTTTCTGATACTGATTTTACCACATCCGCATTCGTAATACAATTTGATTTACGGTAAAATATTACCTGTGAAATCTTTTTGAAAATTCTTTTATTCATGAAACAGAATCTGTGAAAAATACCGCACCATTCCGTCATCTGTCCAGCAGAGCATCCCGGCTGCATCTGCCATTTTCTGCGCATCTACACAATATGCAGACATACAGGAATTATGCTTGTACGGTCCGGCACTCATGATCAGGATATCTGTTTTGCCCTCTGCTTTCATCTTCTCTGCAAGTTCTTCAGTCATTTTGTTCTGCAGTAACTTGTCCTTCTTGTACTGTGCAGAATCATGCATGTCTTCCTGCATGGTCTGCAGCACCAGCGTCTTTTCATACTGTAGTGCACGTTGTTTCATCTCTTCTGCTGTTCCGCTCTCCGGAGGACAGGCCGGATTTACATTATAGCAGCCACACAGGTTTTCTTCACAGAATGTCCGATATTCCGGCACAAAAACAAGCTCTTTTGTATCCATAACGGCAGCTCCTGAAAATCCCAGGAAAATTGCCTCTTTCACCAGATCCATATTAAAATCTCCCTTCTGTTGTTATTCATAATCTTCTATTATACACATCAAATAATTTCCTTCTATTATAATGCCACAAAGTGAATTTTGTTGCAATCTTTCAAAGACATGTTATGATTAGCATAAAATACAATTTTACCAGAAAGGACTGCCCATGTACCGTATTTTCATCGTAGAAGATGATGAGATCATCGCCAACCTTCTGAAAAAGAATCTCTGTTCCTGGGGATATGATGTCTCCTGCGCAGAAGATTTTTCCAATATCATACAGGAATTTGCTCACAGAGATCCGCAGCTTGTCCTGCTGGATCTGAAACTGCCTTTTTATAACGGTTTTCACTGGTGTGAGGAGATTCGTCGGATTTCCCAGGTACCGATCATCTTTATTTCCTCTGCATCTGACAATATGAATATGGTCATGGCAATGAGCCGTGGTGCAGACGATTTTATTGCAAAACCATTTGATCTGGATGTGCTGACTGCCAAGATTCAGGCAATCCTGCGCCGTACCTATTCCTTCGGAACTCCGGGAAATGTCCTTGAACATAAGGGTGCTGTCCTGAATCCTTCCCGCTGTACCCTGACCTGGAACGGTCATGATATTGACCTTACGAAAAACGAACTCCGCATTCTGGAGATACTTCTGGAACATGCCGGAAAAGCAGTCTCCAGAGATGCCATTATGACAAAGCTCTGGGAAAGTGACAGCTTTGTTGACGACAATACCCTGACCGTAAATATCACCCGTCTGCGCAAAAAACTGGAAGGGGAAGGGCTGAAAGACTTTATCATCACCAAAAAAGGACTTGGATACATGGTATAATGTGCAACTTAAAAGCACTCACCCTATGAAGGATTACTTTATGAAATTATTTCTGGATTATCTGAACAAAATAAAACTACAAATCTTACTGATGCTTTTTCCGACGATACTTACAGGAATGATCTTCCTTCTGTACCAACTTCCACTGGAACCCATTCTGTACATTGCGGTCCTCTGGATTCTGACCGGGCTTGGTACGTGTGCTTTCGGCTTTCATAACTACCAGAAGAACATTCATAATCTTCAGATTATCTCTGCAGCACCGGATATTAATCTGTCCCGTATGGATGCTCCTTCCAACGAAGCCGATGCTCTTCAGCAGGAGATCATGCACAGCCTGAACCGAATGCGAATAGATGCTGAAACTGCTAACCAGAAGACACTGGAAGAAATGACTGATTATTACACGATGTGGGCACACCAGATCAAGACACCAATTTTTGCTCTGCGTCTGCTCCTTCAGGAAAATCCGACAGTGAATAAAGAAGCTCTCACTGAACTTTTTAAGATTGAACAGTATGTAGAAATGGTTCTGGGTTATCTGCGCACAGAAGATATGTCCTCGGATCTGAAACTTTCACGCTGTGCCCTTGATTCGATCATCCGCGAACAGATACATAAATATGCCGGAATCTTTATTTCAAAAAAACTGTCTCTGACTTATGAAGGAATTTCAGAGAATGTCCTGACCGATGAAAAATGGCTTGGTTTTGTAATTGGACAAATTTTGTCAAACGCACTCAAATACACCCGTACCGGCGGGATTCGTATTTCTTTGAAAGATGTCCCCGGTAACTCACAAAATACAGAGGATATTTCAAACATGATAAGCCCATCTCCCGTTACACTTATAATCGAAGATACCGGCATCGGTATCCGCAAGGAAGATCTTCCACGTATCTTCGAAAAAAGCTACACCGGAGTCAACGGGCGTGAAAACAACCGTGCAACCGGTATCGGTCTGTATCTCAGCAAGAAAATCATGAAACGTCTCGGTCATCGCATCTATGTAACTTCCGAAGAAGGCAAAGGAACAAAAGTATTCCTGGAATTTTCCCAGAATGTCCTGACCATGTATTAATTAGAATATCCTAGGAGTTTATGCCTCCATTCGAAACGACCTTACAGAAATGTAAGGTTTTTTCGTATATTGTAACCTGCTTCGATGGCAGAAGCCGGGAAAGATTTCTATACTTACCTTATCAATAAAAAAGAAAGGAGCCCCGGTTATGGCTTTACTAGAAGTAACTAATATCAAAAAAATATACAGCACCCGTTTCGGAGGAAACAAAGTGCAGGCACTCTCCAATGTCACTTTTTCTATAGAAAAAGGGGAATTTGTTGCAATCATGGGAGAATCCGGTTCCGGAAAGACTACCCTCCTCAACATACTGGCATCTCTCGACCGCCCGACTTCCGGAGAAGTTCTCCTCGAAGGAAAAAATATCGTACATCTTACAGAAAAAGAAATCTCGGCTTTCCGAAGAAAAAACCTTGGCTTTGTTTTTCAGGATTTTAATCTG
>OLOB01002011.1_pt1 | contig 12562 bp, 7 predicted proteins | sample 1671911 | NCBI WGS metagenome assembly OLOB01 (sample SAMEA3136625, study PRJEB25190) | human gut metagenome | biome: human gut; feature: human-associated habitat; material: faeces | place: Austria | collected 2013
GGCGACAACTCGCTCTTTCGTATAAAGGTACTCACCTGCGGGCATATCGATCATGACACTATCCCCACCGACATCTGGCCACACGACCGGAAGGGACTGGGAAGCTCCAGGCTCAAGATTGTACACAAAGCTATTCGCTAAAGGATATCTACTTCCATCGGAATAAGTATAGTCGGCCTCCAGATACCTCAACCCTCCGCTCAGGATGGTCAAGCTACTTACATAGAACACTCCAGACAGGCCACGCATATCCATCATTTTGCCCGGCAACGCGAAGGGAGCAACCGGCATACTAACTGTCTCGCTAGACGTAAGCACCACCGTTCCCGCCAAGTAGCTACCGGCTCGAACCACGTGGTCGATGACCATGCGCACAGTTTTACCGTTGACCTTCACATCGACACCCTCAGGTCCTTTACCCACAGGCCCTGCGGCTTTCGGCATCGCGGACGACGACGGTGCCGTACTCGCGCTCGGCGCCGCGTTGGCCTCGGCGGCTTTCGAGGGCGTTAGCGCAATCTCAACACGACGGTTGATCTGCCTGTGCTCATCAGTGTCATTCGCAACCCGCGGCGAGGACTCCCCCTTACCTGAGACCGACTCCTTCCACGCAGACAAGTCCGTCAGCTTCTTGAGCCGCTCCGACACCGCCTTGGCCCGCCGCTCCGACAGATCCTGGTTGTGTGCATCATCAGCCACATCATCGGTATGACCCGTGATCGTCAGATCCCCACCAGAGGGAAACTTCTTGATCTGCTCCACCACAGTCGCCAGCACACCGTCAGCCTGAGCCGAGAGCTGATCGGAGTCGGTCGCGAACGTGACATCCCCAGCCACCGTCACCGTCGTCGACTTCTCATCCTGCTTCGTATCCGACGAATCATCAGCAGCCAGCGACATGGTCTCAATCTTCAACGGCCCTGCCTCCGACTCGTCGAGCTTAGCCTTCGACACCACATCATTCACCGAGAAATCAGCCTCGGTATCCTTCAAAACCGGAATGCCTGTAGCGATACCCACATAAGAAAGGAACAGGTCCACGGCGCTAACATCCTCGGGCGGCGCATGAAACACTGGAAATACTTCCAGAGGCTTATCATTTTCGACGTCATCATATAAATGACGCGCTTCCTCATCCAGCTCACGATAGACCAGACCCTTATCCAGAGAGAGCATCCTGATCGCAACCATCGTCCCCGGACGATACGTGGAGCCGAATGCCTGATACAGGCTTACTTTGTCACCAGAGGTCGTTGTGAACTCCATGCGCACGACAGCGTACTTGCCGTCGACTGCGGCGGGCCCCACCTCAACCGAGAGCGGAGCCCCTTTCCACTCCGCCTCTATCATCACCCCGCCATGAGGACCAGTCGCGGTCGCAACAGCACGTGGGGACGCAGCCCCCGAACTCCTCCCCGAGGAGGCAGAACCGCCCTTCTTGAGCATCCCACACCCCGATAGGACGGCACCCGCACCGGCCAGAGCGGGCAGTGCCAGGACACCACGTCGAGACAGTCGGGCACAGGCTTCAGAAGACATCGGCGTGGAGGACGGCATGTCGGGGACCTTTCAGCGCATTGGGAACACGTACTTGGTACCCTATGCACCGCAATCCACTACCCACGATGGGGAGTTGCGAAGCCTCGTCAGCCCCCAGGCCGACTGCTCAGGCGGCCCGGTCCACGAGGATGCGGGCGAAGTCCTCCATGGCCGCACGCACCTGCGACACCCGCTCACCGGCGTCGGCCACAGCCGCCGTGGCGGCCTCACCCTCAATGCCGGCCTGGGCCAGACGCTGCCGGGTTCCGTCGAGAACGGCCTCCTCCAGGCCCTCCAGACCCTCCACTGCCTGAGCGGCCCAGTCCATGGCCATCTCGCGGGTACGGGCCAGGACGGGGTGCTCGCGCAGGCGAGCGACGACGTCGGCCAGGAAGGCGTCATCGGAGAGGTCGCCGGTGGACAGGCGCGAGAGGATGGCCTGGCCGGCGGCGTCGAGCTCGCCGGCCGCCAGGGCCTTGCGCAGAAGGAGGACCGGCATGGTGTCCACGCCTTCGCGCAGGTCGGTGCCGGGGGTCTTACCGGTGGTGGCCGAGTCGCTCATGAGGTCGATGACGTCATCGGCCAGCTGGAAGGCCACACCGATCCGCTCGCCGAACTCCTCCACGATCTGCTCGGTGCGCGCCCCGGCACCGGTGAGCATCGCCCCGTAGCGGGCGGACACCGCGATGAGGGAGCCGGTCTTGTCCGCCAGGACCTGGATGTAGTGGTCCACCGGATCGGTACCTGCCGGGCGTGGCAGGGTCTCGTGAAGCTGGCCCATGCACAGGCGCTCGAAGGTCTTGGCGTGGGCCATGACGGCCTCCGGGCCGAGGGCCGCCACCAGCTGGGAGGCTCGGGCCACGAGGACGTCGCCGGTGAGGATGGCGGCGGAGTTGCCCCACACGGTCTGGGCGCTCGGGGCGCCACGGCGCAGCGGGGCCTCATCCATGACGTCGTCGTGGTAGAGGGTGGCGATGTGGGTCAGCTCCACGGCCACCCCAGCGTCGCGGATCTCCTCGCCGGTGGCCAGGGCCGGGTCGCCGAGCTGGGCGGTCAGCAGGGCCAGGACCGGGCGCAGGCGCTTGCCCCCGGCCTCGGCCAGGTGCGAGGTCGGCGGGTTGATGGTCTCGTCGGCGCTGGTGACCACCTCCATGAGGCGGTCCTCAATGGTCTGGAGGGCGGGGATGATGCGCGACTCCAGCTCGGGGGCGCTCAGCGGCAGTGATCCGATCACGGAAGGAGCATAGCCGTCTGGTCGAACAGGTCGAAGGCGGTCTGCGGCAAAATGCCCAGCCCGATTGTGGCCATCACCGCAACGCTGACCGCCAGGATGATCGGGCCGCGGCTGCCCACGACCACGGCGCGCTCGCCGTCGGGCTCATAAAAGAACATGAGCACGATGAGCCTCATGTAGAAGAAGGCGGTCACGGCCGAGCAGACGACGGCGAGAATGACGAAGGGCATCCCGCTGCCGCTCAGGCCGGTGGCGAAGAGCCGGAACTTGGCCATGAAGCCGGCCGTCAGGGGCACTCCGGCGAAGGACAGCAGGAAGACGGTCATGGCACCGGCCGCCCAAGGGCTGCGGCGTCCCAGGCCCTTGAAGGCATCCAGGTCGCCGTCCTCACCGCCCACCGAGCCGTCGCGGTGGGAGCGCACCAGGGTGATGATGCCGAAGGCTCCCACGGTGGCGATCCCGTAGGTCAGGGCGTAGAAGCTGAGCGCGGAGATCGCCGCCTTGGAGTAGGCCCCGATCCCGATGAGCATGAAGCCGGCGTGGGCGATGGCCGAGTAGGCGAGCATGCGCTTGACGTCGCGCTGGACCACCCCGACGACGGTGCCCAGGAGCATGGTCAGTGCCGCCACGGCCCACAGGGCGGGGGCCAGATCCCAGCCCATGGCTCCGGCGATCAGGTAGTAGAAGCGCACCAGGGCCAGGAAGGCGGCGGCCTTGACCCCGGCGGCCATGAACCCGGTGACCGGGGTGGGGGCGCCCTGGTAGACGTCCGGGCTCCAGGCGTGGAAGGGCACGGCCGCCACCTTGAACAGCAGGCCGACGATCACCAGCATGAGGCCGGCCAGGATGAGCCAGTCCTGCCCCGCCGCGCTGCTCACGGCCTCGCCCAGGGACTTGTAGTCGACGGCGCCGGCCACCCCGTAGAGCAGGGCCGAGCCCATGAGGAGGAAGGCGGAGGCGAAGGCCCCCAGCACGAAGTACTTCAGCGCCGCCTCCTGGCTGAGGAGCCGGCGGTGGCGGGCGGTGGCCGCCAGGATGTACAGCGGCAGGGAGATCATCTCCAGGATGACGAACAGCGTGATGAGGTCGCTGCTGGCTCCGAAGAGCATCATGCCGCCCAGTGAGAACAGGGTCAGGGGGAAGATCTCGGTCGTGGTCCACCCGGCCAGGATGGACTCGCTCTCCTCCGCGCTGCCGGGCCGGTCGGCGGCCTGGGCCGCGAAGGCCCCGTCGCCGACAGAGGTGCGGTCGGCTATCACCAGGACGGCCAGCAGCCCGATGACCAGGAGGATTCCCTGGGCGGCGATGGAGAAGGGGTCCTCGGTCAGGCCCGCGGACATGCGGGCGCCCGGCAGGAAGCCCTTAGGGAGCTGGAACTGGGGCAGAGCCGCGGCGGCGGCCCCGGCGGCCTTGACCTCGCCCCAGCGCAGGAACAGGGCGACCCCGGAGGCCAGGATGGCCAGGAAGCTCAGCGTGGACTGGATGGCCAGGCGGGCGGGACGGGCGATGAAGGCCTCCACGAGGACACCCAGGACACCGGCGCCCAGGATGATGAGGACCGGCGTCAGGGCGTCCCAGTTGACGATCGGGGCAGTGGCTGAGGGGCTCACTTGGTGTTCCCTTCCGTAGCGGTGGAGGCGGCGGGAGCGTCAGTCGCGCCGCCGGCATCGGGGCTGTCGCCGGCGCCGCGGGCTGAGGTCTCAGCCTGCGAGGAGGTGGTCACCGTGAGCGCGACCTGCCGGGCGACGTCGTCGAAGGCGGACGTCAGGACGCCCGGGGCCAGTCCGAGCGCGAGCATCGCGGCGATGACGGGGACGACGACGAGGCGCTCGCGCCCGTCGAGGTCGGGGCTGCCCACGCGCTCGGGGGCGGGCGCCCCGGTGAAGACCCGCTGGTAGGGCAGCAGCATGTAGACGGCGGCGATGACGACGCCGACGACGGCCGCACCGCCCAGGGCCAGCGAGACCGAGAAGGTGCCGGTGAGCACCATCCACTCGGGCACGAACCCGCTCAGGCCCGGCAGGGCGATGGAGGCCAGCCCGCTGACCAGGAAGGTGCCGGCCACCAGCGGCATGACCCGGGCGATGCCGCCGAGCTCGCTGATGGCGACCGTCCCGGTGCGCCGGGCCATGAAGCCGGTGACCAGGTAGAGGCCGGCGATGGACAGCCCGTGAGCCACCATGTAGACCATGGCGCCGTTGGCGGCCACCTGGTTGCCGATGAAGATCCCCAGGACCATGAAGCCGAAGTGGCTCACGGAGGTGTAGGAGATGAGGCGGTAGAGGTTGTCCTGGGCGATAGCCGCCAGGCCGCCGTAGATGATGGAGACGACCGCCAGGACCAGGATCACCGGGGCGGCCCAGCGGGAGGCCTCCGGGAAGATCGGCAGGACCAGGGTGATCATCCCGAAGGTGCCGATCTTGTCCAGGATGCCGATGAGCAGCACCGAGGTGCCCGGGGTGGCCTGCTCGGCGGTGTCGGGCAGCCAGGTGTGGACCGGGACCAGCGGTGCCTTGATGGCGAAGGCGATGAAGAAGGTCAGGAAGATCCAGTGACCGGCGGAGGTGGACACGTGCAGGTTGGCGGCCACCGAGTCGATGAGGAAGCTGGGGGTGCCGTTCTTGCCGGAGTGCAGGTAGACGGCGATGACGCCGATGAGCATGATGAGCCCGCCTGCCAGGGAGTACAGGAGGAACTTCAGGGCGGCGCGCTGGCGATTCCGCCCGCCGAAGCAGCCGATGAGGAAGTACACCGGGATGAGCATCGCCTCGAAGCACAGGTAGAACAGCAGCAGGTCCCGGGCCGAGAAGATGACGACGACGAAGAACTCCAGCGTCAGGACGAGCCCGGTGAACAGGCCCTGCCGGTCGGCGGGGACCTCACCCCAGGAGGCGAGCAGCACCAGGGGCGTGACGAAGGCGCCCAGCAGCACCATGGACAGGCCCAGGCCGTTGACGCCCAGGGCCCAGGAGGCGCCGATGGCGGGGATCCAGGAGTGGGTGTCGGTCAGCTGGACGGTGCTGGCTTGAGCCAGGTCGAAGGCGCTCAGCGCCCACAGGCCCAGGGCGAGGACCGCCAGGGAGAACACGAGGCCCACGGCGCGGGCGTGGAGCCGGCGCAGCGGCGGGACCAGCCACAGCAGGAGCGCCCCGGCCAGCGGCGTGACCGCCATGACGGTCAGGACGGGCAGCGATGCGGGAAGAGTCGGCATGTGTCGTGTCCTCTCAGAACCTGGCGGCCAGGACGGCGATGAGTACGAGGACCGTTCCGGCCAGCATGTAGCCGGCGTAGGAGCGCACGTACCCGGACTCGGTGCGGCGGGTCAGGCGCCCCAGGGCGCCGGTGCCCGCGGCGGCACCCTCGATGGCGCCATCGACGACGTAGCGCTCGACGGCGTCGGTGGCCAGGACCAGTCCCTGGCCGGTGCGCATGGCCAGGGCCTCGTTGATGGCGTCCTGGTACATGTCCTTGCGGGCGGCCTCCACCAGGGGGTTGGCCGGCTGGAGGACGACGGGCACCGGGCGGCGCACGTACATCCACCAGGCCACGAGAACCCCGACGACGACCAGGGCGAGGGTGGCGCCCATGATGACGGTGGCCGGCAGGACCGGCTCGCCGTGCTCGGCGTGACCGGTGACCGGCTCCAGCCAGGTGACGAACATGTTGTTGTAGGTCAGCAGCCCGCCCAAGCCGGCGGAGAACACGGACAGCACGATCAGCGGCAGGGTCATGAGCCAGCCGGACTCGTGGGGGTGGACCTCGCCCTCCAGGTCGTCCTTAGTGGTCCAGCGCTGCTTGCCGTGGAAGATCATGAAGAACAGGCGGGACATGTAGAAGGCGGTCAGGCCCGCGCCCAGCAGGGCGATGGTGCCCAGGATCCAGGGCTTGGCGCCCTCACCGACGAAGGCGGCCTCGATGAGGCGGTCCTTGGACCAGAAGCCGGAGAAGGGCGGCACCCCCAGGATGGCGAGCCAGCCGATGCCCATGGTGGCCCAGGTGATCGCCATGGCTCCGCGCAGGCCGCCGAAGCGGCGCATGTTGACCTGGTCGCCCATGGCGTGCATGACCGAGCCGGCCCCCAGGAAGAGCTGGGCCTTGAAGAAGCCGTGGGTGAAGAGGTGGAAGATCGAGAACGCCCAGCCGATGGGGCCCAGGCCCGCACCCAGCATCATGTAGCCGATCTGGCTCATGGTGGAGGCGGCGAGGACCTTCTTCATGTCGTCCTTCGCGCAACCGACGATCGCGCCGAAGAGGAGCGTGATCGCACCGATGATGGCGACCGCGGTCGCGGCGACGGGGGCCGCGAGGAAGACGTCGCCGGAACGGATGATCAGGTAGACGCCGGCGGTGACCATCGTGGCCGCGTGAATGAGCGCGGAGACGGGGGTCGGGCCAGCCATGGCGTCACCCAGCCACGCCTGCAGCGGGAACTGCGCGGACTTACCGCAGGCGGCCACCAGCAGGAAGATACCGATGACGGTCGCGGACGCCGTGGGGATGGAAGCGACCTGGGTGGAGACCACGGAGAAGGACACCGAGTGGAAGGAGGCGACCATCGCCATCATGGCGATCAGCATGCCCATGTCGCCGACACGGTTCATGACGAACGCCTTCTTGGCGGCCACCGCGTTCGCGGGGACGTGGTTCCAGAAGCCGATCAGCAGGTAGGACGCCAGGCCCACGCCTTCCCAACCGGCGAACAGGCCAGCGTAGGAGTCCGCGAGAACCAGGGTCAGCATCGCCGCGATGAAGAAGTTCAGGTAGGCGAAGAAACGGCGGCGAGCCTCGTCGTGCTCCATGTAGGCAATCGCGTACACGTGGATGAGCGAACCGACGAAGGTCACCAGAATGACGAAGGTGATCGAGAGCGGGTCCACGAGGAGACCGAAGTCGACGGTGAAGTCACCGGCGGGAATCCAGGTGAACAGCGTCTCGCCGAAGCGGCGCGCGCCCACGGGAGAATTCCACATCTGGGCGGCGATCGCCGCACCAACCGCGAAAGTCGACCAGGATGCGAGGGTCGCCAGCAGGTGGCCCCACTTGTCCGAGACGCGGCCCAGCAGCAGGAGCAGGCCCGCGCTGGCAAGCGGGATGAGGATGAGCAGCCACGCGTAGGCGGCGACTCCGGTAGCGGCGACCAGATCGGGGACGCCGGTAGCCTGTGTGGAAATGAAGGTGGTCATGAGTTACGTCCTCCCTCAGTTCTTCAGCAGGTTGAGATCGTCCATGCTCGTGGTCGAGCGGGAACGATAGATGGACACGATGATCGACAGGCCGACGACGACTTCGGCGGCCGCGACGACCATGACGAAGAACGCCATGATCTCGCCGTCAACGTTGGAGTTAATGCGCGAGAACGTCACGAGGACGAGGTTCGCGGCGTTGAGCATCATTTCGACGCCCATGAGCGCGATGACAGCGCTGCGGCGCACGAGGACCGTGGTCGCACCGATGGCGAACAGCACACCCGCAAGGATGAGGTACCAGGCGAGGCTCACTTGCTCTCCTCCTTCTTCTCAATGGGGGTGGTGGTGCGCGCCTTGCGGGCCCGAGGCTGGGCCAGTCCGGTGGGCGCGGCGGCGCCGGGCATCCCGAAGGAGCCGGAGCGCGGGACGTCGGGCGTGCGCCCGATGGTGTAGGGCGACTCGTCGAGAGAGTCGGTCGCCGTGGTCTCGGTGCGCGCGAGGGCGAGCTGCTCGGAAACCTCGGGGGTGACCTCGCCGATCGTGCGGGTCAGGCCACGCACGCGCAGGACGCGGGGCACCGACTCCTCGACCGGGCCGAGGGTCTCGCCCGAGATGGCGGGCACATCGGCCGCGTTCGACTGGGCGTAGACACCGGGGGCAGGCAGCTGGCCGATACGAGAACCCTTCTCGCCGAAGGCACGCATCTTGTTACGCGCCGTCTCGTACTGATCGGCCTTCGGGGCGAGGCGATCCGAGTGGGTCAGCAGCATCGCACCGACGGCGGCCGTGATCAGCAGCGCGCCGGCGAGCTCCATGCTCAGCCAGTGCTCCTGGAACAGCGTGATCGCCAGGTCGGTGATCGGCTGGTTGGAGTAGGGGTCAACCTCGTCGGCTTTGTGCGGCGTGGGAACGGACTTCAGGATCGCGGTCGCAACGATAACGATCAGTCCGAGGCCCCCGAGCACGGCCGAGACGATTGCGCCGCGGCTCTGGCGGGCGTAGTCGTCGGAGGTGCCGATGCCGATCAGCATGATGACGAAGAGGAACAGCATCATGATCGCGCCGGTGTACACGACGATCTGCGCCACGCCCAGGAAGGGGGCGCTATTCGCGATGTACAGAACGGCCAGGCCGAGCATGACGCCGACCATGCAGATGACCGAGTGCGCGGCCTTCTTGAAGAAGAGGACACCCAGAGCGCAGGCGACCATCACGATGGCCGTGCATGCGAAGAGGATGATCTCCCCCGTTGACCCCATCATGGGCCAACCGTTGGACAGGTTCATCAGTGTGCCTCCTCGGCGACTCGTACCGTCTTGAGGGAGGGGTCGTCGGGGCGGCGGCTCGCGACCCAGTCGACCTGGGCGGCGGTGGGGCCGGTGACTTCCCCGCGGTAGTAGTCGATGTCGTTCTTACCCTCGACCATGGGGTGGGGCGCTGCGAGCATGCCATCGGAGAGCGGGACCAGGAGGTCTTCCTTCTCGTAGATGTCGTCCTCGCGGGTGTACTTGGCGATTTCGAAGTCGTTCGTCATCGTCAGGGCGCGCGTGGGGCACGCCTCGATGCACATGCCGCAGAAGATGCAGCGCAGGTAGTTGATCTGGTAGACGCGCCCGTAGCGCTCGCCGGGCGAGTACTGGGCGCCGGGCTCGTTGGAGGCGGCCTCGACGTAGATCGCGTCGGCGGGGCAGGCCCAGGCGCACAGCTCGCAGCCGATGCACTTCTCCAGGCCGTCGTCGTAGCGGTTGAGCTGGTGGCGGCCGTGGTAGCGGGGCATCACCTGCGGCGGCTCGAAGGGGTACTGCTCGGTGACCACCGGGCGGAACATCGAGGAGATGGTGACCCCGTAGCCGGCCACGGGCGCGAAGGCGCGGGCCAGGGCGGAGGGAGCGTCACGCAGCCACTTATCGTGCTGCGAGCCCCGGGAACGGTGGGGGCGATCAGTCATCTTTTCCCTCCTGGGGTGCCTCAGCGGCCGTGTCTGTGTCCTTGCCGCCGGCCGGGTCGGCCTTGAGGTCAAGGGTGAAGGTGGGCAGGGCGGTGGCTGCGTCCTTACCGGCAGGAGCTGCCGTGCCGGCCACACCTGCCGAGTCGGGGGACTCGGCGGAGTCTGCGGAACCGGTCGCGTCGTCGTCCTCGACGTCGGCGTCCTCCAGGAGGCCGACGGCGGTGGCCGCCCCGGTCTCGGAGTCACCGGCCGCGTCGGTCGCCTGCGCTGCCAGGGCGGTGCGGCGGGCGCGCGGTGAGGGCGGCAGGGACGTGCCCGGAGGCGGCGGGACCGGGAAGCCCTCGAGGAAGGCGACGTGGTCGTCCTCGGCGTCCAGGATCTCGACGTCCTCGTCGTCGGCGTCCTCCTCGTCGTCGTCCTCATAGTCCTCGTAGAGCTCCTCCTCTTCCTCCTTGTCGGGAATGAGGAAGAGGATGAACATGATGACGCAGAAGACGACGGCCATCGGCAGCAGCAGGGCCTGCACGGAGGCCCCCGAGAAGGTGCGGAAGGCGCGCACCACCGCCACCAGCACGAACCAGACCAGGGAGATCGGGATGAGGACCTTCCAGCCCAGCTTCATGAAGTGGTCGTAGCGGATGCGCACGAGGGTTCCGCGGGTCCAGATCATGAAGAACATGACGGCCCAGACCTTGGCGACGAACCACAGCATCGGCCACCAGCCGGAGTTGGCGCCCTCCCAGAACAGGCTGAGGATCGCCGAGCGCCAGCCGCCCAGGAACAGGGTGACGCACACGGCCGAGACGTTGAACATGTTGATGTACTCGGCCAGGAAGTACCAGGCGAACTTCATCGAGGAGTACTCGACCATGTGGCCGGCGACGAGCTCTCCCTCGGCCTCGGGCAGGTCGAAGGGGAGGCGGTTGACCTCACCGACCATGGAGATGACGTAGATGATGAAGCTGGGCACCATCGCCACGGCCCACCAGATGCGCTCCTGGGCGGTCACGATCCCGGAGGTGGACATGGTCCCCGAGGCCAGGAAGACCGTGAGGATGGACAGGCTCATGCTCAACTCGTAGGAGATGACCTGAGCGGCGCTGCGCACGGCGCCGAAGAGCGGGTAGGTGGAGTGCGTGGACCAGCCGCCCAGGATGATCCCGTAGACGCCGAAGGCGGTGATGGCCAGGATGTAGAGGACCGCCACTGGGAAGTCGGTCAGCTGCAGGGGCGTGGAGTGGCCGAAGATGCTCACCTGCGGCCCGAAGGGGATGACCGCGTAGACCATGAAGGCGCTGAAGGCGGCGATGAGCGGCGCCAGGAGGTAGATGACCTTCTCGGCCCCCTTGAGCCAGAAGTCCTCCTTCATGATGAGCTTGCCGGCGTCTGCGACCGCCTGGAGCAGGCCGAGGGGGCCGTTGACGTTGGGGCCCAGGCGGGTCTGCATGCGGGCCAGGCCGCGCCGCTCCACCCACAGCGCCATCATGACGCTGACGATGAGGAAGGCGACGATGAAGACGGCCTTGATGAGGGTCAGCCACCAGGTCTCGGCGGAGAAGTCGGCGGTCACTCCCCCGTTGGGGAGGGCGTCGTCGGCAGCGGCCTGAGCCGCGTAGATCGGGTTCACCTCAGTACCTCCGCTGCATGGGTCACGGTGACCTGGGAGCCGTGCCCGGCGCCCAGGGTCTGGTGGACGGTGGAGCCGGCCGAGCACTCGGGCAGCCACACGGTGCCGTCGCTGACGCCGCCGATGACGGCCGGCAGGGTGATCGATCCGGCGGCGGTCGCCACGGTCACCTCCTGACCGGCTGCCAGCGACAGGCGCTGGGCGAGGTCGGTGCCCACCCGGGCGATGGGGCGCAGGGCGGTGGCGGCCAGGAAGGGCTCACCGTCCTGGAGGCGCCCGGCGTCGAGCATGGGCTTGTGAGTGGTCAGGCGGGCCTCCACGCCGTCGTCGGCGGGGACGGGGGAGCCGGCGCAGACCGCCGGGGCGGGCCCGAAGGCGACCGACGGGCGCTGCCCGCGCCACAGGCCCAGGTCGGCGAGCTGCTCGTGCAGGACGACGAGGTCGTCGACCTGCAGATCGACTCCCATCTCGTCGGCGAGCATGCCCAGGACCTGGCGGTCGGTGCGGGAGCGTGAGACGTGGGCCTGGCCGAAGGGGCGCACGCGCCCCTCCCAGTTGACGAAGGTGCCGTTCTTCTCCACGGCCGGGGCCACGGGCAGGACGACGTCGGCGTGCTCGCTGACCTCGCTGCGGCGCACCTCGAGCTGGACGGTGAAGCCGCTGGCGGCCAGGGCCGCTCGGGCCAGACCCGGGTCGGGGAAGTCGCGCAGGTCGATGCCGCCGACGACGGCGCCGCCCAGGGTCCCGTCCAGGAGGGCGGAGAGGATCCCGGTGGTGTCGCGGCCCAGTGACGTGGGCAGGCCGTGCTCGGGGCCCATGTTCCAGGCCCGCTCGACCTGGGCACGGGCCTCGGGGTCGCTCACGGGGCGACCGCCGGGCAGGAGGCCGGGCAGCAGGCCCGCCTCGATGCCGCCGCGCTCGCCGCTGCGACGCGGGACCCAGGCCAGGTGGGCGCCGGTGGCCGTGGCCAGGGCGTCCACGACGCTCAGCAGACCGGGAACGCGGGCGGCGCGCTCACCGACGAGGAT
>OLOB01002015.1_pt1 | contig 12533 bp, 9 predicted proteins | sample 1671911 | NCBI WGS metagenome assembly OLOB01 (sample SAMEA3136625, study PRJEB25190) | human gut metagenome | biome: human gut; feature: human-associated habitat; material: faeces | place: Austria | collected 2013
TTAACGGCTTATAGCCGTGGAGCAAACCACCCGTTTTACGGGTGGTTATGATTTTGGCCTCAATGCTTGCATAATAATTTTTAGAATTGCTTGTATGGTAAAATAATAGTAGGAAGTAATATTTTATTGAATAATAGTAAACAATTATGAAAGGGGTTTATTATATGGATGATAAGTTAGTAAATTGGATTGCAGAATTACAAAGTATCGCACAAGCTGGTTTAACTTATGGTAAAGATGTTTATGATCGTGAACGTTATCAACGTATTAGAGAGATCACTGCCGAAATGATGGCTGCCAAAACTGGACTTTCATTGGAAAAAGTGACTGATTTGTTTTATGGTGAAACTGGTTATCAAACACCTAAAGTAGATACAAGAGCAGCTATTTTTAAAGATAACAAGATATTACTTGTGCATGAGAGCGATGGTACTTGGTCTTTACCTGGTGGTTGGGTTGAATTCAACCTATCAATAAAAGAAAATACGATAAAAGAAATTCGTGAAGAAACAGGATTAGAGGCAACTGCAGAGAAAATAATTGCTATACATGACAGAAATAAGCATAATGTTCCTGAATATGTATATGGTGTCTGCAAGATTTTTGTTTTATGCCGAGTTCATGGTGGAGAATTTGTAGAGAATATCGAGACGACAGGTTTTGAATATTTTGCTGAGGATGAAATTCCTACTCTCGCTCTTGCCAAGAATAATGAAGAACAGGTAAAAATGTGTTTTCGTGCTTATAATGATCCAAATTGGGAAGTGGAGTTTGATTGATAAAAAATAATGAGAATTAATGAAAAAACTAATATTTGGGATGTCATGGATGTCTTTAATCGTAAATGGTGCATAGTTACTATGAAAGACGGTAGAAAAGAAAGATTGTATGTAGTAGATGTAGATTATGAAACATTTGGTTATGATATGATAATTTACAATTATACAGGCAGTGATTCATATGGTATCGATGATATTTCTTTTAGTAAGATTGATGAAATTGTAATAAATGGTGATTATTTATGAGTCAGCAGAGAGTTCTCTGTTGGCTTTTTTAATCCTCTTATAATAGATAAAAAAATTACCGTAATAAAGTAGTGCTCTATATAGTATAATAGTTTACAGTAAAATACTTTACACTTTTTATTAGGTTTAACAAAAGTCTACTGAAAAGGGGGAAATAGCTTTGGATTTGGAGAGAGATATTGAAGAAAAATTGATCAACCGCTTAACTCAAGGTGTCAGTCAGTGGACAAGAAGAGATGATATAAAAACTGTTAGTCAATTATGGGATAACTTTTTTAAGATACTTTCTAAAAATAATAAAGCTCAGTTACATGATCAACCATTAACTGAAAATGAAAAAAATACAATTCGTACACAGATTACAAAACCTAATTTCTATCAAGCAGCTAAGTTTATGGTAGGGGCAAATCGTCAAGTTAAATTCCATTTAAAACGTGAAGATTCGACTTTACCTGATGCTGACTTGACTATTTTAGATAATACTAATATAGCTGGTGGAACTTCTGTTTACGAAGTTGTTCATCAGATTCAATTAGCAAGAAAGTTTGAATTAGATCAAGATCGACGTTCAGATGTAACTTTGCTAATTAATGGTTTACCAATGATACATATTGAATTAAAGAAACCTAGTGAATCAATTATTAAGGCCTTTAATCAAATTCAAAAGTATATTAATGAAGCAAAATTTACAGATATTTTTTGCTTTATAAAAATGTTTGTTGTAAGTAATAAGACAATTACACGATACATTTCTGCAGGGCAAAGTTTGCGTGAAAAATTTTTAACTGCTTGGGTAGATGATAAGAATCAACGTGTTGATAATTATCTAGATTTTGCTAGAGAAGTTTTGTCGATACCACAAGCACATCATATGTTAGCTGATTACACAGTGTTAGATAATCAAGCAAAAAATATTATTCTATTGCGTCCTTATCAGATTCATGCTATCAAAGCTATTTTTAAGGCTTCACGTGAACAAAAATCTGGTTATATTTGGCATACAACAGGTTCGGGTAAGACTTTGACTTCATATAAGGTAGCTAGAAATTTACTGCAAATACCTTCCATACAAAAAACGGTATTCTTGATTGACCGTCAAGACTTGGATGTACAGACAGTAAGTGCATTTGAAGTTTATGCTTATAATGACACGATTAATGTTGATGATACTGACAATAGCTATGATTTGGCTAACCAATTAATTGATAACGAGAAAAAAGTTATTGTTACAACTAGACAAAAGTTACAAGCAATTTTTAGAAGAATTGATGAACAAAAAGATAACTTATCAAAGAAATATTTAAAACTGAAAGATGTAAAACTAGCTTTTGTAGTAGATGAATGTCATCGTGCAGTTACACCGTCACAAAAGAGAGAATTGGATAAGTTCTTTAATAAATCACCTTTGTGGTATGGATTTACAGGAACTCCAATTATGGATAAAAATGCACGTGCCGAAAATGGTAATGATGCTAGAACTACAAAAGAACTTTATGGAGATCTATTGCACACTTATACGATTAAAAATGCGATAGCTGATAATGCGGTGTTAGGATTCCAAATTACTAATATCGGTCAAGAAAACGTTGAAGATGAAGAAAATACTGAAAAATGGGATAAGCTTTACCTTAAGGATGTACATATGAAGGCTGTTGTTAAGAAGATTTTAAATTTAGCTTATGTTAAGCAAGGGCTAAAAGATGGGAATCGATACGCTGCTATTTTTACAACTTCATCAATTAAACAAGCTCAAAAATATTATCACATATTTAGAGACATCGCTAATGGCAAAAGTGAGATAAAGGTTCCTAAGGTAATTAAAGAAAAAGCAGTAGATTTTCCGAGAGTAGCGATAACTTATTCAATTTCGCAAAATGAAAAAGATTCAGAAGATAACCAAAAAGATATGAAAGTTTCGCTTAAAGATTATAATGCGACGTTTGGAACTAACTTTGATATGGGGCAAATTGATGCTTATAACCGAAATGTTAACGACAGACTTGCACGAAAGTCTAAGCAGTATCAAGCTCCAAGCCAACAATTAGACATTGTTATTGTAGTTGATAGACTTTTGACAGGTTTTGATTCACCAACGCTATCAACGTTATACATTGATAGACGACCAATGAATCCACAAAACATGATTCAAGCTTTTTCACGTACTAATCGTATTTACGATAATACTAAGCAATGGGGACAGATTGTTACTTTCCAATATCCAAAAACTTATAAGAAGAAGATTGATGAAGCTATTCAACTCTATTCAAACGGAGCTGCTACATCTGATATAACTGCGCCAGTCTGGACAGAATCTCGAAAGAAATATATTGCGGCACGAAATGGAATAAATCAATATTTGATAGATAAAAAATCATTAGACAGAATAGTTGATGCGCCAATGGAAGAAATGAAAGCTTTTGCTAGAGATTTCCAAAAATTTGATAAGGCGTTTGTGGCAATTCAAACTTACGATGAATATTACAATCAAGATGAATTACCAGAAAAAGAAAGAATATCTATACCAGCGTTAACTGATGAAGAATTAGAGCATCTACAAGGTGTTTATTCTAATGTTATTGAAAAGATAAGAGTTGATGTTAGAGGTAAACCTGATCCAGAATTCGACTGGGAATACGAATTAACACCAATCTACAATAACAAAATTGATGAACGTTATATTACTAATCTAATTCAAAATGTGGTATCTGATACTAATGAAAGTGAACTATTCCTTAATGAAAAAGATGTCGAAGAAATCGATGAAACTATCGATAATTTAGAAAAGATAAACAAACCAAAAGCAGATATAATCAGAAGCTTATGGGACAAAGTTAAGCAAAATCCGCAAGAATATGCTGGAACTTCGATTAGTCAATTAGTAGAAGATTTGATTAACAAGGAAAACCATCGTTTAATGCAAGAATTTGCGGATAAATACAAAGTGGATTATAACGATCTACGTTATGTAATTAATAACTATGTTTCTGATGGGGATAGTACTCGTCAAAAAGGTATGGCAGAAATGATTGATAAGGAAGCCTATAAGAAATTTAAAGATGCCTATCCAGATACAGAATTGAAAACATTGTTGAAATGGAAGCATAAAATTCGTCAAGAAGTAGATACTTTCTACACAGACAAAATAAAACCATTAATGTATACAGAATAAGATAAAGGATGTAAAAGATGTTACAAGAAGAAGTTACTTTAGAGAGATCACTAGATAGTGCAGCTGATGTATTACGTTCCAAAATGGATGCTAATGAATATAAAAATTATATATTAGGTACGATTTTCTATAAATATCTATCTGATAGTATGCTATATTATGTAGCAGAATTGTTAGAAGAAGAAAACGTTAGCCTAGAAGAAGCACAAAAATTATATGAAGAAAATCAAGATGATCAATATTTAATTGAAGAATTAGATATTAAATTTAATTATGTGATCGAAGCTAAAAACACTTATACAAATATATTAAAATCTATAAACAATCATACTTTTCAGGTTAGTCAATTAGGCGATGCTTTTAATAGCATTGAAAGTCAAGGAAAAGAATTTGAAGGTTTATTTGACGATTATGATTTGTATTCTAAGCGTTTAGGAAACACTGCACAAAAGCAATCTGATACAATTTCAAAAGTACTAAGTGCAATTGGTAAATTAGAAATTGTTAAAACTCCAGAAGACACTTTAGGAAATGCATATGAATATTTAATTAAACAATTTGCATCTGAATCAGGTAAAAAGGCTGGTGAATTTTATACACCACAAAAAGTATCTAGATTATTAGCAAGATTAACTTTAGTTGATAAGGATTATACAGATGGAATGACTGTATACGATCCAACAATGGGTTCAGGTTCATTATTATTGAATTTCCGTAAATATGTGGAACATTCTGAAAGAATTACTTATTTTGGTCAAGAAATTAATACTTCAACATATAACTTGGCGCGTATGAATATGATTTTGCACCATGTAGATGTTGTTAATCAAAAACTCCGAAATAATGATACTCTTGATGAGGATTGGCCAGTTGAAGAAATAACTAACTTTGATACGGTTGTAATGAATCCACCATATTCTCAAAAGTGGTCTGCGAATGCTGGATTTAAAGATGATCCACGTTTTTCCGCCTATGGAGTTTTGCCACCAAAATCTAAAGCTGACTATGCTTTCTTGTTACATGGGTATTATCATTTGAAACATAGTGGGGTAATGGCAATTGTTTTACCTCATGGAATATTATTCAGAGGGGCAGCAGAAGGTAAAATCAGAAAGAAATTGTTAGAAAATGGGGCAATAGACGCGGTTATCGGTTTACCAGCTAACTTGTTCTATAACACAAGTATTCCAACTACGATTGTCGTTTTGAAGAAAGATAAGCAAGATCGCGATGTATTATTCATTGATGCTTCAAAAGATTTTAGAAAAGTTAAGACACAAAACGAACTACGTGATGAAGATGTAGAAAAAATTCTTACAACATATAAAGAGCGTAAGGATATTGATAAATATGCCCACTTAGCTAGTTTTGATGAGATTAAAGAAAATGAATTTAACTTAAATATTCCACGTTATGTAGATACTTTTGAGCCTGAACCAGAAATTAATTTAGATGAAGTTTCAAAGGAATTAAGAGAAACGAATGAGAAAATCAAAGAAAATGAAACTGAATTAATTAGTATGCTAAAAGATTTAACTTCCGAAGATGAGAAGATTATGAAAGGCTTAAATGACTTCATAAGTGTCTTAGAAGAGGATGTGAAATAATGGCAAAAGAAGAAAAAAAGGCTCCAAAACTCCGGTTTAATGGGTATACTAACGATTGGGAGCGTAAAAAGCTTGGAATTTATGTTCCTATAACTATGGGGCAATCGCCTAATAGTAAGAATTATACAAATAACCCTAGAGATAATATTTTAGTTCAAGGGAATGCTGATCTATATAATAATAGAGTTTTAAAAAGAACATTTACTACTGAAGTAACAAAAATTGCTGATAGAAATGACATTTTAATAATAAGTGTACGTGCGCCAGTTGGAGATATTGCTCGAAATCAATATGAATCTGTTGTTATAGGCCGAGGTATTGCTTCTATAAAAGGAAATGACTTTTTATACTATCAACTAGAAAAGATGAATAATTCTGGATTTTGGAAAAAATATATTGCTGGGTCAACTTTCGAATCTATAACTGGAAAAGATTTAAAAAGTTCTGATATATATATTTCAAACCATAAAGAAGAAAAGAGCATTGGAGATATTTTTCAAACTCTAACAAAAACTATCCAGTTACATGAACGAAAGTGTGAAGAATTAGCCCTAATTAAGAAAGCTTTACTTCAAAAACTTTTCCCTAAAAAAGATGAAGTTAGGCCAGAAGTTCGCTATAAAAATTTTAGTGATGCTTGGGAACAGCGGAGACTAGGGGAAGTGGCAGATGTTAGAGATGGAACGCATGACTCGCCAAAATATATTAATGAAGGTTATCCGCTATTGACATCTAAGAATGTAGGTGATGGATACATAAACTATGACGATGTTAAATATGTATCAGAAAATGACTACGTTCAAATAAATAAACGATCAAAAGTTGATGTTAATGACATTCTTATGGGAATGATTGGAACTATTGGAAATCTTGCTTTGATTCGTGAAGAACCGGATTTTGCTATTAAAAATGTTGCTCTAATAAAACATACCTCTAACTTTGATTATCAATTTTTATTTCAAGAATTACAGACAAGTGCTATTTCAAAAGAATTATTAAGTGGAATGGATGGAGGTACACAAAAATTTGTTTCGTTGAAAAAAATTAGGAATTTAAGTGTTATGCTTCCATCAGAAAATGAGCAAAAGAAAATAGGATCGTATTTAATGCGCTTTGATTCTCTCATCGCCCTTCATCAACGTAAGCTTGAAAAACTAAAACAATTGAAAAAATTCTTACTACAAAATATGTTTATATAAGCAAAAACGACAAGATCTATAAGCGGTCTTGTCGTTTTCATTTTATAATGTTGCTAAATGTTGCATAATTTTTGTATTATCTTTATTCTCTAATTCTTGAATAATATGCAAGTATGTTTGTTGAGTTGTTGTCATATCGGCGTGACCTAATCTCTTGGCTACACTTGCGATTGAAACTCCTGCAAATAATAGCATAGAAGCATGTGTATGTCGTAAACCATGTATAGAGATAATTGGAATAGCTAATTCTTCGCAATATTGTTTTAATCTATTATTTACTGTTGAATTAAACACACGTTTCTTTACAAAAATAGGAGTTCCATCAGGAAAATCACGTAATAAAGTATTAAATTGCATACATAATTTCCAATCTAATTGAACCTTTCTAATAGATGATTTGTTTTTAGTAGATTTAAAACCACCTCGTGCAGCTTTATAATCCCAGGTCTTAGAGATATTAATGATCTGATTTTCAAAATCAAAATCTTCTTTAGTTAGTCCTAAAGCTTCTCCAAAACGTAAACCTGTCTTTGCGACCAATAATATTAGCCAATCTAAGTTAGGTTCAGTGCCTAAATGTAAATGTCTAAGTAACATTTTTAGCTCAAACTCACTTAAGTATTTTTGTTTCTTCTTCCCAGGCTTTTTACCTTTAACAACTGTTTTTCTTGTAGGATCACGATCGATTAATCCGTCATCAAAAGCATCTAAAATAGAGCTTTTTAATTGATGATGAAAATCCATTGTTGTTGCTTTTTCATGAGTTTCAGCGAATTCATTAATAATTTTTTGATACTCAATTCTTGTAATTTGACCTAATTCTAAATCTGGAGCAAGCTTTTTTAAATGACGGTGTGCAAGCCAATATTTATCAATTGTACGTTCACTAACAGCACCAACTTTATAAATATTGATCCAATCTTCAAAGTAGTTGTAAAATAAAATTCTTTTTCTTCTCATATGAGAAAACCTCCTTAATTAAACTAATAATTAGCTTATCAAGGAGGCTAGAATTAAATGAACATGTTTTGTAATAAAAATTTTTTCAGCTGTTTTAATTTTTCAAGTTTACGTTGATGAAGAGTGATGAGGGAATCTAGTTGTTTGAAGAAATCACCTATTTCTTGTTGTTCTATAATAGTAGGTATTGACACATTAAACTTTTCAGTAAAATTTTTTATTACGTGTGGTATATTAGGTGTCCTATAGCTTTGATATATTTTATCTTGATTCTTCTTTAAAATTTGATAAAGGAAATCACCACTGTATTTAGGAACATATGCTTTTAAGGTAGAACCTAATGCACCTTCAAATCCATGATAAATAGTTCCAGCCTTAGAACCATCCCAAAGAATAAGAACATCATCTTTACTTACATCAGCTAATGCATCAACTTTTTGTGCAGTACCACCATTTAGATAATTTGTTTCCAAATAATTAGTATTACCACCTTTCATTATTGATTTTACTTTTCCTTTATGTTCTGAAATAATAACTTCTCCCAACTTTCGTTGTTCCCAAACATCACTAAAATTTTTATAGCGAACTTCTGGCCTAACTTCATCTTTTTTAGGGAAAAGTTTTTGAAGTAAAGCTTTCTTAATTAGGGCTAATTCTTCACACTTTCGTTCATGTAACTGGATAGTATTATCCAATTTAGTTAATGCGGTAGCGATATGTTTTTGCTCATTAAAACTTGGATATTTAACTTTAACATCTCCAAATTGACTAAAACTAATTGCTTTACCGTCCCTAATACCGAAGGTTACTCTTTTTAACGAATTTATAAAATCTATACGCTTAAATAAATACTGCCAAAATGCATGATCTTTATCTTGGTTGTCTATGAAATTGAATATTGTATATGCTGGACTTGTGATCCCTGTTAGATAAGACGTTTCAAAACCACCTTGAAAAGAACGTAAACTGATTATAAAATCACCTGGTTGTACTAGCTTATAATTTTTTAAAGTTGATAAATCATATTTAATATCAATATCTAAATTATCCCTATAAACAACTCCCTTATCCTGTGTCACTGATAAAACAGGAAGATCTTGAAAACCTTTTAAAGAAATATTTTCAAAAAGATATTTTGACTTTACGCTCCCAAATATCGTAAAAAAATGATTTAGCAATATTATTTTAATTGGAATGATAATATTGGCAATAGATACTAAGAATATTCTCTTAAATTGATGAAAAAATAGTAATTATTAATTGGCAGATTTTAATGAAAAATAATTACTATCCCAAATGAATTCCTTATAACTGTATAATATTAGATAGGACGTATAATTATTAATTAATCTTTTATAATTTTATAAAATAAGATAGGTATATCTTATAAAAAAAACTAAAAAATGGCTTAAAATAGTAGTATTATTGCATTTATTATCTTATAATTAAAAAGTATAATTTATATAAACTACATTTAAAATAATAATGATGTATTTAACTTTAAAAGTTTAATTAATATTTTTGAAGGGATGGCACAATTATGAATGAACAAAATAAAACTAGAAGAAGAACTTCTAAAAAGAAAAGATGGTCAGCAAAAAGAAAAATAATAATATCAACTATAGCTGTTTTTGCATTAATAATTGGTATATTAGCATATGGATATCTTTATATAAAAAGTAAGATTTATTCTGAAATAAGTATACCAAATAATATTCAAGATACTGAATATAAAGAAGTCGAGGGAATAACGAATGTTTTATTAATTGGAACAGATGGAAGAACATTAGATGAAGCAGCTAGAGCAGATTCTATTATTATAGCCACTTTAGATAATAACAATAAAAACATAAGATTAACATCGTTATTTAGAGATACTTTAGTAGATATACCAGGACATGGAGAAGCTAAACTTAATTCAGCATATATGCTTGGTGGGCCAGAGCTTTTAATGAAAACTGTTAAGGAAACATATAATGTAAATATAGATAAATATATAATAATTAATTTTTGGGGATTTGAAACTATTGTTGATTACATAGGTGGAATAGAGGTTGATGTAAAAGATTATCAATTAGAAGAGCTTAATAAATATATAGGTGAATCAACTGGTGGAAATGATTGTCCTGTTGAAAAGACTGGTATACAGACTTTAAATGGTAAACAAGCTTTATCGTATGCGAGAATTAGATATAACGTTGGGGATGAATATGAGAGAACTGACCGTCAAAGAGAAGTAATATTTAAAGTGATAGAAAAATTACAAAATACCAAGCCAAGTAAATATTTGGGAGTAATGAATACTATGCTTGAATATATCAAGACAAATATTGATCCGTTGGAAGCTTTAAATATGGCATATACAATATATAAGTTCCCAAGTCTTGATGTGGAACAATTACAAATTCCATTAGTTGCTTTATCTGAAACAAGAAACTATAAGGAGTTAGGTTCTGTATTCTTGATGGATAGACTACAAAATGCAAGTATATTATATAACTTTATATATGAAAATATATATCCAAATGAAGAACAATTTAATTATGATTCATTAAAAACAGAACTTCAAAAATATGCAAATCAAGAATCAGTTTATAATAAAATGTACGATATAAATCCAAATGATTATATTGAAGCACAAGATGGTGAAGTCAAAAGAGGTAATAATTCTATGGAAGCACCGCAAGAACCAAATTATGTACCGAATGAACCAATTTCTGCACCTGAAGAAGAAGCAGGTGATAATAGTGGACAAGTTCCACCAAATGAAGATTCTGGAGAGAATATACCAAGTACACCTGTCCCAGAAGTACCTAAAGAACCATCTGAAGGAACTGAAGATAGTAATTCTGGAACTGAAGAAACTGAAACTCCAAGTGAAGGAGTGCAGCAAGGGGTAAATGATAATTTAAATGGAAATTAAATTTAAAAGAACTGCAATGTTGCGGTTCTTTTAAATATGTAAAATTATAAACTTATTATTAAATTTATATTATTTGAAAAAAATTATGATATAATAATAAGCAAATTATGCAAAAGAGGTGAAAAGATGAGAAATTTTGATTTATTTAATTTGATTATATCTGTACCAGCAGTATTGATAGCTTTTACAGTACAGGGATATGCTAAAGCTTTAGTAGCTGATAAGTTAGGGGATAAGACACCAAGATTTCAAGGAAGACTGACATTAAACCCAATAGCTCATATTGATCTTGTAGGATTTATAATGATTCTTCTATTTCATTTTGGGTGGACAAAACCTATAGAAACAAATCCAAGAGCTTATAAAAGAGGATATAAAGATGCAATAAAAGTATCTATTGCAGCACCTATAGGTAATTTAATAGCAGCATTTATTGGTATGTTTATATATGTATTCTTAATAAGATATATGGGAACAATGTTAACAGGTGCAGGTGGAACTGTATTATTAAGCATGGTTTATGCTGTTGTAAGTGTAAATGTAAGTTTATGTGTATTTAATTTATTACCGCTTCCAGGTTTGGCAGGATTTGAAATACTTAGAGATTTAGCGCCAAAACATTTTTATAAAATAGCAGATAAGATATATCAATATCAATTTTTAATCTTAATGGTTGTGGTTTTTGTGGGATCAAGTTTTCTTTATTATCCTGTAAGTTTTATAATTAATTTATTTTATAGAATTGTGAGAATTATACTTTAAAAGAAGTGGCTCTGCCACTTCTTTTGTCTTATAATTACTATTGAGATGTAGATATATTCAGGGAGAAGTTTATGAAGCATATAAATATTTTAGTGGGGATTATTGAAAAAGAACTTCAAGTTGAGAGAGAAATAATCAAAAAATCTATACGGATAAATGATTCAAAAGAGTATGGAGATTATACTATATTATGCTTTATGTTTAAAAATCATTTTAAAGAAAGCCCTTTAATTATTGCAAAAAAAATATCATCTATTTTAGCGGAAAATGGAATAAAAGGTTCTGAAGCAGTAGGGCCTTATGTCAATTTATATATAGAAAAAGAAAGAATGTTAGAAAAAATTTTTTCACAATTTAATGTTGAAGATAAAAGTATACAAATTGATGAAAAGATATTAATTATAAATAAGATCAAAAGTTCATCTACAGTAATACAATTAAATGATTTATATAAATTAATCATAAATGAATTTATTGAAGGGTTATATGGAAATAAGGGATATAAAGTTGAATGCTATAATTCCATTTGCGAGAAAGAAAAAATTCTAAGTATTAATTATATTTTAGAAAAAATGAAAAATATGGAACTAATAAAGTATTATGATAGTGAAGAAATAGTAGAGCTTAAAGAATTTAATCTTCCACCTTTAATAATTAGAGATAAAGATTATAATTTGACCATAGAAGATTTAGCTTATCCGTTACATAGAGCATATGATAAAAATACTACTAAGATAATAATAATTAGAAATAAATATGAAAATACCAGATACAATCAAATATATTCTATTATGAAAAAGGTAGATTATGAAATAGCAGAAAAGCTAGAAAGTGTATCCTTAGGATTTATTAAATTAAATGAAAATATAAAAAAATATATAAGGAATG
>OLOB01002021.1_pt1 | contig 12502 bp, 14 predicted proteins | sample 1671911 | NCBI WGS metagenome assembly OLOB01 (sample SAMEA3136625, study PRJEB25190) | human gut metagenome | biome: human gut; feature: human-associated habitat; material: faeces | place: Austria | collected 2013
TGCCGCGTGCGCGACATCCCGCCGGGTATCGAATACCTGACCGCCATCCCTCGCATGAAACGATACATGCAGGTCAGCGGCGAAATCGTGGGCAGCTACTTTGAGCTTGTCAGCCCACAGGACCTGCAGGTGTATTCCATCGACGAGTGCTTCATCGACGCCGCGCCCTACCTGCGTCTCTACCGCATCGACGCGCGCACGTTCGCAAAACGCCTGATGCGGCGCGCCTTCGAGGTTTCGGACGTCACCGCCACGGCCGGCATCGGACCGAACATGTTCCAAGCGAAGGTGGCGCTCGACATTTGCGCGAAGCACGCCAGCGACGGCATCGGCCAGCTTGACGACGAGTCGTTCAAGCGCGAGATCTGGTTCCACCGCCCGATCACCGACATCTGGGGCATCGGGCCGGGCATCGCCCGCCGCCTGGCCAAGCACGGCGCGTACGACCTTGCGGGGGTTTGCGCCGTCAACCCCAAGGTGCCGCGCCGCGAGTTCGGCAAAAACGCCGAATACCTTATCGACCACGCGTGGGGCCTGGAGGCGTGCACCGTCGAGCAGGCGCGCAGCTACCGCCCGCGCGGCCATTCGCTAACCAACGGGCAGGTGCTCATGCGCGACTACAGCTGCCGCGAGGTGGAAACGCTACTGCGCGAGATGGTGCTGGGCAGCGCGCTCGAGCTGGTGGAGAAAGGCCTATGCGCCCAGGTGGCAAGCGTGTACGTGGGGTATTCTGCCAGCAATTTCCCCCACCAATCGTGGGAGAAGTGCGGGCCGTTCGGCGCCGCGACCGCCGGCGCGGGCGGGTCGGCGAAGTTGCCCAAGCCCACCAACGCCGTGAACGCGCTGACCGACGCCGTGCTGGGAATCTATCGCGCGCGCGTAACCGCAGGAGCTTTCCATCCGTCGCGTGAACATAGCGCTGGCGGACCTGATGCCCGTCGATAAGGTGCAGCCCACGCTGTTCGACGACGCCGCGAACGAGCGCAAGCAGGCCGCCTTATCGCGGGCCATGGTGGATGTGCGCAAGCGCTTCGGCGCGAACGCGCTGCTGAAAGCCACAAGCTTGAAGGAGGAGGCGAACGCCATGGAGCGTAACAACCAGGTAGGCGGGCATCGTGCTTAGCCCTGATCAGGCACGCGTAGCCGCCGGCCTGCCCACGCCGGACGTGTGGCCGGGACTGTCGGCCGATGAGCGCGAATACCGCGCGCAGGTGCTCGACCGCATAGCGCAACGCGTAGCGGCCGACGGCGTGCGCGTATCGGTCCCCTCGCCCGACCGCGGCAGCCAGTTCATGCCCTTCGCAGCGCTAAAAGGCTACGAAGAGGTGATCGCCGAAGTAGAAAACGGCAAGAGCTGATCGGAGTATGCCGCTCGTAGGTTTGTGATGACGAAACACCTCGTGCAAGGCTTATTGGGGGGCTCGCGGTACAGCGCACATGATTCTTCGAAACGGCCTAGACAAGAGTATGGCTGGCGTGGTAAGAAGGTATCGGAGGCATCGCAAGATGCTTCCTCCAAGTAGCGGGGGGGGGCGTCCTCCCGCATTTTTTATATCCGGGAAGAGCTACATCGCATTTCTCGTGTTCATAGCAGCACCTCTGTGTACTTCCATACATACATACCTACCTACCCAACCCGCAGCCTTGCGCCTTTAGCGGTTATGCCGGTGGTTTGCAGCAGGCGGGCGTTGGTGGTTAGGAGGATGGCTTCTATGCCGGGGGTTTGCTCGGCGAAGGTTAGAGCTTCGTCGGCGCCCATGACGATGAGTGCGGTGGTGTAGCCGTCGGCGTCGAGCGATTTGTCGGCTATGACGGTTGCGGACAGCACGTCCGTTTCCGCCGGTTTGCCTGTTCGGGGGTCCAGAATGTGGTGGAGCACGCGACCGCTGCACACGAAGGACCGCTCGTAGACGCCGCTGGTCACTACCGACTTCCCGCGTACGGAAACGCTGGTGAACGATGCGGCTTGCAAGCTGCCGCCCGAAGGGACGGGCGCGCGCAGGCCTACGTTCCACACGCTGCCGTCGGGTTTGTTGCCCAAGCACGCCACGTTGCCGCCCAGGTTGATCACGCCGCTGGTTGCGCCTCGGAGTTTCAACAGGTCAATTACCCTATCTGCGATATATCCCTTTGCCATGCCGCCAAGGTCGATCGTTGCCTGCGGGTCGGCGATGCGCGCCTGCGTCCCCTCAACCTGCACGTTGCGCCAATCGACGTGCGCAAGCGCTTCGGCGATAGCGGCGTCGTCCGGCACAACGCCGCGCTTGAAATCCCATAGGCGGCACACGCCTCCCGTGGTGATGTCGAACAGCCCGTCCGTGCGCTCGCAATATCCCAACGCAGCGCGCAAAACGGCGGCAAGCTCCTCGCCCACGCCGATCCACTTGCCCGCCGCGGCGTTAAGCGCGAACAGCCGGCTTTTCGGGTTAAAGCGGCTCAGCAGCAGCTCGTATCGTGCGCAAAGCGCCTCGACCTCGCGCAACGCTGCCGCATCGACATCGGCCGATACGGCGCACACGGTATCGAACGCCCGAAATGTCACAGAATCAAGCTCGCGCATGCCGCGCCTCCTCCCAAAACCACGATTTGCAAACCAGCAATCACCACGCGCAAAGCTGGGGACCAGCTAAGCAAGCATCCACAATGGTACTGGCGGTGAAGCTTACGCAGGTAGAGAAACCCCCACATGCCGTTCAGGCAGAGAGGTTTGCGCGAACAGAAAACCGTCGCGCACTGAGCTTGCGCTATCGCCCATGCACCAGCAACGCAAACCTCGCCCTCGAACGGGGCGGACGGCATCATCACGAACCCCGCCATCCGCAAGCAACTCGCTCGCACAACGCCGAAAAGGGGCTTTTGCGCTCCCGCAAAAGCCCCCGCACTTCCCTACTTCGTGAACCTGCCCGCCGCCAGCAGCAGCGCCACGTTCACCACGCAGTCAACCGCCAGCAGGCCGCCCACGGCCGCCATGTTCGGGCTAGCCGTGTTGATGGCCGCGAACGTGAGCACCGTCAGCACCATGACCACCGCGCCGCACGCAGCCGCCGCGCCCACCAGGTTCCAACTCGCACGCCCGCCGGCACGCGAGATGCACGCGCACATGACCTGCGAAGCCGCGCCCAGAAGCGTGCCCAAAAACGCCGTGAAGCACACCGCCGCCAGCACGAGCGCGCCCGCGCCCGGCAGCTTGCTGCTCATGGAGCCCACCTGCACGCCGCTTAAAATACCGCTGGCTACCACCAGCAGGCACACCAGCGACATCGCCGCCGCGGCCCAGCCCCACAGAAACGCCGCCGCCGGCTTGCCGGCGCCCTTGACGCCCTTCGCGAACAGCACCGCCTGCAGCACCGCGCCGGCCGCCGACACCATCAGCGTGAGCGCCGCCGCGAACAGGAACGCCACGAACGCCGAGCCGGTCAAGATCGAGCAGATCACGTCGAGCATGGGCACGCCCAACGCCGAGATGTAGTCGTACGCCAGCCATCCGGCGGCGTCCATCACCGCAAGCCCAATGCGGGCAAGCAGCGCCACCACCAGCGCGATGGCGAACAAGATGGCGTACGGTCGCGCCATCGTGCGCATGGAATCCTTCATTTCCGTCACGCCCCTTCCCTACTTCGCGCCTTGCAATTCGTGCTCCACGGCCGAGGTGCCGCACAGGTACCCGCCGCAAAACGCCAGCCCCACGTCGCCCATGAGCGAGCCCAGAATCGGGTCGCCGATGTAGCTGTTCTCGCCGCACGCGCCGCCGGCGGTGTGCCAGCCGGCGTACAAACCGGGGATGACCAGTCCGTTCGTTCCCACAACCTGCATCTGGTCGTTGATCAGCAGGCCGGCCTTCGTGCCGTACAGGTTGCCGCCGATGCGGCAGCCGTAGAACGGCGGCTTCGTGATGGCGTGCAGCCACTCGGGCGGCATGGGGTACATGAAGTCGTCCTCGCCACGCTCGCAGCACTCGTTCCACTTCGCCACCGCCTCGGTGAGCACGCCGGGCGCGAAGCCCAGGTCGGCCTCCAGCTCCTCAAGCGTGTCGCGGCGCTTGAGCACGTCGGCGTCGATGGCGTCCTGCACGCCGTGGTGCCAGTCGCGGTAATGCTCGGGAACCTTGTCGATCTGCTCCAGGTCGGGCGTGATGAGCTTGCGGCAATGCTCCTGCGCGAACCCCGCCAGGTGATCTTCGTAATCGGCGTCGAAGATGATGTAGCTGCGATGCCCCGGAGGCGTCATCTGGATGGTGGCCAGGTCACCCAGGGCGTAGATGGCGTTCGCGCCGTCCTCGGCCACACGGCTGTCCATATAGCGAAGACGGTTGCCGCAACGATCGATGGTCAGCCACGGCTGACGCGAAAGCTGCGTCATGCCGTCGTACAGGAAACGCGCCCACTGGCCGCCTTCGGCCTGCCAGTCAACGCCGCCGTCGAAGCTAGCCGAGCTGTTGAACCCCGACACGTCGGCGCCCGCGCCCAGGCCCATGCGGAAGCACTCGCCCGTTTCGCCGCCCACCAGGTAGCTTGACGCGCAGCCCATGGCCGCCGTGGGGATGTACTTCTCCAGCAGCGCCTTGTTGTTGCAGAAGCCGCCGGCCGTCAGGATGACGGCGCCCTTGGCGTGGATGTACACCTCGCGGCCGAAATCCTCGCGCGCCACCAGGCCCACGATGCGCCCCGAATCGTCGCGCACCAGCGCCGTTGCCGGGCACCGGAACTTGTAGCGCACGCCGTTTCTCTGTCCGAAGGCGAACATGGCGTCGGTGGCGTCCTTCATCTTCAGCACGTGGTGGTCGAGCGTGGCGTTCTTCGGCGCCACGTACACCGGCACCTCGCCCAAACGCCAGCGCACGCCGCAGTCGGCCATCCAGTCCAGGCTTTTGCCGCCTTCGCTGGCGATCTTGTAGATGAGCTTCGGGTCGGCCGCGTAATGGTACTCGTCCATGGCCCAATCGGTCAGCGCCTGCGCGTCGAAGGGGTAGCTGGGGAAGGCGAAGTGCTTCTTGTTCTGGCCGGAATACCCGCCCAGGATGCCGCACATGCCCGCGGACTGTGCGTTGCCGCCGTGCAAACCCAGCGCCTCCACGCAGATGACGTCGGCGCCCAGCTCGGCCGCACGCGCGGCCGCGTTCAGCCCGCCGCCGCCCGCGCCCACCACGCACACGTCGCACTCGTAGTCCCACGTCTCGGGGACCGCGCGCGGGGCGATGGGCGTGGCGTCGTTCGCCGGGAACGCCGCGGCGTTGTGCTCGCGGTACGTGCCGTCCAAGCCGCTGGCGTTGGTGGCGGCGCTATCGGGCACGGCAACGTTCTTCGAACCGTCGGCCGTCCAATCGCCGATGACGCCCTGCTCCACAGCCAGCGCAGCCGCAGGCATGGCCGCCGTCGCCGCCGTGGTGCCCACTACGGCGCAGGCGGCGCCGAGGAAGCCGCGGCGCGTGATGCCGCGCGCCTCGCTATCGTGCTTGCTCATGTCCTCCCCTTTCGCTAGTTGCCCGATTTCGCCTGGTCGGCGGGCGCATCCGCCGCCTGGGCCAGGGCGTCGTCGACAGCCTGCTTCACGCCCGCGGTGGTGATGGTGGCCCCGCTGACGGTGTCGATGTCCGAGCCCTGCGCGGCCTCGATCATCTTGGCGAAGGTGCCGTCGCGCACCGCTTCGAACCCGCCGACGCTTTGCGTCTCGCCGTCCTGGGCGGTTTCCAGGCACGTGATACGGTTGTCGTCAACCAAAAGCGTGACGGTCACGTTGCCGGCCATTGCCTTGCCCGTGCCCGTATACACCCCGTCGCGCAACGGCGTGTCGCACTTCTTGACAGGATCGATCTGCACCACCGCATCCCATGGATCGTCGGTGTGCATGGCCAGCTGCTCGGCGCTTGCGGCGTCTTTGGACCCCGAACCCTCGAACGATGCGCCGCAACCCGAAAGCCCCAGCACAAGCGCCGTTGCGCCGCAGGCCGCTGCTGTCGTCTTCCTCATGTCGGTCCTTCCTTTCGAAAACCGGCTTGCCGAAACGCGGCAAGCGGATCTGCGCTACTTGGCCGGGTTGCTCCAGCCCTCTGGCACCTCCCAGCTATGGCACGTGTTGCAGTACATGACCGACTGGCCGTGCACGCTGTGGCAGTTGCTGCAATCGATGGCCTCGCCCTGGTGCGACCTATGCGGGTTCACGCCCGCCTGACCTCCCCAGTTCTCCGTGGCGGCGACCACGTCGTTCCAGTCGTGGCAGCCGGCAGTCGCGCACTGCTGCTTGTCCGCGGTGATCAGCTGCGGCGCCAGGCTGCCATCGGCGTTCGTCTCGAACGCCCCGGAAACCCACGCCGTCCCCTCGTTGACCTGGGCCTCAAGCGTCGCCTCGTGGCACTGCAGGCACGTGACCCCCTCCTGCTGGTGCGCCACGGCCAGCTGCGCGTGGGCCGCATCGCCCTCGCCGTAGTAGCCGTCCACGTAGTAGTCCATGGGCTCGTGGCAGATAGCGTTGCAGAAACTGGGCTGGTTGTGCCACACGTAGAACCCGCCGCCGGCGCACACGAGCACCACGGCCACCACCGCGCATACGATGGGAGCCCGGCGGCGCTTGCCACCCTTCGCCTTCGCCTGTTCGTTCGTCTCCATCACGCCATCCTTTCACACTTGCATGCTTTTCGTTGCACCTGTGAACGTGATGGCCGCATAATAGCAAGAATTTTCCATCAAATGTTTGACGTTTCTGCAAATGTGTTCATTGACGCTACGTCAACGCGCCCCGTATGCTATGGCCATCGCAAGTACCCCAGGGGAACGGGAAATGCGATGCGCGCCAAGGGGAAACAAAGCGCACAACTGGGGAAACGCCCGCACGTCGCGGACGCGCACCCGGGAACGCAACGCGTACAGCGCGCAGCAACACACAGCAAACGCGCACCAAGGGGAGGTGGCACGGATGAGCGACGAAAGGCGGCAGCAGATCGTCGATGCGGCGCGGCAGCTCTACGAGGAGCAGGGCCTGTCCGCCACGACGGTGAAGGACATCAGCGAGCGCTGCGGCGTGGCGCGGTCGCTGTTCTACCACTACTTCCGCAACAAGCAGGAGGTCACCTCCGCCGTCATCGACGACTTCGTAAACGACTACATCGAGTCGCTGCAATTCTGGAACGAACATCGCACCCCCGGCGATATCGAGGGCAGCCTGGCAGGAGTTGTCACCGTCATGCGCGTGGGCGTCTTCGAGCACTCCAGCTTCCGCCGCGCGCTCGACACGCACGAGAACGCGTCGCTGTACCTGGAGTTCATAAACCGCGTGGCCGACCGCATGGCCGCCTACTTCGTGGAAACCACCGTGCAGGACTACGCGCAGAGCCACCCCGTCGATATCGACCACGTCTACGAGACGTTCTACATACTGATCATGGGCATCTGCGGCTACGTGCGAACGCACCGCGACGCGCCCGACGAGGTGCTGCGCGACATCATCGCACAAACGCTTCACATGGAGCGCGAAACCAAGCGAAAACCGGTGCAAACCGGTTAACGGCCACCAGCCAACAAAGGGAACAACCAGGCAAAACGCCTGGTGAAAAGGGCATCGCAAGCGGCCCCAGGCATTGTGCGCCCGAAATGCCGGGTGCGAGAGCGTATCGACTCAAGGGAGGTCATCATGTTGTTCCAAGTCTACGGCGACACCGCCGTCTACCAGTGGATCGGATGGGTGGTGGTTTTTCTGGCCCTCATCGGGTTCAACGAGGTCGCACGACGCACGAAGGCCGGCGGCATCACCTGCTTCCTGGTGATCCCCGCCATCCTGACCGCCTACTTCATCGCCATCTACGCCGGCGCGGCCGCCGGTGCCGACTGGGCGCTGAACAACCCGACGTACCTGTACATGAACAGCTGGTTCCACTACGCGAAGCTCTACGCGGCAACCGCCGGATGCATCGGCTTCCTGATCTTGAAGTATCACTGGGGCAAGCTGGGCAACGCCGACTGGTTCAAGTGCTTCCCGTTCGTGATCGTGGCCATCAACATCCTGATCGCCGTGGTCAGCGACTTCGAGAGCGCCGTGCGCGCGTTCGGCACCACGTGGGTTTCCTCGGAAGGCGTCACCCTGTACGGCGGCTGGCACAACGTATTCAACGGCATAGCCGGCATCCTGAACATCTTCGTCATGACCGGCTGGTGGGGCATCTACACATCCAAGAAGAAGCAGGACATGCTGTGGCCCGACATGACGTGGGTGTTCATCATCTCCTATGACATCTGGAACTTCTGCTACACCTACAACTGCCTGCCCACGCACTCCTGGTACTGCGGCCTAGCGCTGCTCCTGGCCCCCACCGTGGCCGGCATGCTGTGGAACAAGGGCGGCTGGATCCAAAACCGCGCCTACACGCTGAGCCTGTGGTGCATGTTCTGCCAGGTAGTGCCTATGTTCGCCAACGACTCCATCTTCGCCGTGCAGTCGGTGAACAACCCCGACGTGAACCTGGTCGTCAGCGTGCTGGCGCTTGCCGCGAATGTGGCCGCCGTGATCTACGTGGCTTACCGCGCCAAGAAGCTGGGCGTGAACCCCTACAAGCACGAGGTGTTCGTGGGAACGAAGGACTACGAGAAGGCCATGGCTCGTCGCGAGGACGTGGCTGCGTAGGGAACGCGAAGGAGGTTTCGCTAGCGTGACGCGACGTGGCGAAGGTCGGGAGGACCCCACCAACGTAGCGAAGCATCGACAGTCAAAACGCAACGAAACGCACCGCCGCAAGGCATAGCAAGACGAGCAAGTCAAACACCGCTTCGCAAAACGAAAGCAGGCCGGAAGAGCGGATTTCCGGCCTGCTTGTTTGCTCCCGGCCTGCCTTGCAATCCGGGAGCTTACTTGCCATCTCCCAGCCCTACCTGCTTTCTTGGGCAGATTCTACGTGCCATGCCGCTGGCGCATCTTGCTTGCGAATGACAGCGAATCAGGAAGGTGATCGGCCGCAAACGGGCTTATTCCAGCCCTTCGCCACTGTACCTACCAGTTGCCTCGTCGTATCGCAACACGAGGACATGGCCGTTTTCCACGACATTGCCGTCGACATAGTAGTGCGAGGCGCCGTCGTGCCAGATTCCGCGATAGCTGGGTATTCCCGAGATGGTTTCTGTGGCGATGTGCCCGGCGATGACGTCCAGGTCGAAATGCCGGCCCACGTAATCGGGCATCATTGCGGTGAAGTATTCTGGCGGGGTTCCGATCCTCCAGAGGTCGCCGGCGTCTTCGTCGATCCCGGCATGCACGAACACCTGGGTGGGCGTTTCGTAATAGTACGGCAGGCCGCGGATCCACGACAGGATGTCCGCGTGGTCGGCCTTCATCCGCTCGACGGAGAACCGGTACGCGTCCTCGAAGCGCCTGAGCTTCAGCATATGGACGACCTGCTGAAACGCTTTGGCGCCGAGGAAGCTCTTGGTTGTTGCCAGCCCGGAGTCGGCCAGCATCCACGCGCGGGCGTAATCGGGGTCCGCGACCATGTCGCAGTATTCGAGGAGCATCTCCTCGTGGTTTCCGCGCAGCGCCACCACCTGCCCGGGATATTCCTCCTGCAGGCGCATGATCCTTTCGTAGACCTGGAGGCTATCGGGGCCGCGGTCGCAATAGTCGCCGAGCAGGATGAGCTTGGAGCGGCCGTCGCGCAGGTTTACCGTTTCGAGCGCCGCGTTCAGGGGCGCGATGCAGCCATGTATGTCGCTCATGGCGTAGATCATGGGACCTCCTGGGTTTGCGGTTTTAGGGGGGCGCAAGCGCTGCCGTGCGGTGTTGGCGAGGCGCATGCAGATTGCGCGCTTGATGCAGGATTCGAGCTCAGCGTGTTGGTGACACGCAAGCGCATCACCGCCGCGGCGTTCGCCATTTACTTTGCGAGCCGCTTGATGTCTTCCAGGGTTTTCGTGCAGGCTGCAAGCTGCTTTTCCAGCTGGGCGATCTTCTCATTGAGCAGCTGGAGCTGCGTGGCGTCTGATTGAGCTTCGACCTGCTCCTTTGCATCGTCGACGGCAAGGCTGTCGACTGCGTGCGCGATAAGGGCTCGCAACGTGGCGGCTATGGGCTTGTTCGCCACCGAAGCGATCGTCCTCAATCGTTCGTTCGTGTCCTGCCTTAGCGTGATTCGTCGCTGGGCCGTACGAGAATCGTCGTCGTTTCGGAAGTAATCTGCCAGGACTTCGACCGGGTCTCCCTGGAAACGGTCGATCACTTCGTTGAAGATAAAGGAGTCTCGGATTTGCTGGGAGCTAGCGGAGGGGTACCACCGGCTTCTGAGGGCTTCCGCCTGTTCGGGGTTGTTGTCGGTTAACGCGATGTTGATTTGCATAGTCGTCCTCTATCGTTGGTGGTTGGTGAGCCGAGCGTGTTTGCGATGGCCGATGCCGTTGGAGTGGTGGGTTGTTTTGCGGACGGCGTTTTTTGGGGCGTGCGAGCGATTGGCACCTGCCGCGGGCGTGGGTGCCGAATTGGTGCTCGCGACGGAGATGCGACGCGCCGCGGAGCAGCGGATCGGCACTCGCGGCAAGGGTACGATGGTCCCCAGAGGTGTCAGATCGGTGCTCGCAACGGAGATGCGGCGGAGTCCAGGGAGCACGCCGCGCACGGTGTATCGCATCACGCCGCTGAGCTGCGGCGCGATGCCTTGCGAGATACGTCTATAGGATAAGATACCCTTCGCTACTTCGTTGCCCCAGCGGCCGAAGCCGGACCAGACCAGCGGCAACCTCTTCGTACAACCTACGGGCAATGCGCGGATTGGTTGGTTGGCCAAGGTCGATGCCGAACAGGTCACGGACATGAACCTTGCTGCCTTGCGGCCGTTTGGCGATAGACGACAGCAGGTCTCGATATGTTTTCTCCTCAATAGCATTTAGCGTGACCATGGCTCCTCCTTACGAGCAATCGATGCTCAAACGAGCTTTTGCTGACAGGAATGGTACCACGCCGAAGCGTATAACGCAACCGTATGGTTGCTCACTATCTGTCGGTTTCGTTATCGGCGCAAGCTTTCTAGGGAGTAAGCCGCATAGTCATCAGGATGCTGGCATTTCCCCAGCTTGCATGGCTTGGATGGAGTGAGGTTTCAAGAAGCTGTCGCGTGGTTTGCGTACACCCGCTTACGCAGCATGATTTCGAGGGATTTCACGGAGACGGAAGGATAAACCCTCGCGCACCCGCCTTGACGTGCTTCTAGTTAAGCAGGGTTTTAGGACGTTACCGCTAAGGATTGCTTGCTTCCCCGCCCTTGCAACCCTTGCGCGGAGTGGATTCGGTTGAGTTTTTGACACCAACCAGGCCGGACCCTCGCTATACGCCATGACGCGCCCGGGGAGCTAAGCGCGTCCTCGTCCTTGCACAATGCAGGATCGGCAGAGTTCCTGGCTTCGCCTTATTCGCATGCTAGACCCACGACCCGCCTCGTCAATGCAAGATTAATAGGGTTCCATCAAGTTGCTGCCAATAATTGTGCGAGTGCGTGTGGATTTATAGACGATATCGGATATACGACGCCCTAGCTGCGCCGAGCGCGCTGCATTATGCGCTATTAAGTATTGCTATTAATACCTATTCTTAATATATGCTTTGCATGTACGCAGCATCGGGCCCCCGAACACCCACTCGCGCGTTTTCTGGCAGCAACATGATGGAACCCCGACCAAACGTCATGGTTCGCAATGACCGCCGCGCCCGGAAGGCTTCTCGTCAGACGAAACCTCGTCAAACACCAGATGCTCTTCGCCAGCTCGTTCGCCTACAGCTGCACGAGGGTGCTGAGCAACTTGAGGCCGTAGAGGGTGATCACGACGCCGCAGATGCGGTTCACCCACGTGAGAGCGCGCACGTTGATCTTGCTACCCAGCCGGTTGAACACAAGAGCCAGGGCGTTGAACCAGACGAAGCTGGCGGTTGCGAAGCCTGCGATGAAACACGGGTCGCTGCCCGGGGGAAGCGTGGCCCTGAATGCGCCCAGCATGATGGTTCCGTCGACGATGGCCTGCGGGTTCAGCCATGCCACCACAAATGATGCGAGGATGATCTTCGCGAAGGGCTGGTTCATGTCCTTGTCGCAGGATAGGTCTGCTTCCGACTTGATGAGCCCGATACCTATGCATATAACCAGCACACCACCGATGCCCAGCACGATGCTCCTGAGCCACGGGACGGCGTCCATCAACGCGCCGGCGCCGAAGAAGCACGCCAGGGCCAGCGAGACATCCCAGAACACCACCACAAGCGCGGTGGCCATGGCGCGGCCCAGCCTATGGCTCAGGGCGCTGTTGATGACGAACAGGTTCTGCATCCCGATGGGCGCCAGATACGCCAGGCCCAACGTCAGGCCCTGGATGAACACGAATAGCAAGTTCATCGATATCCCTTACCGCCCGAGCAAGGCCCCGGGCATCGCGAGGTGTACGACGCTGCTGATGATAGCGTATAGGGATGCATGCGGGGCGGGGGCGGCGGAGGTGAGCGCGTGGCGAGCGCGGGGTGCGGGGGCGGCGGGACGGGCGGGACGCGA
>OLOB01002032.1_pt1 | contig 12432 bp, 12 predicted proteins | sample 1671911 | NCBI WGS metagenome assembly OLOB01 (sample SAMEA3136625, study PRJEB25190) | human gut metagenome | biome: human gut; feature: human-associated habitat; material: faeces | place: Austria | collected 2013
GTGTAAAAAATATCCGCTCCATGTGTATCATTGCAGCACCGGAAGGTGTAAAGAAACTGCAGGAAGTACACCCGGATGTGGATATCTATATCGGTGCACTGGATGATCATCTGAATGATCACGGCTATATCGTACCGGGTCTCGGCGATGCAGGAGACAGAATCTTCGGAACAAAATAAGAGGGAGTCGGATAGCAACCCCTTGACAAATCAGGGAGTTTCCGATAAAATCCTATCAGCAATAAAATAAAAAAGGCGATGAAGGGAATAGTACACAGGTGACAATCAACAGAGAGGAAATCAGTGGTGGAAGATTTCTGTGCGGAGTGTGTGGAACCGACCCCGGAGCTGTCTGTGAGTAAGCAGACCGCGACTTTGGCGTTAAAAAAGAGTGAAAGAAAGTGAGCAGTCTTCGGGCTGTTAATTAGGGTGGTACCGCCGGATAAGCATCTGGTCCCTTTTTGGGGATCAGGTGCTTATTTTGATCTGGAATCCCCTGGAGATAGAGAAATGTACTCTCGGATACAACTGACAAAAATCATCTCGCAAAATCAGGCACAGAAAGATTCCGAGAGTACGTGAAAACAAAAATGGAGGAAATAAAGATGGCAAAAGACAAAAAAATGGTAGAAGCGATCACTTCCATGGAAGAGGATTTCGCACAGTGGTATACCGATGTAGTAAAAAAAGCAGATCTGATTGATTACACCAGTGTAAAAGGATGTATGGCGATCAAACCGGCGGGTTATGCGATCTGGGAAAATATCCAGCATGAACTTGACCGAAGATTCAAAGAAACAGGCGTAGAAAATGTGTATATGCCAATGCTGATTCCGGAAAGCCTTCTGCAGAAAGAAAAAGATCACGTAGAAGGATTTGCACCGGAAGTTGCATGGGTGACACACGGTGGACTGGAACCGCTGCAGGAACGTCTGTGCATCCGTCCGACTTCTGAGACTCTGTTCTGTGATTTTTATGCAAAAGAGATCCAGTCTCACAGAGATTTGCCGAAAGTATATAATCAGTGGTGTTCCGTTATGCGTTGGGAAAAGACAACCCGTCCATTCCTGCGTTCCAGAGAATTCCTGTGGCAGGAAGGACATACTGCACATGCAACTGCTGAGGAAGCAGAAGAGAGAACCATCCAGATGTTGAACCTGTATGCAGATTTCTGCGAACAGGTACTGGCAATCCCGGTTATCAAAGGAAGAAAGACTGACAAAGAGAAGTTCGCAGGTGCGGAAGCTACTTACACCATAGAATCTCTGATGCACGACGGAAAAGCCCTGCAGTCCGGTACCAGTCATAACTTCGGAGATGGATTCGCAAAGGCATTCGGCATTCAGTACACAGACAAAGAAAATAAATTACAGTATGTACATCAGACATCTTGGGGTATGACAACACGTATGATCGGAGCACTGATCATGGTACATGGTGATGATAGCGGACTGAAACTGCCGCCGAGAATCGCACCGGTACAGGCAGTGATCATCCCGATCCAGCAGAGAAAAGAAGGCGTTCTGGAGAAAGCCGCTGAACTGGAAGCTGCACTGAAGGCGGCAGGTATTCGTGTGAAAACAGATGCTACCGACAAGAGCCCGGGATTCAAATTTGCAGAGCAGGAGATGCGTGGTATTCCGGTTCGTATCGAGTGTGGACCAAAGGACATCGAGGCAAATCAGGCAGTCGTTGCAAGAAGAGATACCGGTGAAAAGATTGTTGTCGCATTACCGGAACTGGCTGAGAAAGTAACAGAAATCCTGAACACTATCCAGAATGATATGCTGGAGAGAGCAAGAACACACAGAGATGCACATACCTATACAGCAACCACCTACGAAGAATTTGTAAAGACCATCAATGAAAAACCTGGCTTTATTAAAGCTATGTGGTGTGGCGATCAGGCATGTGAGGATAAGATCAAAGAAGATACAGCAGCAACTTCCCGTTGTATCCCATTCAACCAGGAACATCTGGCAGATACCTGTGTATGCTGTGGAAAACCGGCGACAAAGATGGTATACTGGGGCAGAGCATACTAAAAGAAAAAGTGTGGGAACATCAATAAAGGCATTCGGCTGTTATCGGTGTTCAGAACGAATAGCATGAAACAGAAAAGGAGTGGATAGAATGCGGTTACAGTTACCGGCAGCAGTAAACATGATTATTGATGTGCTTCAGGCACATGGGTATGAGGGATTTGCAGTGGGTGGCTGTGTCCGGGATTCGGTGTTGAACAGAACGCCGGATGACTGGGACATAACCACATCTGCCACTCCTTATCAAGTGAAAGAACTATTTTCCAAAACCGTGGACACCGGTCTGCAGCATGGAACCGTGACGGTCATGGTACATGGTGTCGGCTATGAAGTGACCACGTACCGGATTGACGGGGAATACGAAGATGGCAGGCATCCGAAAGAGGTACAGTTTACCTCAAATCTTACGGAAGATCTGAAACGTCGTGACTTTACGATCAATGCCATGGCTTACAGCAAAGATCGTGGGCTGATTGATGAATTTGGCGGGATGAATGATCTGCAAAGAAAGATCATCCGCTGTGTGGGAGATCCGTGGCAGCGGTTCGGTGAGGATGCACTGAGGATCCTTCGGGCGGTACGGTTTGCAGCGCAGCTTGGATTTGAGATTGAAGAAAATACCAAAAAGGCAATTGTGGAACTGGCACCGACGCTTTCAAAGATCAGTGCGGAGCGGATCCAGACAGAGACAGTGAAACTGTTGATGTCGGATCGGCCGCAGATGTGGAGAAGTGTGTATGATCTTGGAATTACACGGATCATCATGCCGGAGTTTGATGCAATCATGGAAACACAACAAAATACGCCACATCATATGTACAATGTGGGTGAACATACGTTAAAAGCACTTAGCCTGACAGAAAAAGACCGGATTCTACGACTGACCATGCTGCTTCACGATATCGGAAAAGCGAATATGCGGACGACTGATGCGAACGGTGTGGATCATTTTAAAGGACATGGACCGGAGGGGAAAGAAATCGCGAAAAAGATTCTTCGACGACTGAAGTTTGATAACGATACCATCGCACAGGTGACTCGTCTGATCTACTGGCACGATTATCGTCCGGCCCCGGAAGAGAAAGCAGTCCGACGGGCAATCTATAAAGTAGGAGAAGATCTGTTTCCGCTGTTTTTGAAGGTGCAGCGGGCAGATAACCTTGCACAGAGCATGTATCTCAGAGAAGAGAAGCTGGAGCGGATCGAAGCTGTGGAAAAGCTTTACCATGAGATCATGGAAAAACACCAGTGCGTGTCGCTGAAAACACTGGCAGTGACCGGCAGGGATCTGATAGCGACCGGAATGAAACCGGGACCGCAGATGGGAGCTGTGCTTCAGGAACTACTGGAGATGGTACTGGATCAGCCAGAGATGAATGAGAAAGAAAAATTGCTTGCCTGGTGGAAAGAACATGGGACTTGTCAAAAGGCAGAGGGTACTTTATAATATAGGGTACTTTAGAAATAAAGAGAAATATAAAGCTTCGGCGAAAACCGGGCAGAAACAATGGATATCAGAAAATCAGGAGGAGACGTTCATGAAGAGAGAAACCGTAATCGTACTCGATTTTGGTGGACAGTACAATCAGTTAATTGCGCGACGCGTACGTGAGTGTAATGTATACTGTGAAATTTATTCTTACAAAACCGATTTGGAAAAAATCAAAGCTATGGAGCCGAAGGGAATTATTTTCACCGGCGGTCCCAACAGTGTATACCTGGAGGATTCTCCTTCTTATGCAAAAGAAATCTATGATCTGGGTATCCCGGTTCTCGGTATCTGCTATGGTTCTCAGCTGATGATGCACCAGCTGGGCGGAAAAGTAGGCAAGGCGCCGGTTCGTGAATACGGTAAGATCGAAGTAACCGTAGATCAGTCTTCTGCATTATTTGAAAATGTATCCGAAAAGACCATCTGCTGGATGAGTCATAACGATTATATCGAGCAGGCAGCGCCTGGATTCAAGATCATTGCTCATACACCGGACTGTCCGGTAGCAGCAGTGGAAAATGTAGAAAAGAAACTGTATGCAACTCAGTTCCATCCGGAAGTTCTTCATACAAAAGAAGGAAAACAGATGCTGGCAAACTTCGTATTTAACGTATGTGGTTGTGCCGGCAGCTGGAAGATGGATTCTTTCGTAGAAGAGTCTATCAAGGCGATCCGTGAAAAAGTCGGTGACGGTAAAGTATTGTGTGCACTGTCCGGCGGTGTGGATTCTTCCGTGGCAGCTGTTCTGTTATCCAAAGCAGTTGGCGATCAGCTGACCTGCGTATTCGTAGACCATGGTCTTCTGAGAAAGAACGAAGGCGATGAAGTAGAGGCGGTCTTCGGTCCGGACGGCAATTATAACCTGAACTTTATCCGGGTCAACGCACAGGAACGTTTCTATGAGAAACTGAAAGGCGTGGAAGAACCGGAAGCAAAGAGAAAAATTATCGGTGAGGAATTCATTCGTGTATTTGAAGAAGAAGCAAAGAAAATCGGAGCTGTGGACTTCCTGGTACAGGGAACTATCTATCCGGATGTTGTAGAAAGTGGTGTTGGCGGAGAATCCACCGTAATCAAATCTCATCACAACGTAGGCGGTCTGCCGGAGCACGTAGATTTCAAAGAGATCATCGAGCCTCTGCGTGACCTGTTCAAAGATGAAGTAAGAAAAGCCGGTCTGGAACTCGGCATCCCGGATTACCTGGTATTCCGTCAGCCATTCCCGGGTCCAGGACTTGGTATCCGTATCATCGGCGATGTAACCGCAGAAAAAGTACAGATGGTACAGGACGCAGACGCCATCTGGCGCGAAGAAATCGCCAAAGCCGGCCTGGACAAAGAAGTAAACCAGTACTTCGCAGCCCTGACCAACATGCGTTCCGTAGGTGTTATGGGTGATGAAAGAACATACGACTACGCCATCGCACTGCGTGCGGTAACCACTACAGATTTCATGACTGCAGAAAGCGCTGAGATTCCGTGGGATGTCATCGGAAGAACAACCAGCAGAATTGTAAATGAAGTGAAACATGTAAATAGGGTAATGTACGATTGCACGGGGAAACCACCGGCAACGATTGAGTTTGAATAGTAAACAGAGCTTCATAAATGGCGTAAACAAGCCATTTATGGGGCTTTTTCTTTTATCGTGATACCTATATGATACCTGTTTTGATAGTACCACAGATATTAATAAGTACTAAACAGAAGTGTCATAGGTATTTTCTATTATCACATTTCTTTTTATTTTCAAAAATTATCCCAATTATATGAAGCACCAAAAACTGGTGCAAATTAGTGAAAATACACCAGTGGTGTCACTTCCGTAATTTGTGGGTTGGTTATAGAATTAATCGCACAGAAAGTTTTTAACACACGATGTGCCAGTATTGCCACAATGTTACCTGATGACGCAGACAGTGTTTGTAGAGACATATTTATTGGTTTAAGTATGGATTAATTGTACTTAAAGATAAAAAAGTTCGTCAGAGAATATGTTTTGACGAAAAAAGTCCATGAGAGAATATTTAGCAAATTCATACTTTGAATTAGAATAAGTGATGTAATCAAGAGACAGGGATGCTGCTATGTTTGTAAAAAACCGCTATTGTACCCTTATCAGAGAAAAAGGGTCGGGTTTGTCCCTTTTAAAATTTAAGACAAGAAAATACAATAGTTGCAACGAGTTATATATAAGTAGCTGCCAATACAAGTGCTTGATACATACCGGTAATTGCCGGGGAGAGGAGGTGAATGCACTATGGAGAAGTTATATTACACAGCAAAAGAGGTTGCTGAGATGCTTGATGTATCGGTATCTCATGCATACAAAGTAATAAGAGAAGCTAACAAGGAATTATCTTCTAAAGGCTTCTATGTCAGAGCCGGCAGAGTCAGCCGTAAGTATCTTGACAGTAAAGTATATGACTTATGTGATAAGACAGCATAAGGGAAAGGAGCAGTTGTATGGCAGCATACAAGGATGAGGCGAGGGGGACGTGGTATGTCTCCTTCCACTACAACGATTGGACAGGTAAAAACAAAAGAAAGCTCAAACGTGGCTTTCGGACAAGAAAGGAGGCATTGGAGTATGAGCAGAAGTTTCTGCTGCAGCAGGCAACAAATCTGGATATGAGATTTGAAGACTTCTACAAGCTGTATGAGGAGGACTTAAAGCCAAAGCTGAAGCTTAACACATGGCGTACAAAGGATGTTATTTTTCAGAAGAAGCTGATTCCATATTTCAAGGACAAGAAGATGAATGAAATCAGTCCTGCGGATATTATCAAATGGCAGAATGAGATGATCAAGAAGAGACAGTCAGACGATAAGCCATATAAGCCGACTTACCTGAAAACAATGCAGTCAGAACTGTCAGCCATATTTAATCATGCGGTACGCTTTTACAATCTGAGAGAAAATCCTGTAAAGAAGGCTGGGACAATTGGTAAAGGCAAAGCTGATGAGATGGATTTCTGGACAAAAGAAGAATATCTCAAGTTCATAGAATGTGTAAAAGATAAGCCAATATCTTATTATGCGTTCCAGATTCTTTACTGGTGCGGAATAAGGGAAGGTGAACTGCTTGCTCTGACACCGGCAGATATTGATTTTAAGAATAAGAAACTTCATATTACAAAGTCTTATCAGTATATCAATGGTGAGGATATCATCACAGATCCTAAGACGGAAAAGAGCAGAAGGGATGTTGTAATTCCTGATTTTCTGGTAGAAGAGTTAAGACAGTTTATCGGAATGTTGTATGGATATGGCAGAGATGACAGAATATTTCAGATTACGAAGTCATACCTGCACCACGAGATGAGCAGAGGAGCTAAAGCGGCAGGAGTAAAGAGAATAAGAATTCATGATCTTAGGCATTCGCACATTTCTTTACTTATTCGCCTGGGTTTTTCAGCGGTAGCCATTGGAAATAGGGTTGGGCATGAGAGCCAGACAATCACATTTCATTATGCACATATGTTTCCGACAGAGCAGATTGAGATGGCTGATAAGCTTAATGAAGAATTTGTGCCGTGTACAGGGAATGGAGGTGATGTTCAGTGAGTGGAGTTCATAAGAATCCGACAATCAGTTTTCGCATATCAGACTATGAAAGGCGTGAAATTGAAGCAAGAATCAAGGCAAGTGGAATGATGAAGAAAACATTTTTTACAAGATGCTGTATCTATGGTCGAATCTGTGTTGTAGGTAAGAAAGAAACTGTATATATGCTTGTGCAGACGCTTGAGAAGATGCAGGCAGATATTCACAAAATGTATGATGAAATCATAGAAACAGGACAGATAAAAGAAAAAGAATCACCGGTTGATGGTGAAGCTTATACAGATATTGAAGAATTGCAGCATGACTATCTTGCTATGATAAAAACAGTTGTGGATATGCTGGATGGAGCAAAATACCTCTGGCAGAAATAGTGGCTTTCCTGACGGCAATCGGGAAAGCCACGGCAGATAACAAAAGCGGGCTTCTGTTACCAAAACACCAATTAAAGTATAACAGCAGCCCACTTTTGAGACAATGATTATTTACGAAAGTGAGGCAGACAGTGGAAACAAATACAGAATTAAAAATGATACACCTCTCTGAGGTTGAATCACAGCAGATTAAATGGCTGTGGTATCCATTTATCCCTTATGGAAAGCTGTCAATAGTGCAGGGAGACCCCGGTGATGGGAAATCTACGCTGATACTTAATATTGCAGCAAAGCTGTCAATGGGAGAATGTATAGATGAAAATATGAATATTACTGAGCCTGTAAATGTAATATATCAGACGGCAGAAGACGGACTTGCAGATACAGTCAAGCCGAGGCTTGAAGCAGCAAATGCAGACTGCAGCAGAATATCAATCATAGATGAGTCTGATAAGAGTGTGAGCATGACGGATGACAGGATAGAGGAAGCTATAAAAAGAGAAAATGCGAAGTTGTGCATCTTTGATCCGATACAGGCTTATCTTGGCGGGGATACTGATATGAACCGGGCAAATGAAGCCAGAGAAATGACGAAGAAGCTTGGAAGTATTGCTGAAAGAACAGGCTGTGCCATTGTTCTTATCGGTCATATGAATAAAGGCTCAGGAGCAAAGGCTGCTTACCGGGGAATGGGTTCCATTGATTTCTTTGCTGTGGCAAGGAGTGTAATGCTTGTCGGCAGAATAGAAGGGCAGAGTAATCTCAGGGCAATGATACAGATAAAGAATAATCTTGCAGCATTTGGTCATCCGAAAGCATTTGAACTGGCAGAGGACGGATTTCATTGGTTAGGTGATTATGAAATTACTGCTGATGAAGTACTGGGGGGTATGGTTCCTAAAGCAAGCAAACTTGAGATGGCAAAGCAGTTTTTAAGAGAACAGGCAGAAAGAACACAGAGAATTTTAAGTACAGAAATTATAGAGCTTGCTGCACAGGAAGGAATATCGAAAAGAACACTTGAGACAGCAAAGAAGGAACTAAAGATAAAGGCTGAGCGTTGCAATAATAACTGGTACTGGAATTTGAGAGTATAAAAATCAACATCGCAACATTGCAAAGTGTCAGGTTTTGCAATCTTGAAGCTTGCAAGGTTGCAAAATATATAGACCTTGCGATGTTGCGGTCTTGAAAAGAAAGGACAATTACGATGACATTATTTGAAGAATTAGGTGTTGAATATAAAGAAGTGGATGGGATTTTATATCCTCTTTTATCTGTAGATGAAGCAGAATACAATCTTACGGATATAGGAAAATATGGTCGGATGTGGCTTAGGTATATGAAAGAAAATAAACCTTCTGAGTATCGTCATATGGCACGAATGGGACAGCTAAGAAAGCAGGCAGAAGCAGTAAATGAAGAAGCATATGAGCGATTGGACAATATTGAAGCAGCATGGTTGAAAAAGCATATGACGGGTAAAAAGAAAACATTTATGGAGCAGCTGTATTTGCGGAATCAGGCAAGAGCGATGGCAGAAGAAATCGTGATAAATGAGATTGTGTTTAAGTGCAGATGAGGTTTAAAAGGCTGATGCCAAAACCCTCGGAGAGCCCCCGCAGTTTTGTCAGCATGACGAAACTGCTAGGGGGTTATCATCTATGGCAGAGCCAAGATGATAACTGTATCTCTCCGACAGAAATTACGAATAAGAATATATTACAGATAAGGAGATGCGAATGGGAAATATTTCATATACAGCTCATGTGAGCAATAAGAAAAGTGCCATTACATCGAAATCCAAGCTGGCAGGTGTTGCAAAGCATAATCTGCGGAAATATAAATCATCAGATTACAGCAAAGACAATATTTTTATTGTCTACGGAACATCAAATCTGATTGACGATGTAAAGACAGTATACCACAAAGAATTCGATGAGGCATTAGAAGAATATAATAAAAAACAGACACGACCAGACCGCAGGATAGAAGATTATTTTGAACATGTCGCTGGCAAGGAGCAGGATATGGCAGTAGAGATAATCATTCAGATAGGCGATAGGGAGTTTTGGAAACAGTATGATGATATGAAGTCGTATATAAAGCTATCGTACGAGATAATTTTGGGCGAGTTTATAAAAAGGCTGCCAGGGTTTGTGGTGGCAAATGCAGTGGTTCATCTTGATGAGGACAGTCCTCATATGCATATAGTGGGAGTACCTGTGGCAGATGGATATAAAAAGGGGCTTAGCAAGCAGGTGTCAAAACGAAAAGTATTTACTAAAGAAGTTTTGTCACGAGTGCTGCAGGATGAGTTAAGGGAGGTCGCTAATAAAGAGGTTAATGACTGGTTTGGAGAACAGATAAAGGCGAAGTCGAAAGGACGGAATAACGACTTATCTGTGACAGAATATAAGGTGGCACAGGAGAGCAGAAAACTTGAAGAAATCCAGCAACAGAACAATGAAGAACAGGCGAAAAATACTAGGCTTAGAAGCAGCAATGCCAGTATATCATATCAGATAGCCACACAGGAGAAGAAGCATGACAGGAATATTGATATGATAGCTGCGGATGAGGATAGACTTGAGAGAGTCAGAGATAACATTGATGCAGCAGAGAATGAGTATGCTAAATATGCAGATATGATTACGGATAAAAAGAATAAGCTGGAAATGCTTACTTCTAAAGAAAATGAACTGGTAGAGCGTACAAAAATTGCTGAGAATGTATATGATATGTTCCGACATGGTGGTGATGACGATGTAAGGGAGAAACTTATTGATGTTATGTATGAGAACCAGAGACTTCAGGAGGAGAATAAGTCGTTAAAGGAGTTGTTGGAGAAGGCTTATGATTTTATGAAGCAGTTTGTGATTGATGGGGTTAATCTGCTGGAGAAGTTTATGGAGAGTGTTGGGAAAGTGATGGAAAGACTTTCCCCAAAAATAAAATAAAAACATCTGTTCGTGCAACAAAGTATTGACATTGTTATACTACGGATTTATGATTGATAATAGAAACGGAGGAACGGACATAATGAGAAAATCAATTTCAATCAGCATAAGAGTAAGTGAAGATGAGTTGGAAAAATTCAAAGAGGCTGCAAGACTGGAGGCATATGCTTCATATAGTGAGTTTGTTAGAAGAACGGCATTAATAGAAGCTACAAGAATAATCAAGGAAAACAATGAAGGAGAAAATACCTATGAACATAATTAGTTTGTTTAGCGGATGTGGGGGATTAGATTTAGGATTTGAAAGCGCTGGGTTTAATATTCCTGTTGCTAATGAATTTGATAAGACAATATGGGCTACATTCAAAGCTAATCACCCTAATACACATCTGATTGAAGGAGATATAAGACAAGTAACAAAAGGAGATATTGAACAGTATATAGATGGTGAAATTGATGGAATTATAGGTGGACCACCTTGTCAGTCATGGTCTGAAGCTGGATCATTGAAAGGTATTAAGGATGCAAGGGGACAGTTATTTTTTGATTATATAAGAATTCTTAAGGAATTTCAGCCTAAATTCTTTCTGGCAGAAAATGTTAGCGGAATGTTAGCTAATAGACATTCAGAGGCAGTACAGAACATACTCAATCTTTTCGATGGAGCAGGATATGATGTATCTTTTACACTTGTCACGGCAGCTTCAGCCGCTTCTGAATTTGAAGACTCGTCAGTAGAGCGTAAAGCTCCTTTTGCAGCCACTTGCGTTTCTGTTGTTAATGGTTCATATGACTCAACCGTACGTCCAACAACTAACATATTATAAGCTAAATACGGTGCTTCTTCATAGTCTATGATGGCTGATAGCTTTGCTCCATCAACAAAGACGGTTAATAAATATTTCTCAGGCATTTGCACTAACTGAACAAAGCCATTTTGTCCATCAATATTTCTAGCTCATCAGCCTTCTGTTTCACTAATTTCAAGTCTTTCCAGAAGTCTATTTTTTTATTTTCATCACGAAGTAAATAATAGGTATCGGTATCTTGTCCAATGACATTATATTGATTATTATAATGCATAATAACCTCATTATTTTTATACTTGATAATATCATTTACTCCAATGGACCATTTATATTGGAATTGTCGTGGAATATGATAGGCAACTGTTCCATTTTTTATATTGACTTCACTTCCTTGATATGCAAAGGCTGCTTCGATGCTATCGTCCATCTTAGCATGAAACGTGTCTGCTGTCACAACTGGTCTAGCCATATAAAGTAACCCAGCACTTAATCCAACGATGACCACTCCACTAAAAATCGTTGTCGCACGATTTAGGAATCGTAATTGAGAAGGTTTAGCTTCCATCATCATTGGTGCTTCATAGGTTGATGGTTCCATTTTCGTTTGAGTCAATTTATGTTTAATCGCATGAATTTTCAATTTATTTTTCAAATTTAATGCTTGTAATTTACGTTTCGATGATTTCGTTAAGTTAATAAATTGTTGCTTTATTTGGTTTGATGTCGTTTTCGTTTCTTCTGTTGTATTCACTGTCATATCTCTCTTCTGTTTCGACAAAAAATCGCCCCCTTATAGCATGATACAATCATATTATATCATAGGAGACGATTCTAACCAAATTTTTATTTTCGACAGCACTGCTGAGCATATGTGTATTGTCCCCATAATAAGCGAACAATATGACTAAAATTGTCTTTGCGATTAAAGAAGTCTGCTGTCAAAATTCCAATTGCACCTTCGTTTGAACGGACATTTTGACGTTTTGAATAACCATCGATCACATCGCCAAGTTCGGCTCCCGCTTCAAGAGGAGCAATTAACTCAGTAGGCAATGGTAGACGTGTCCCACCTGCATAAAAGGTCTGACCGTCTTGAGTTTTTAATACACCCCAATTAACAAGATATAACTGTTCATTTAAATACTCCACACCAGCTTCTAATCCGATCCCAATCTGACCAAACTTTAAAGAA